>OLPV01001619.1_pt1 | contig 16309 bp, 11 predicted proteins | sample 1671961 | NCBI WGS metagenome assembly OLPV01 (sample SAMEA3136630, study PRJEB25190) | human gut metagenome | biome: human gut; feature: human-associated habitat; material: faeces | place: Austria | collected 2013
CTTCAGGCGATGCCTTCCTGATTAAAATTAAGATTTTAATCAGGAAATAGTATGAGAAACGAGAAAAGAGAATGGGAATTTCGGAACCCGGCAGGTGACACACCCCTGCCGGGTTCTTTGGCTGGCCGGAGTGCGGTAAAAATGGGTAAGCGGTGTGTAAAATTTTCACGGCGGCTTGACAAGGAAAAGACCGGATGCTAAAATGCTCGGGAACGGAAGAAAATCCCCAAAAACAGGAAGGAAGAGGTGGTCGTCGTGGATCCGTACAGTAGAAAATCCAATATTTATCCAAACAGAAAACTTGCGTCGGCAGCCTCTTTCGACCGGACTGGATTGGTTCCGCCGGATTGGGACTGCCCCCAATAATACTATTTCTTAATAAAATGATTTCATCATTTTACTTAAGCCGTTTCACGGCAGACCGCCTGGGCGGCGGTAAGAAATGTATTGACTTCGTTTTTTAGCGGCAGTGGCCGCTGGCCGCAATCCTGCGGCCTAATAAAACGCTTTTAAGCGTTTTATTAAAAACTCGTATAAGGAGGCACGAATATGACACAAATTCAAAACGTTACTCTGAAAAATATTTTGGAAAGTCTGGACGATGCCAGAAAGTATCACAGCCTGCAGGATCTTCTGCGGAACATCCCGGCGGTGGATCTGGCGGCGGTTTTTGAGGAGCTGCCCAAAGAAAAAATGCCCATTCTCTTCCGGCTTTGCCAGAAGGATCAGGCGGCAGAGCTGTTTGCCGAGCTGTCCGCTCCCACCCAGAAGAATCTGATCGACGGCCTGGGGGACACGGAACTGAAGGATGTAATCGAGGCGTTGTTTGCCGATGACGCGGCAGATTTAGTAGAGGAAATGCCGGCAGACGTGGTTCAGCGGATTCTGGCTCAGGCGGAGCCGGAGACCCGACGGATGATTAACGAGCTGCTGAAATACCCGGAGGATTCCGCCGGCGGCATCATGACCACGGAGTTCATGGAGCTGAGACCGGATATGAACACCCAGCAGGCTCTGGCGGCCATCCGGGAAAGCGGAATTGATAAAGCTACCATCGACAACTGCTATGTGACCACCCCGGATCACAAGCTCCTGGGCGTGGTGTCCCTGCGGGCGCTGGTGCTGGAAAAGGAGCAGGACAAGCTTCTGGCTCAGATAATGGAAACACCGGTGATCTCCGTCCAGACCCAGGAGGATCAGGAGGACGTTTCCCGGCTGTTTGAAAAGTATGGCGTTCTGGCTCTGCCCGTTGTGGACGGCGGGGGAGAACTGGTGGGTATTGTCACCGTGGACGATGCCATCAGCATCCTGCGTTCCGAAAACAGCGAGGATATGGCCATTATGAACGCAATGGGCCCTTCCGAAAAGCCCTATTTCCGGCAGAGTATGTGGGATTTGTACAAAAGCCGGGCACCCTGGCTGCTGTTTCTGATGGTCAGTGCCACCTTCTCCAGCCTGGTCATCCGCAGCTACGAAAGCGCCCTGGCGGCAGTGGCGGTGCTGACGGCCTACATTCCCATGCTCACCGATGCCGGCGGCAACGCCGGAAGCCAGAGCACCTCCACCATCATCTGCGGCATGGCCACGGGGGATATCAAGCCTAGGGATCTGCTCCGGATTCTCTGGCGGGAATCCAGAGTGGCGCTGCTCTGCGGCGGCACCCTGGCAGTGTGTAATTTGGCAAAGCTGGTTTTTCTGGATCGGGTGGGCTTCAGCGTGGCGCTGGTTGTAAGCCTGACGCTGGTGTGCACGGTGCTGCTGTCCCAGCTCATCGGCGGCGCGCTGCCCCTGATCGCCAAGAAGCTGAAGCTGGATCCGGCGGTGATGGCTTCGCCTCTGATTACCACTATCGTTGATACTACCACGTTGCTGATTTACTTCAATATCGCAAAGCTTTTGCTGCATCTGTGACAATCATACTGAACTCCAATTAGGGTCTATCTGAAAACCGGAAATATGACCAACGGCGAGGGATTTTCCGCCTGATGAAGCCATTTTTTTGCAGGAATACTCTGCGTATTGCAAGAAAAAATGGTGCCCAGCAGGTGGAAAAGACCCGCTGTTTGGGCGTGTTGACGGTTTTCAGATAGACCCCAGGAAATAGTATCAAAAGCCGGACTTGGGTTTGCCAAGTCCGGCTTTTCAGCTTGTCAAAAAACGCCCCAAACTCCCTCGTTTGTGAAATCATACATATGAAACAGAAAACAGAGGGAAATTTGATTGTCACAGGGCGATACCCGAATGAAACGGACAGGAAAGGAGCGGGACATGTGCCCCGCTCCTAAATGTGTTGTGTGTTATTTGCTCAATGCCTGATTGATTTCCGCAATGTCGCTGTCGGAGAGCGGAATGTGGATTTCGGAATCATCAAGAATCGATTCGCCGTTATAGAATTCGTCTACAAAGCATCCGCCTGCCGCAGCGATATAAATGGCCTGCTCTTTTTCACTCTTTTCCATCCAGCTTTCATCCACGCTGAATCGGTCGTAGACCGTGCCGGTATCATAGTCGATTGCCATAGTAACGGAATCGTATATTATGTCGCCAACAAGGTTAGCGCAGTGTGCTTTCACCATAAAGAAGTGCAGCGGCTGATTTTCGCTGTCCCCACCGTCCACTTTTAGTTCAAATGCGTATGTTACAGCAAAGGGCGGAGCCTCCCGGCCGGATGCTTTTTCAAATTCTGCTGTTCTAGCCAAATACTCGTCGCTTTGGATATAGGCATTCAAATGCTCAATCAAAAAATCCTTGGCAGAGATTTCTTTTCCATCGACAACAATATTGGCGGGTGTATCACCGCTTGCCGAAAGCAGCGCAATTCCAATCCCGAGGCTCAAGCACAGTACCGCTGCCAAAAGCAGTGCAACCCATTTCCTTATGCGGATGGGCTTGGCAGCGACTTTCAGGCACTTGTCTGTATCATCCAAACAATTTTTCCATGATTCTTCCAAATAGGTCTTAACGGTGTACTGCTTGTCTACGCCGGCATCCTTGATAATACGATTGATTTCTTCCAGCTTTGCCGCATAGTTCCAAGGGACGGTAATGGTTTTCTTATCAGTGTCCAGAACGATACGCATGATTTTTCTCCTCCTGAAAATGAAAAAGTACGAATCTGTGAAAACTACACATAATTTCATACTGCCAATTATATTTCTGTATATATAATGTCAATAATTTCACATAAAAATTTAAAAAATCGGAATTTTACACGAAAATGGAATATGTTTTATGACAATGTGGCGAATTTATGGAAAATACACACTATTACACAGTTATGTATGGTATGCAAATATCAATAAAATCATGTAAATATATTCGGATGCAGTATGACTTCTTTCGGATTCTCGTTCATAAGTAATTCTGAATTGAACCACATCGCAACAAAAATTCTCAGTTCAGAATCGTTCCCATCCTCCAATTCTGGTTAAACAGAGTGTAATCAAAATACAAGCAGATGTCAACCCGTAGTTTATAGAAAAAAGTCCTGAAACCTTATGATTTCAGGACTTTTGGTGGAGATAAGCGGGATCGAACCGCTGACCTCTTGAATGCCATTCAAGCGCTCTCCCAGCTGAGCTATACCCCCATATTTTGCTTTTGTTCGCCGCCCTTGCCGGACGACTTCTGTATTATAGCACACAACCGGAAAATGTCAAGCAGTTTTTTCGCTTTTTTTCATTTTCTTTTTTCGGGCAAAAACAGGCTGTGGAAAGGGAAATTGGGACTTCCATTTTCCGCACTTTGCGTGTATAATGAAAGACAGCAGAAATATATAAATAAGAGAGCCTGCGGGCGATCGTTTGGAGGATGTTATGTCGAACCTGATTCTTTCCGCAAAGGACAAAACGAGACTGGATTCCGGCTTTTCCACCGCCTTCGGCGGGGAAGCCCAGCGGTATTTTTCTGCCCCCGGACGCACGGAAATCGGCGGCAATCACACGGATCATCAGCGGGGTCGGGTGCTGGCCGGCGCGGTAAACCTGGACACGGTGGCGGCTGTCCGTGTCAGCGGGACAAACGTGATTCGTGTCCAGTCCAAGGGCTACCCTCTGTGTCAGGTGGATTTGGACAATCTGGAACCGGTGCCGGCAGAGATCAATTCCACGCCCGCACTCATCCGTGGCGTGGCGGCTCGGTTCGCCCAACTGGGCTGCAAGGTGGGGGGCTTTGATGCCTACTGCGAGTCCACGGTGCTGCCCGGCTCCGGCCTGAGTTCCTCCGCAGCCTTTGAGGTGCTCATCGGTACCATCATCAATCATCTGTTCTTTGACGGCCGGGTGTCCCAGGCTGAGGTGGCTCAGATCGGCCAGTACGCGGAGAATGTGTTCTTCGGCAAGCCCTGCGGCCTGATGGATCAGACCGCCAGCGCGGTGGGCGGCCTTGTGACCATCGATTTTGCGGACAAGGCTCACCCGGACATCCGGCCGGTGCACTTCGATTTCTCCACCACCGGCCATGCCCTGTGCATCATCGACTCCCGGGCAGATCACGCCGACCTGACCGATGAATACGCGGCCATTCCCGGAGAGCTGAAGGAAATCTGCGATTGCCTGGGCAGAGAAGTGACCACGGAAATTCCTGAGGAGGAATTTTACGCCGCCATCCCCAAACTCCGGGAAACCTGCGGCGATCGGGCGGTTATGCGAGCCATGCACGAATACAACGAAAATCGCCGGGTGCCGGAGCAGGTGGCTTGCCTGGAAAAGGGCGATTTTGAGGGCTTCCTGAGCCTCATCCGGGAGTCCGGCTTCTCCAGCTGGATGTATTTGCAGAATGTGATTCCCGCGGGCTATGTGCGCCAGCAGCCTGTGGCGGTGGCCCTGGGCCTGTGCGAGCATTATCTGCGGGGCAAGGGTGCCTACCGGGTTCACGGCGGCGGCTTCGCCGGAACGGTGCAGGCCTTTGTGCCCTTCGAGCTGCTGGATTCTTTCCGGGCAGGGATTGACGCTGCTCTGGGCGAGGGTGCTTGCCACGTCCTGTCCATCCGTCCTCAGGGCGGCGTGGAGATGGAGGTGGAGGGATGACCATCGATACTTGTATCGATTCCCTGGTTTCCTACGCCATGAACCGGGGACTGGCGGAGCCGGTAGATCACTATGTGCTGGTCAATCGGCTGCTGGATATTCTCCGTAAGGACGACTACACCCCCACCGACGAGCCCCAGAGCGAGGACCTGGAGGAGATTCTGGCCGGAATTCTGGACTACGCCGTGGAAAAGGGCCTGTGTGAGGACAACATCACCGCCCGGGACATTTTCGACACCCGGATTATGGGCGCAGTCACGCCCATGCCCCGGGCGGTCATCCGCACCTTCCGGGAAAGGTACGCCCAGAGCCCGGAGGCGGCCACCGAGTGGTACTATCGGTTCAGCTGTGATACCGACTACATCCGCCGCTATCGGATTGCGAAGGATATGCGCTGGAAGTACGACAGCGCCTACGGTCAGATGGATATTACCATCAACCTGAGTAAGCCTGAGAAGGATCCCAGAGCCATTGCCGCGGCGAAGAACGCCCCTCAGACCGCTTACCCCAAGTGCCAGCTGTGCCGGGAGAACGAGGGCTACGCCGGCCGGATGAACCATCCTGCCCGAGCAAACCATCGGATCATTCCCATTTCCGTCTGCGGGGAGGACTGGTGCCTCCAATATTCCCCCTACGTTTACTACAACGAGCACTGCATCGTGTTCAATTCCCGGCATGTGCCCATGAAGATCGACCGGGCGGCCTTTGAGAAGCTGCTGGACTTTGTGAAGGCCTTCCCCCATTATTTTGTGGGCTCTAACGCCGATTTGCCCATTGTGGGCGGCTCCATTCTCAGCCATGAGCACTTCCAGGGCGGACACTATACCTTCGCCATGGAGACCGCGCCTGTGGAGCAGGAGCTGAAATTTGCAGGCTTCGAGGACGTTCAGGCGGGCATTGTCCGCTGGCCTATGAGCGTCATCCGGCTGGATGGGGAGAATCCGGAGCGGCTGGCAGAGCTGGCAGACAAGATTCTCACCTGCTGGCGGGGCTATTCCGATGAAAGCGTGGGCGTGGTGGCCTTCTCTGACGGAGAGCCTCACAATACCATTACCCCCATTGCCCGGCGCAGAGGAAAGCTCTATGAGCTGGATCTGGTGCTGCGGTGCAACATTACTACCTCGGAGCATCCCCTGGGGGTATTCCATCCCCATGCGGACAAGCACCACATTAAGAAGGAGAACATCGGTCTCATCGAGGTCATGGGTCTGGCGGTGCTTCCCAGCCGGCTGAAAAAGGAGCTGACGGATCTGGCTCAGGCCATTGTGGAAGGTCGGGACATTGCGAATGACGAGGTGCTGAGCAAGCACGCCCCCTGGGTAGAGGAGCTGAAAAAGCGGTACACCTTCACCCCGGACAACGCCCTGGACATTGTGCTCCAGGAGACGGGAAAGGTGTTCACCGAAGTCCTGGAGGACGCCGGTGTCTACAAGAACACCCAGGAGGGAAGAAACGCCTTCCTGCGGTTTGTGGATGCGGTGAATGGGTAAATAGTAGAATAACAGGCGCACTGCGTTTTGCAGTGCGCCTGTTATTTCGTTCAGGAAATCCGGGCCTTGCGGAACCGGTAGTCCGTCCACAGTTCCAGTCCAAGGGGCATCAGGCACAGCGCCAGATATCCGGCGGCGGTGAGAAGGCCCAGGGCGCTCAGAGGACGCCAGAGGATTCTGGGATTGTACCACATTCGGCCGGTGCCCAGAATCGCCCCCATGAGAGTCAGGGTCAGGCAGGTGAACAAAGCGATGACGAAAGCCCTGTCCCGGTTGTCAAATCGGTAAATGGAGAAGGCTGTCCGCCCCGGGAGCAGGCTCCCACGGGAGCGCATGGAATCGGATTCCAGAGCCAGGGCGGAGATCATCCAGGTGATCAGCATGGAGAAAATTCCCAGGCAGTTACAAAACCGCCGGAGGAGATTTCCCTGACCGGCACCCCGGCCGATGGCCTTCCTGGCCAGATTGATTCTTCCAGCTTCCCGGAAAAGCCGGGGGAGAAAGCGCAGCAGGATGGTGGCAAATAAAGAAAGCCTGGGGCTGATTCTGCCAAATAAATAGATGATTTTATCCGAAGAAACCACGGAAAACAGGGATTCCAGCCACATACACACGGCGGAAAATCGAACGCCGATGACCAGCCCGTAGACAAGGCTTTCCAGGGTCATGCTGTTGCCGATGAAATTCTTTCGGAGTACCGTCACGCCAAAATGGTGGTAGGCGCTGTAGTACAGGGCGAAAATCACAATCAGCGGCAGCAGAAAGAGGCCGAAAACCACTGCCTTTCGCCCCGCTCGGCGGACGCTGTAGGCAAAGGCACACAGCCAGCCGATAGCCAGAAATACCGGGTGCTGAAAGGACACCGTCCCCCAGAGAACGGAAGCGAAAAAGATAAAGTTTACTGCCGGATGGCAGGCCTCAAACCCCATTGTCGTCCTCCGTCATGCCGTATTGCAGCTTTACCCGATCCAGTTTTTCCAGAAGGGGACGGCCAAAGAGCAGCATGGTCAGGAAGGTGCACACGCCCTGGCTCAGATTTACCGGGAAACCGGACAGATACAATGGCCAGGCCGTCTGAAGATTGACGACCGGCAGCATGAGAAATACCGAGCAGGTGTCCAGAAGGGGCCCAACGAAAAAGAGCGTCGCCGCAAAGCCGAAAACCGCCATGACGACAGGCTTTTGGGGCAGGCGACCCTTGGCGAACAGGAAGCCCGCCAGCATCCCGCCGGCACCGTAAGCGAACATCTGCCAGGGGGTGTAGGCTCCCTGACCATAGAAAAAGTTGCTGGCAAAGGCGGAAACGGCTCCCACCAGAAAGCCGCTTTCCGGGCCGAAAGCAATGCCGGAGAGCATGATGATGGCGAAAATGGCCTTGAAATTGGGAATGGGGATCGCTACCCGGGCGGCAACCGCCAGGGCGGACAGCACCGCCAGCACTACCAGCTCCCGGGCCTGGGGCTTCCGATCCTCGAAGGCCAGCAGGAAGGGAACGAGAATTTCGGCGATTACCAGGGTGCTGGTGATGTAATAGGCCCGGCCCTTCAAATGGAGGCCAAAGAACAGGGTGGCGGGAATTGCCAGAAGGAAGATCAGCAGCATGACAATATGGGATTTTTTCATTGGTCGGCCTCCTTGTTCTTCCGGTAAAGGGCGATGACATCCTCGGCGGTGACCGCGCCGGTAAAGACGTGACGGCTCATCCGGTGGGCGGCGGTGGTGTAGAAGCTGTTGGCACCGAAGAACCGACGGGGGGTGTCAGCGGTGAGAATCTGGCCGTCGAAGAACATGGCCACCACATCGGCATACCGGGCGCAGAACTCCACATCGTGGGACACCATAACGACGGTAATGCCCTGGGCCTTCAGGTCGGCCAGAATCTTTGCGAAGGTCTCCTTGAAAAAACAGTCGATGCCCTTGGTGGGTTCGTCCAGCAGAAGAAGACGAGGTTTCGTCAGCAGCACCTTGGCAAGGGCGGAGCGCTGCTGCTCGCCGCCGGACAGGTCATAAGGATGGCTGCCGAGAAGGGATTCAATCTGGCACAGCCGGGCAATTTCGGAAATGGCGGAAGTATCCTTCGTCATTTCCTCCAGCTCCTCCCGGACGGTTTTCTTTACAAACAGGCTCTTGGGATCCTGAGGCAGCATGGCAAGACAGCCCCGGAACAGCTCAGAGGATTTGTATTTTTCCATGGGCTTTCCGAAGAGGGTGATTTTGCCCCGGTAGGGACGGCAAATGCCGGAAATGGCTTTCAAAGTGGTGGATTTTCCCGCGCCGTTGCCGCCCAGGATGGCGTAGAGGCTTCCGGCGGGCACCTCCGCACTGACTCCACGGAGAATGTCCGGGGAATCCTTTTCATACCGGAACCAGAGCTCTTTGAGCACCAGCGCCGGATTTTCCACTTCCTCGGGAAGTGCCGGAGCGGGAACGGTATTCTTTTCGGGGGCTTCCGGAAATTCCCGGCTGAGCCAGCTTCGTCCCTGACGGACGGTGAGGGGGCTTTCTCCGCTGCATCCGGCTCCGTAGAATACCCGCACCGGGGTGGGCATGGCGGTGAACATGGGGTGATTCCGGGCAAAGAGCAGCTGACCCACCCGGCTGGGGGTATCGTCCGCCAGAATTCTGCCCCCGTCCATGACCACTGCCCGGTCGGCATAGGGGAAGATGTCTTCCAGCCGATGCTCGGTGATGATGACCGTGGTGCCCAGCTCCATGTTGATTTTCCGGACGGTGTTCAGAAAATCCGAGGCGGCGATGGGGTCTAATTGGCTGGTGGGCTCGTCCAGAATCAGCACCTCCGGCTGCATGGCCATGATGGAGGCCAGATTCAGCAGCTGCTTCTGGCCGCCGGAGAGGGTGGCAACGTCCCGATGAAACCAGTCCTGAATGCCGAAATAGCAGGCCATTTCCGCAACTCTTGCCCGCATGGTCTTCTGGTCGCAGCCCAGGCTTTCCAGGCCGAAGGCCAGCTCGTGCCAGACCTTGTCCGTGACGATCTGATCGTCCGGGTTCTGCATGACAAAGCCGATTTTTGCCGCCTGATCCCGGTCGGGAACCTGACTCAGGGGCACGCCGTGAAAGAGAACCTCCCCGCTGCGTTTTCCGCTGGGGGTCAGCACGGCCTTCAGCTGACGCAGCAGGGTGCTCTTACCGCTGCCGGAGGCACCGCACAGGACAAGAAATTCTCCCTGTTCAATGGAAAGACTGACGTTCTCCAGGCTGTGCCGCCCCTTGGCGGCGGCATAGGAGAAGGTCAGATTCCGGATCTCGAAATGTGCCATGCAATGGCCTCCTTTGTGTGTAGTGCGGCGGGAAGCAGGGCAAATGCCCCATAGGCGGCAAGCCCCAGGGCATTCCTGCCCCGAATCGGTGTGATATCCAGCACCGGCGTAAAGTCCGAATGGGTATTTCCCAGGAAAACCAGGGCTGCCAGCAGCAGCCCCATAAGGGCAAGAAGCCATCCGTCCTGTCCGGTCATCCGGTAAATCTGAAAGCTGCTGCGTTTGGCGGTGCCATAGCCCCGGGAGCGCATGGAATCGGCGGTGACGATGCTGCCCTCTAAAGCCCAGGAGGTCAGCGCACCCAGAATGGCCATGCCGTCCGTGAGCTTTTCACGATTGGAGCTGCCTTCCGCGGCACCCTTGCCGATGGATTTCCGGGCGCCGGTCAGCTGAGCGGCCTTGCGAAGAAAGCTGGGAATCAGCCGCAGAACCATTACCAGCAGCAGTGACAGGGCGGGAATCAGATTGCCGAAAAGAGCGGTGAATTTGTCGCTGGTGAGAACCTGGTTGTAGCAGCCGAACCACAGGAGCATCTCCAGAAAGGTTCCGCCGATGGCAAAGCCGTAGAGCAGAGCCTCCAGGGTGTAGGGTCTGCCGAAAAGATGAAACAGAATATGCTCGCCGTAGGTGTTGAACAGGGGATTGAGCAGAGACAAAATGAGAAAGATAGGGAGCATTCCGGCAATCCCCCGAAGCCCCCTGCTGCCATGCAGCAGCAGGTAGTACACCGCCCCGCTGAGGATTCCCACCGCCAGATAGGCCGGGTGCTGGATGACTGCGGCGCAGCAGATGACCACCAGGAAAAAGGCAAAGTTCACCGCCGGGTGCCGGTTGGAGAAGGCGTCGCTGCTCATTGGCCGCTCATCCAGGTCTCGCCCACGTCCGCACCCAGGCCGGTGCAGGTGTAGCACCAGACAATGTCGTCCCCGTCCTTCAGGGTGTAGGCGGAGCAGCCGTAGTTGGGGAACCACTCGTTGACCTTGAACATCCAGCCGGATTCCGGGCCGCAGTCGAACTCATACAGGTGATTGATGCCCTCTACATAGTAGCTTTCGTACAGGGGGGTGTAGCTGTACTCGATTTGCAGCTGAGCCGCGTCACAGACCCGCCTGAGCACATCGAATACCGTTTCTCCCTCGGTGAAAGTGACCTTCGTGGACGGCAGAATGGTACCGTCTTTGGGAACAAAAGGCGCTTTTTTCTCATTCAGGCTGTTCAGATTGTCGAAAATTGTGGGGCAGACAATGGTAATTGTGCAGGTCTTGTCCCCGCCGCCGACGAGGTAATTGTCGGGAATCGGGGCAATCTGATAACTGCTGCCCAGGTGATCCGAGGTTTGCTCCCGGAGGGCGAAGGCCAGCAGAATGCCGCCCACGACGATAATGGCAATGGCCAGAACCATCAGAAAATTCGCGGTTTTCTTCTTCATAAATCATTCCTCATTTTCGCAGGTTTTCCGGAGAACTACCAGGGCGGCCACCGTGCCTGCGCCCAGAACTATCAGGGCGATGCCGATAATCAGCAGGGGAGAGACGGACTTCTTTTCTGCCGCTTTCTCCGGGGCAGCTTTCGGAATTGTGGCAGAGGGAGCGGGAGTATCCGCATAATCGCCGCCCTTGTCCAGAACGTCCGTCATGTCGTACAGCCGCTTTTCACCACTGCGGAAGCGGAAATAGGCAGTCAAAGCATAGTAGCCCTGTTCGGTGGCCATGCCGTCCCGTTCTCCCTCCAGTAGATGCCGGAAGCCGCCGCCGTCCACATAGTAGCGAAGCAGAGCATCCAGGGCAGAGCCGCCGGACTTGACAAACCGGGGATCGGTGGCCGGGTCAATGCCCAGGGCGGTCAGGCCGGTGATGACCTGGGCGATGGATTCGCTGGTGGCGACCGGGTTTCCGTCGCCGTAGTCCGCACAGAAGGAGCCGTCCGCCTGCTGCATCTGAGACAGCTTGTCAATGGCTTTATCTACGGCGGCGCGGACTTGCTCATTGGTTTCATAGTAAGGGGCCAGGGCTTGCAGGGCCATGCCGGTCATGTCCGAGTCGGCCTTGGTACCGGACACCGTCCAGCCGCCGTCGGTGGTCTGAGCAGACAGAATTGTTTCCAGCAGAGCCTGACGGGTGGCGGTGCCGGAGGCAGGGTAGTTGCCGGAATCCAGGGCAATCAGTGCCCAGATCGGGCCGTTATTGCCCTGATAGGTCACATAGTCCAGATCGCTCAGACCTGCCACCAGGTTGTAGCCGTCAATGTTGGTGGCATCCTTGCCGATGGCGGTCAGAGCCAGAATCATCCGGGAATTGTCCGTGGATTTGGCCGAATGCAGCCGCATGGTGGCAGGATCGATGGACTGCCGGATAAATTCCAGAGCCTTCTGACAGTAGTCCTCCAGGCCGGGCACGGTCAGACCCGACCGAGCCAGACCCAGCACCCCCCATTCGCCGCCGATGGGGCCTACACTGGGGGTACCCAGGCTTTGAATATATTCTCCTGTGGCCTTATAGCGGCTTTCGGCCGTGATGACGGCGGTTTCACCGGAAAGTCTGGCCTCCGCCGCTTCCAGAACCCCGTAGTTTTCCACCAGCAGCTTTTGTCGGGCGGTCAGCCGGTTGTAGGCCTTCCGGACGGCCTCCAGAGCCTTGGCATCCGGCGAGGCGGGCAGAGCCTTGATTGCGTCCATGACGGCCTGAGCCTTTGCCCGATCCGCTTTTGTGGCGGTGAGCTTTGCGTAGGCGGCCTCAGCCTCGGTCAGCACCTTCAGGTTTGTGACCAGCTTCTGCTCTTCCTCGGTCAGACCGTCGTAGGCCTTCCGGGCCTTGTCGATGGCGGCCTTGCTGGCCTTCGTCACCGGGCTGGGGATGGCCTTGATGAGTTTTATCACTTTTTCGGCGTTGGCCTTTTGTGCCGCCTGCTTCAGCTTCTCGTACCTGGCTTCTGCCTCGGTAAGGGTTTTGAAGTTGGCGACCTTCTCCTTTTCTGCCGGGGTCAGCGCGTCATAGGCCTTCCGGGCATCATCAATCCGGTTCTTGCAGGCATCCGTATAGGCCACGGTTCCGATTTTCTGAATCAGGGCAATGACTTCCTTGACACCGTCCTCGCTGCCGGGGGCCTTGCCGTAATTCTTGCCGCCTTCCTCATAGGTGTAGTCGTCGGTATAGTGCAGGACGATCTTGGCGTTGTCTTTCAGGTAGTAGGCGGAGACGCCCCGGTTCGGATGGGTGCCGTTGAAGGTGTACATCCAGCCGGAATTGGGGCCGTTGGTGAATTCGGCCAGACCGTTGATGGCGGAAATATACACGCTTCCGTACCGATTGTCGTCACTGGCAGAGTAGGAATACCCCTTTTCGTCCAGAACCTGCTTCAGAGCGTCCCAGACGGTGTTGGTGGTTTTCATGGTCAGGCTGCGGCTGACCCAGGTGCTCAGACCGCCCATGGCAAGGCCGTGGATAGAGCCGCTATTTCCATGCTTGCTGTCGCCCAGAATGGTCACGGTAACGGTGATATCCGTGGATTTGGGCTTTACGGTTACGGTAAGCCGGACTTCCGCTCCCTGGTAGGTCAGCCTGACGGCCTGTTCCCCGGTGGCATCCTTATTGTAACCGGAAACGGTCACATCCTTCAAAGAAACCTCGGTGGTTTCTCCGGTGCTCCAGGTCGCGGTCAGGGTCAGACCGGTAAGATCCAGCGCCTCTCCCTCGGTGTACTGGGTTTTGCAGCTGCCGGAGAGAGTCAGTTTCGTGACCCGTTTTTCCGTGACTGCGTCGGTGTGACAGAGCTTGGTCAGATCCGCGCCCAGGGGGTCGTCCGTCCGGTTCAGGTTGGGCTTGGAAACCGCCCGGTTGTCACCCTCCGCGGCCCTGCCGATGGTGGACAGGTCGATATAGAGCTTCAGGGGAACGCAGTTGATCTTGTCTTCATAGGATGCTACACCGCCATGACCGTCGGAGACGTATTTGGCGGTGTTGTAGTAATAGGTGTCCCCGTGGAAGCCATTGGACAGGGCACTGGTGTCCACATGGGCCACGCCGCCGATGCCCTGGGAGGCGTTCTTGTAGTAGTTATTGCTGATGGAGGCATCGGCATTCAGGGACTGCATGAAGCCAATAACACCGCCGACGAACTTGGAGCCCCGGACGGAGCCGGTGAAGGTGTTATCCTTGATGGAGCAAATGCCGTTGTCCCAGAATTGCTGGACACAGCTTTCGGCCCCGAAAATGCCGCCAACGCCCACGCCGCCGGAAATGCTGCCGCTGGAGGCGCAGCCTTCAATGACCACTCCCCGGGCGTTGGGGGCACTCTCCAGACTCCAGTTGGTGCCGGCGTAGCCGCCGCCCACAATGCCGCCCACGCATTTCCCGGTGGCGTACAGGGTGCCGGTGAAGGAGGAGCCGGTGATCTCAAAGTCGCCCATGGACTGGCCCTTGTTGCCGACCAGGCCACCCACATAGTTCACGCCATAGACCGTGGCGGCACTGGTGGAATTCTGGATGTAGCCGTTGAACTCGCCGCCGAAGGAGCCGATATGACTCTGACTCTTGTCATAGCCGATGATGACCCCAGGCTCAATGGTACACTTGACGATGTTTACGGCGTCCTGACCGGAGGCGTAGCCGCCGATGAAGCCGGAATACAGGGTCTGGGTGCCGGAAACCAGGGTGACGTTCCGGAAGGTGACATAAAGCTCTGTGTCGTAGTCCACCACATAGTTGCTCACCAGGCCGTAGTCCTCAATCCGGGGGCCGTAAACCTTCAGATTGCGCACCGTTGCCTCCCGGGTGCGGGAAAACAGGGCTTTGCCCCCGGCGGGAATGGTAATCTGGAAGTTCTTGCCGTTAAAATCCCCGGAGAAGGGGTGGTCGGCGTCACCGATGCCGTCCCAGGAATCCGTGATCTCAATATCCTGGGTCAGCTGGAAGTAAAGGCCAGCCTGGTCTTCGCCTGCCGTGACCCACTCGTCCAGCAGGAACAGATCCTCCTGGGTTTTCAGGAGGTAGGGGTCGTTTTTCTCGCCCTTACCCTCCAGGCCGGAGACCCGGACTTCGATCTGAGCGCTGGCATCCTCGTACTGAACGGTGACGGTAGTATCCGCCGCGGTCAATCCCTCCGCGGGGGAGAAGGTCAGAGCCTCCGTCTCAGGCTCCAGGGTGGTGCCGTCGGAGAGAGTGACTTTGACTGCCAGCCCCGTGGGATCAAAAGTTTCCCCGGCCTGATATTCGGTTTTTTCCGGCGGCCGGGTGATTTCAATGGATTGAGCCGCCGGGGGCAGGGGAACCAGAGACAGAGTGTATTCGTCCTCGTCATGCAGGCTTTTGCCCAGCAATGTCAGCTTCAGCTGGAAAAGCCCCTGGAAATCCCACTGAGGGGTGAAAACGTACCGATTTTCCTCCAGAACCGTCCCGTTTACATAAATCTGGTAATCCGCACCCGGTTCCAGGGTCAGGGACAGCTCGCCGGAGGACGGCACCTGGGCTCCGTAGGTGTGGCAGTTGGGGGTGAATTCCGGGGTCAGAGCCAGCGCATTCCCCTGGGCGTCGGACAGGGACAGACCCTCCAGAGAACCGCCCTCCTCCATGAGCCCCAGAAATTCCAGCAGCGTTTCCCATAGGGACTTTTTGGGGGACTCTTCCTCGGCAGGCTGGGTTTCCTCGATGGTTTCCGCTGGGTCTGGGATTTCCTGAGACTGGGTCTCCGCTGTGGATTCCTCTGTTGTGGGCTGAGTCTCCGGGACAGTCGTCGGCACCGTTTCCGTGGGGGCGGTACTGACGGTGACGGGGACTGTCTCCACGGGGGCTGTCTCCACCGTGGGGGCCGTGGTGTTGGCTGCTTCGGCGGAATTCACCGTTTCCTCGGTCGCAGCGGCAGTGTCCTCCGGAATGTGCTCGGTGGTGGCTTCGGTGGTGGCTTCGGTGGTGGTTTCCGTAGTCTCCGCCGTAGTCTCCGGCACGGCAGCCGAATAGAGGGGCAGTTCCATTTCTGCCGCACCGGCACTCAGGGAGAGCACCGGCCCCATCAGAATCCAGGCGGCTAAAAAGCCGGCGAACCATCTGCGCATCGTAAAACTCCTTTCAGGCAAAAGAAAAAGCATTGGCAAAATGCCAATGCGACCGTTTTTATTCGCTCCCAAGGTGCCATCTTCCGCTCCTGAGAGCGTCCTCCGGACTCGATCATGGCTGATCTTCTGGCTCGCGCGTGGTAACGTCCGTGCCCCGCCTTCCCAGTTTCCCAGTGACCGGATCGCTCCGAAGGGGCACAGGCTCCGCGCCTACAGCATCGGGGATATGCTCCGGAATCTGACCGGATTTCCTGATCACCGCACCTGCCGCGAAAATGGGGCAGCGTGAGTGACGCCATGCAGCGTATTTGATTTGCGGGAGTATCTGTAAGTATCAGTATTTTACCCTTTTTTTATCGATTTGTCAACGGATTTTCCGGGATAATGGGGACAATTCCATGGCCGGGGCACGAAGATAGCGCGGGTGCGGGAGCACCAAAAGCCCCCCTTGTGTAAAGGGGGGTG
>OLPV01001628.1_pt1 | contig 16261 bp, 8 predicted proteins | sample 1671961 | NCBI WGS metagenome assembly OLPV01 (sample SAMEA3136630, study PRJEB25190) | human gut metagenome | biome: human gut; feature: human-associated habitat; material: faeces | place: Austria | collected 2013
GAAAAGAGATCTAGACCGAAAAGATTCCTTAAGATGATGCAGGTTATTTTTTGAAGGTTACTTAAAAACTGTAGCCCAAAGAGAACGCCAAAATATTCAAAGATGAAGCTCTCTGGTAGGCGAAATCCACCCTCACTCCGTGGAATTTGCAACCGAGGCCGGCTGACACTCCGGACGCGATCACATCAGAACCGGACGCTCGATAGCCGACACGCGCGAACACCATGCCGTTGAATCCGTACTGAACTCCTCCGGAAACAGCGAACTTTCCGGCAAAAAAACAATCAGCGTCCATTCCGGCCTCAAGGGAATGTTTTTCCTCGAAAGTCTGGCCATAGCCAGCCGCCAGCCGCACTGACGAAGGTATATGATAAGACGATCCGGAGGCATCCTTGACAGAAGTGCCCACATTGGCAAGTCCGGCGCTGAAGCGAAGCATCCTCCAACGGTACAAAGCATACACATCTGACGCGAACACACCTTGGTTCGAGTCAGAGGCAAGCCTCTCGCCGGCATATTTCAGATTGATGCCAACACTCAGCGCGTCAATCACCTTCAGTCCCAAACCTGCGGAAAACATCATGGAAGATGTCTTGAACATACCGTTGCGGTTGCCAGAGTCGTCTATGACCTCATACTCACCGCATGAATTGTAATTACCGGCGACAGAAAATCCCAGACGTTCTCCTGTCTTCATGCCTACGCCGACATCCAGCCCATCGGTTGTCATGTCACCAACAGCGGGTGAATATGCCGCTGTCACCGCAAAACGACTCTCCGAATATGGAATCACCGCAGGATTCCGGAACGCTGAAAACGAAATGTCTGAAGACGGAGCAAGAGAGACTCCGGCCATGGCCACTGAAACAGGGTCATTCCTCTGACACATCCAACCGAACGCCTCATCCTGGGCTTGCAAGTGGAACGCCGGCAAAAGAGCGGCGAAGGCCACGATCAATACTCTTTTCATTCTACCTCTTGACAATAACATAATCATACTTATCCGCACCCACAGTCAGCCCAAGTTTGTACTCTCCAGGAGCAAAGGCGCTCATGTCTATCCTGGCTGGATCGAACACATTGCACGAAACCTTCTTCTCAAGAATGACAGACCCGGATGTGGAGGCTATCTTCACCATGACATCAACAACCGCGGTGCTGCCTGGACGGACATTCAAGAAATCACGGACAGGGTTCGGATAGTAGTCAACAGCATAACTTTCATCACGTGCGACAATCTTGAAATCGGTTGAGATCTTAGCGCCAAGGCGATCCTTGGCTGTCACGGTGATCACCGCCAAGCCATTTTGCTTTTTGGCGACAACAAGCTTGCCGTCGCCACTGATCGAGACATCAGCGACACCGTCAGGAGAAATCTTCGCGGAATATTCCAGAGGCTCGTCGTCAGGATCCGAGAACACACCGTCCAGATAGGCAGACATCTTTCCGTCGCCGGAAAGGACAACGTCATTGATGGGCTCTGAGACAACCGGCGGACGGTTCTCGATCACCTGATAGGCGAATTCATATTCCGCCGTGCCGCCATAAACGTCAGTCGCTGTGATCTTTGCCTTCTTAGGTGTGAAATCGGAGACTAACTCGCACAGGATCTCAAAGTTGTAGACATCAGGATCCTTGGAACCGCGGACCAGTTTCGCCCTTCCCTCAAAATCTGTAGTGACCTCGACATTGTCGCCATCAGGATCCGACACGGTGAACGGAATCGACACGCTCTCCCACTGGCGGAATTTGAAATCACCCGTATAGGATGTCTCTATGACCGGGGGATTGTTATTCTCTCTCCCGTACTTGGAAAGGCCGTATCTCATCGAGCCCATAACATCGAGGTATGGGCCCATTGCCTTGCCATTGTAGTTTATCAGGCTCGCGTTTGCACCTTCAAGAAGGACTTCCTTCAGATTCTCGTTGGTGAACCCTTCTCCTCCGAATTGAGAGAGCAGCAAAGCCAAAGCTCCCGAGACATGAGGACAGGCCATCGAGGTTCCTTGTAAACGGCCGTAAGATCCTGAAGCCACACAACTGTAGATGCTCTCTCCAGGAGCGCAGATGTCCACCCAACTACCATAGTTGGAGAATGAGGACAGCCTGCCTGTCATTCCGGAAGCGCCAACCGCGATCACCGGCGCGTATGACGCCGGAACACCGTTTGCTATGCCATAATTTCCCGCCGCGAAGACTACCAGACCTCCTTTCATTGGAGAGCCCGGCTTTTGGTTGCCATCCTTGTCACACCCGGCATAAGCGATAAAATAATCAATCGCAGCCGCCATTGAAGAGGAAATCCTGTCCCGCAAGGCATAGTCCTTCTCATAGGCGGAAAGCACATCGTCATGATTGAAGTCATAGTCATTGCCCCAGCTGTTCTGGCTGATGACCGCGCCGTTGTCCGCACCCCAAACTATAGCATTTTGGAAACTTGAGGCAGTACTGTTTCCCTGGAAAACCTGAGCGCTCATCAAAGTCACGCCCTTTTTCCCGGCCGCATAGTCACCTCCAGCTATTCCCGCAAGTCCCTTTCCATTGTTTCTGACCCCTGCGATTGTGCCGGCGACATGACATCCATGGTCTTCAGGGATAATATTTGAGCTGTTTCTCACGAAATTCCAGTTGACACTGCCACAGTTCCAAGCCAGATCCTCATGCTTGAGGTTGATCCCTCCGTCAACGACACAGACAACGACCGAAGGATCTCCGGTTGTGTACTTCCAGGCGTCCTCGACATTGATGCTGTAACGACCTGAATATTCCCAAAGGTAGGCGTAGCCAGGATCGTTGGTGGAAGCGGACCTGCAGATTATGTTACGTTTTTCAGAAGCCTCTACGCCGTCAAGTGATCCGAGAATCTCCTGAGCCTTGGCAAGAGGCAGAGCAGAATCGAAGTCCACGATGTAGTACTGATGGAGGCCACATTTTCTGTGAAGCGGTTCATATTCGCCGGCGTCAGGGAAAAGACGCTCGGCATGCTTGACACCAAGGCTCTCTGAGACAGAAGATAGCAAAGCACTCCCCTTCTCCATCGCATCCGCGGCTTCAGGCGTCAATTTCACGATCATTGATCCAGGAATATAAATTGCCTTATCAATCTCGTCTTGAGTATAGGGGCGTTGCTCTTGAAGACCGGAAGGCTTTGCATTCCCCCTGTCAGACAACAATGCATGCTCCGATTTGGAACAGGAAAAGAACAAAAATGACGAGGCCGCGAGCAGAGCAGCCGCAGATAAGAGTGAACTTACTTTCATATTTTCGAAAAAAAGGGATCCGAACCGTACAATCCGGATCCCTTGAAAAATCAAAGATATATAAATTATTTCAATTCAAGAAGCTTGGCGCGGCCGGATTTCGCGGTTCTCGCGTCCACTTTCTTGCCTTGAGCATCGCGTAACTTAGTGTCACGTGCAATGGTCATACTTGACGGAAGCGACTTGGTGTCAAAACGAACACTCTTGCCGGTCTTTGGAGCGGAGAGGCTCTTTACCGACTTGGAGGCGGCTGACGGAGTCAATGTCGCCGGATTTACTATGTAGTCGGCATCTGAGAAAGTGTACCATTCCTTAGTTGATGTGGACTGCCCCAGAACACCCCAGTACTTGGCATAGACCTCCGGCCTTTCTTCGGACAGCTTATACACCACGTTCTCGAACTTGATGGTCTTGTCCGCAGACTTGGTGACAGTGGCGATCTCTCCTGTGTCAGGATCACCGGTGCAGACATAATCGTCATTGGTGATTCCAGAGACATAGAAATTGTAGGATGAACTTGAAGAGAAGTTACCATAGACCAGTGAGCACTTGTCGCCTTCCGCATCATAAATGAGAGGAATGCCATCGATTCCTATGCCATCCAAAGCGATCGTCTCGTCAGGAAGGGCTTCCCTAAGGACAACATTGTAGGTTGTGTCATTACCTGTCTTTATAGACTTTGTGCTGAGGGTGTAGCTTCCGAGCCAGGCTTTGTATGCAGACGAGGCCTCCTTGAGCTTTGTCATGTCCGAAATTGTCACCTCTGGCCAGAAATTGCCCTTGCCTGCGTTCTCTCCGGCCTGTATCTGCCAAGTCAGGCAGAATGAGTGGAATTTACCTTTCTCACAAGAACCGGAGTAAACGGTCATACCGCCTCCTTTTTCAAGGACGTAACCAGTAAGAATGACTGACGGATCTTCGGTGTACCATCCATAAGCGGCGTAAACCTTATAATTGTAGTTGAACTTTCCGGAAAGATAAATGTCACAGTCACCATATTTCGGATTGTTCCATGCCTCTGAAAACTTCTGCTCCTTGAGGATGAACTTCCCGTCAGAGAACTCAGCCTCAACAGGCGCCAATCCGTTCTCGTCCTGGTTTGGAAGTCCGGTAACATTGTAAGTGCTGCCATTAACTTTCTCAGAGACGGTCAAGACGTTGTCACCCATTTTCCATCTTCCGATGAAGTCGGCATACGTAGCGACAGAGACAGGTTCCTTCTTTTCGAATTCAAAAGTCTTGTAGTCACCGGTAGGAGTTCCGTCAGCGGCGATTCCCGCGGCCACAGCCACATATTTGCCGAAGTCCTTCTCTCCGAAGCTGTCTGAACCGGTTGAGCCATCGGCGTGGACAAGCATATCATAGATTTCATCACGACCGTAGACATCGCCCAACAGATCGAAATAGTACAGCACGTCATCGCTGAGCAGCAAGGCGGCGTTCACAGGTGATCCGCCAAGTTTCGCATAATCCTCTTCAGAATAGAAGGTTAGGGTGTAAGGCACTGTTGAGCCACTCACAGTGTTGGTGATGACCTCTGGGTACTTCTTGTCTTCAGGATCAGTGCTGTATGAAAGCGTCCATGCGTTGTTCTCCTTGAATTCGATCGCGGAAACGGTGTTAAGGATCATAGAGCAAGTCTCAGCTTTCTCACCCTCCGGATAAACGGATGATGAGACATAGCCATAGACATTCACATATCCTCCTACCTTGGAAGCGAGATCGAACGACGCAAGCGGAGCTTCAAACACCACTTTCTGTCCCATCGGAGCCTTGATGAAATATGTGTCACCTTCCTTCTCAAGTTTGCCGGAAGTGATGACGTACGCAGGGAATTCAGTCACCCAGCCGAGATAGGAAGATGTCGGGGCGGTCACACTGGATGTCTCGGCCGTCACTTCGTATGAAGTGACCTCAACCGAAACGACCTCCGTCTCCTTATCAGTCTTCTTCACACCGTTCAGAGTGATCACCTTGCCGACAGGAAGCGCGGAGGTGGCTCCTGTCACGTACAGGCAGCTTGTTCCATCGGAAACAACAGCAGAGTTATCAGAAGTGGCAAGGACGGTCTCCTTGTAAAGGGTGACCGGAGTATTGTCAGCCACATTGGCAAGGGAAGCGATGTCGGTGGCCACAGTCTCGGCAGGGTACTGGATGACATAGAAGACATTAGGAGTCTCACCCGTCACAGTGTTGATGACATCAACCTCCGCGGAACGGAACGAAGCCGTCGTGTTTGCCTCGCAAACCAAGGTATAGACATCGACATGGGTTGCCTTTGTCTGAGGAGCCACGCTGATCCACTTCTGGGTTCTGTCGACATACAATTCATAGTCCATGTTGGTGGTCACGGAAACTTTGACCTCACCACCTGCCGCAGGGACAGGCTTGACATCAGCCTCGGCGGTAAGCACACCGTCCTCAAAGACAAGAGATTTGATGTCGGTCTTTCCTCGGCCGTTGCTGGCATAGACAAAGACTTTTCCTGTTGCGTTCTCACTGTGCTTCACTCCGATGTAGCCAGGCACCTCTCCTTTAGGAAGAGAGATCACCCTGGCCTCCCATCCAGAGGTGCAGTTGAGGATGTCAACCTCTACCTCATCTCCTTCTGAAACACCTTTGAGGGAATATGGGTAAGTATATTCGTCACCACCTACAGGAACACCGAGATCCTTGCGAGCGTCGAATACCAAATAGAAAGGAAGCTCCTTCTGGATGGTGTAGGCCTCGCCGTTGATGAAGAAAGTCACGGTTGTGTCTCCATCCTCGATCGAAATAGTGGAGCCACCAGGATTGCCAAGTACATCCACGTCGGCCCATGTCTCACCTTTGTCATAGGAGATCTGCCACTTGCCATCACGGATACGGAGCTGAGGGACAGCCGAATGGACAGGGATCTTGTTGCCGGCAGAGTCAAGAAGCGGCTTGCCGTCAACTGCCCAGTAGAACTCTCCGTCAGCCTCGACAACACCCACAACAGGAGTGTCGCCCTTGTCTCCCTTCTCTCCGTCCACACCGTCTGTGATGACAGCGGTGGTACCGTCAGAGAAAGTGATTGTGTAACCATTGTCACCAGGAGTGACAGAAGTGACGTAGATATTACCCTGGATTGCAGCCACAATCGACTGCATTCCAGGTATAGTTATCTTATTGATCTCGTTGACGGTTTTTTCAAGGGCGTCAACTCTCACAACAAGGTCATCAAACTTTTCGTAAAGATCATCGTTGTCAGCGCAACCGCCAGCAAGAGCCAATGTCGCGGTCATGGCGGCAGCCATCAAAGTTTTAATTGCCTTCATATTATGACTGTTTTATGGTTTTACTTTACTACAATTCTTTTTCCCAGCAAGTGAGAAACCTCAGGCAGAGCCTTATATGGGGTGCAGAACTCAAATGGTCCATTAGCGGATATGGTCCTGAAGCTGTTCCTGTCGACCTTGACCCAAGTACCTTTGGTCTTGTCCAGACTCATAGTCTTGACAGAAGTGGTGCCGGACTTGACACCGGTAAGAGGGAACTCGTCAGGCTTGCTCTTGAAGGTATACACACCTCCGTCTGGATCAGAGATAGGCACAGCGATCAATTCCATACGGTTGTAGGTAAAGTCTCCGCCACCCTGAAGCTGGAATGAGTTTCCGGTGAACTTGACTGAACCATCGCTCTGCAATGTCCCGGTCGCCACATCGTAAGCGCCATTACCACCGGACGTGATGTAATATTCCTTACCGTCAGTGTGGATGAACTTACCTACGTAGTACAGATTGCAGGCACCCTCAGAAGCTCCGATGTCAACATTGTCCGCGATAGGCTCATCATCGTTGCCGTATAGCACGATGCTGCCTGACTCTGAGTCGAATGTAACCTCGGCAGGCTCGAAGAAATCCTGATCCATCTGCCAGCCCTTCATGTTGATGGTCTTGTCAGCCACCTTCTGAGTGAGGGCGATGTCGAATGCCCCGGCATTTATGCTCCAGTTCCCAAGCCATTTCTTGTAGGCGTCCGAGCCGCCACCGCCAGGATTGTCGCCACTGCCACCCTTCTTGGTGAGAGTCGTAGGCAGAGGTGTCTTGTCCTTACTGATAGTGAGATATTTGCCATCTGCTGTGGCAGCGACGAACTGGACTCTCTCAAGATCATAGCTTGATCCGTCGCTGAAGCTCACATGGCCTGCGGCAAGCTTGGCCGTGCTGCCTGAAATGGTTCCTGTGAAGATCACATACTTTCCGGTGGCGAAGCTGGATTCTCCCCATCCGCCGAAGAGGCCGACGGTGCATTCACCATACTTTTGGGTCGATACGGTGCCGAGTCCATCCTGAGCGCGGACTTCAATACCCTTTGTGGCAGAGTCATAAGTGGCAGTGACAGGGAATGACTGTCCCTCGATGCCGGTGATGGTATAGCTGGTCCCCTTCTCAAGCGTGGAGATCTTCCAAGTGTCAGTCGCCGATCCTCTCGTGACTGTCCAGTCTCCAAGCCAAGCGTCATAGCCCTCTGCGGAGCCACCACCACCGCTGGTAACAGTGAAATCACTGTAGGCATAGTGACCAGTGGCGGCACCATCATCAGTGAATCCGATCGCAAACGCGATGTAGTCGCCGGCATCCATTGGATCGAACACCTCGTAATCGCTATCCTCGTAAAGGAAAGTGGAGAACTCCACCGGGTATCCGAACTGGTTGTAAAGTTCAACAATATTCATTATCTCTTTCCTCACGGCATCAGCCACCTCAATTGCGAAATCATCCATTTCCAATCCACTTTCAGTGAATTCAGACTTGCTGACGTAGTAGATGCTGTACTTGCCTGACAGAGCCGGATCAGCCACATCATTGTAAATGTAAGCCGCTTGCTCGCCTTCATAATCCTTGATACCACCATAACGGACAGTCCAGTTGGCGTCAACACTCATGTAGGACAAGTTGTTTTGAACCACGGAAATCACACCGCTGTCATGGCCGAGCTTCCACTCGACATTTCCCGAACGCGACATATCAGCAGGTGTTCCCTTAATGGTGTGATCCGCGATGTAGATCTCTATGTTCTTCTCGGTGACAGTCACGGTGATCCAATCCACATCCGCACTCGCAGTAATGGTCTCATCATACTCGTAAGGGAAATCGAATGAGACAGCCTTGTGGGAAGCCTTGATGCCAGAAGGATTGAAACCAGTGCTGTAGAAACCGAACTGCTGAACCGTGAAATCAGACTTAGCGTCACCCGACTTCACAGTGACAGTGGCATACCTGGACTCATAACTTTCATTCGCAGGAGCGGTGACAGTGGCCACATTGTCTTTCACAGAAACCTGGCACCAGTCCTTGTCAACCGTCACCTCGATAGGAGACTCGGTAACGAACTCGATTGTACCCTCGCCACCTTTGGCGGGAATCTTAAGATTGTTTTCCTTGACGGATATTGTCTGGGCCTCGCTCCCATCCACCTCCTGCTTGGAGCAGGAAGAGGATGCGATTATAGCCAAGGCCATGAATATTGCTGAAATTATCTTTTTCATGATAAAGCCTTTTCGTTATTTACGGACAAGGGTCTGAAGATAAGGGAACTGGTTGTCACCCCACCCTGTGAATTCACCGGCAGACTTGCCGCTTGCATCGGTCGCCCAAAGGATGAACGAGTCGATTACCATGTCAGTCTTGCCGTTGTCGACAAATATAAACTCTCCTTCTTGGGATCCACGGACAATCTCCATTCCGTATACAGTGGTTGTGTCCCAAGTAAGGTTTCCGCCGCCGGAAAGGCTCCATGCGGCAAGCCATACAGTATTTGAGCCGTCAGCGCCCAGAGACTGGACATTCATGGTAAGACGGCCGCGCGCCCTATCGTAGCCAAGGTACACATTGTGATCGCCGGACACGAAGCCACTCATGAGAAAGCCGTTGCCTTCCTCGTCAGGCGTGAGTGTCACATCAAGTGTAATCCTTCCGTTGTACATAGAGAGTTTGAAGTCACCGGCGAAGTCACTGTACTGGGTGTAGTCCTCAGGAAGCTTGCCCTGGAAAACAATCGATCCGTTGGTAAGGATGTTATTGTCGGAATGATAATCCATGCTGTTGATCGTGGCTCCTGCAACCTCGACCGGCTCGTAGGTCTTGATACCTTTCGATGTGTACATGAACGGAGCCTCGACAACCACAGTCCCGTCATCCTCGGAAGTCTCGGCTGAGGCGGCCGGATCAACATACTTGAAGGTTATCCTGCGGTTGTTGAAATCGACCTCGCCTGTGACATCCGTGTCACCGACCTTGCCGTCGATGATGGCGGCACGCATGCTTGAAGCCACATCAGCTACCTTGGCAAGATACGCGGCCGGGGTCAGATCAGAATCGTAAGGATAGAGGTCATAATGGTTTCCGGAACGCTTGCCACGAAGGCCGATCTTTTCAGGACTTACGCTCACGATGGTGAACTCGAAGTCACCGCCCTTAGCCTGATACTCCGTTGACGATGGAGTGGCAAAGTGATGAAGAGCCTGATTGTAAGAGTCGAACGAAAGCACGGCGCCATTGTCCGTCGTAAGCTTGTAAACACTCTTGTAGGAATTCTCCGGATCGAGCTCGTAGGATGCAGTCACCTCAGCATCTGTGAAGGCAAGATAGTAGGCATAACCACCCTTTGACTGGCCGGAACCCGGATAATACTCCATGATCCATCCTTTTTCATTGGAGGTCAAGATCTCACGGGTCTGTTCAATGTAAGCCTGAAGACGCTCAGAAGACGAAGAGTCAAAGACATCCGCCTGATCCTTGAGACAAGACTGGGCTGAAAGCACCGACACCCCTGCCAGAACGACTGTTAATATTTTATTGAATTTCATAATCTAATCACCAATTATTTTACCGTTAAATCGCTGAGGTCAACCTTGCCTTGCATCACGTCATCCTGACGACGGATGATTACGGAGCGAAGCTCGTCAATATCAATGGACCATACAGACTTCATGTAATCTCTGACAATCTGAAGTTTCGCGCGGATGAAGTCTGCTGATGAACCAGCATCCTTAAGCTGTGAGTCCCAATACTCCTGCGTGTTGGTGACATAGATGGACAGCATCTCCGCGAAGTCCTCACCGTCTGAATGCTGGGCATAGTCACTGATGAAGCCGTTTTTGAGGTACTCTTTGTTGTAAGGTTCCTCGCTCCAGTTGTCAGCCACATAACCGGAACCGGTGACCTGCTTGAAGTCTGTAGGATAATCCTTGATCTGGTTGAGGATATGGGTGAACTCGTGGTGGATCGTCTTGATGTAGTAATGGTTGAGAGCCTCCGGTCCCTGCTTGAGCATGGCGCTCAGATAATTCACACCGGAAAGGAGGATCTTCTTGCCACCTTCAGCTGTTCCAAGAATGAACGTTCCGTTGTTCCTGTACTCAAACTCACCGATAAGGAAGAACATCTTAGGGAAATACTCTCTGGTGAAGTCAACACCGGCGACCTCATCATAGGTGTCAATACAAAGATACTTCACAAGGTGGGCCATGATGACAGCCTCATCATAATCGGCAGGTACAGTGTAATAGTTCATGTCCGACTCGTTCAGTTCGAAGCGGTACTTGAAGTCAATGTTGTAAGGCCTGACATAGTTGTCGTTAAGCCATTTGTCCAATTCAGTCGCAGGAGCCGTCTCAACCTTGATGACACTGTCAGGGTTGAGGTCATCTTTCTGGCAAGCCGAAAACGACAGAACAGAAAGGGCAGCGATTGAGAGATATGTTATAATTTTCTTCATATTCCAGTCAATTTATGAGTTTAGTTTCTCGGGTTCGGTGTATATCCTGCGTCAATAACTTTCCTAGGAACCTGTATGGCGCGCCTTTCGTCATCTACCTTGAGGACATCACCAGCGGTACGAGGGTTGCCGTCAGATCCCATGACACGTCTCTGGATCTCAATGCCGTAACGCTTGACATCAAACCATCTGAGTCCCTGGGCGTAGGTGTCAACCCTCTTAAGAAGCAGACAGAAGTGAATCAGATTCTCCTGAAGCTCGCTAGGGTTCTGAAGGAACGGAGCGTTAAGCTTCTTCTTGACGGTTGAAGCCAATGCCGTTGAGTAAGGAATATCCTTCAGAAGATTGTTGATCTCCTCGGCGCTGAGGTTCCAATCAGTCTTCGAGATGTTGGAGAGCCAGAGGTTCATGTCAGCCACAGCCGAGTCATATTGCTTGAGGAGGAGCTTTGCCTCAGCCCTCTCAAGAAGAACCTCGTCGGAAGTGAAGGCCGGATAGACTGTCCTGTAATAACCGATCTGGGCGACAGGGTCTGAGAATTCGAACAGGTAAGGCAACTTCCAGAAAGTGGTCTTGTCGTGGTTTGTGCCTTGGTAAACCTTCATCGGCACAGCGAAGAACGACTGGTTGTCCTTTCCCAAAAGGGTGGCAAGGGCAATACCGGTCTCATTCGTGGCAAGATAGTTTCCGGCAGCGTATTTTGAATATACTGAATACGGCCCTGTAAAGCAAAGACCCATCTTCGAATACGCCGTGATCAGAAGCAGATTGGCCGACAGTGTGGCATCGATGAAATGGTTGGTCAGAACCTCATCGTCCTGAGTCATCTTTGCCTGTGCGCGCCAGTCGCGGAGCATTGTCGCAGGAGCGCTTCCCAAACAAGCGTCGGCGTACTTGACAGCCTCTTCAGGTTTCTCATAATAGAGATAGAAACGCGTGGCGAAAGCATACGCGGCCTTCTGGTTGAAGTGGTACTTAGGCACAGTGTAGTAATTGTCGCTGACGAGCGGAAGAGCCTTCTGGAGATCCTGATCGATCTTTGCATAGATCTGAGCCACAGACTCCCTTTCGTACTTAGGATTGAGTCCCTGCTCAGGAGCGCTCATGTAAGTGACGCCGAGTTTCTGATCCGCTGTCGCCTCAGTGTAGGCCTGCGAGAACATATTCACAAGCACGAAATGACTGTAGGCACGGCAAAGAAGAGCCTCTGCCATCTCCGGCTCATACCCTTCGGCATCCGGACCGACCATGTTAGTGATGGCCTCTATTGCCTGATTGGCAGCCGCGATGGCCGAATAGGAGGATTGCCAGATGTTCTCCGGGTCCTCGTTGTCGGTGTTGGTGACATCCTTCCACGCGTAAACCTCATCGATAAAAGGATCTGTGTTAGGGTTCTCAGGGCCGAAGTCATCGACATTGTCCGAGGAGAACTCGCTGACAAGCAGATAGTCTGTCTCCGGGTAAGCGGACACCAGCAAGGAGCGGATTTTCTCCTGAGTGTCAAGCTCCGTTCTGTTGTCAGGCATCACATCCAGAAACTTGTCGCATGAGACAAGGCTGAAAGCAACCGCCGCAATGGCTATTATGGAATATTTGTTTTTCATATATCTTTCCCTCCAGATTAAAGACCAATTTTCAAAGTGAATGTGAACTGCTTAGGAACCGGGACAGCCACACCGCCGGTGTTGAAGAACTCAGGATCCTGACCGTTGAGCTTGCTGTCGGCGTAGATAAGGAACAAGTTGGTGGCCTGAGCCTTGAGTGACAGCGAATTAAGTTTAATCTTCTCAATCCACTTCCTCGGGAAGTCGTAAGAAAGCGAGATCTCCTTCATACGGATGAAATCACCTCTGGCGATTCGCTCGGTCGAGTAGTTGTAGGCGCTGTAAGCCTTGCGGAGGTTGGTGTCCTGCCTGTTCTGCCATACACTCGCGATGGCCGGAACGCTGGTGGTGTTCTCGTCTCCAGGGACAGTCCAACGGTTGGCGAACTCCTTAGGCATGGAGTCGAGATCATTGTAGGTGTTGCTGAAGACAGGGTCAAGACGGATAACGTTTCCAAATGAGTACGTCATGAACACATTGAAGCGGAAGCCGTAGAACTCGAAGATGTTGCCGAGAGATCCGACATCGGTAGGATCTGCGTTTCCGGAATACTTAAGCCACTTGGAAAGGCCCTCAGAGTCAGAGTACTGGAAGTTGATGCCGCTGACAGTGGACTCGCCGTCCTCATTGATGAAGGTAGGAAGACCGTTTGAGTTCAGACCGGTGAACGGAATGGAGAATATTCCTCGAACAGGATAACCCTCCTGCGCGAATCCGTTACCAGTGATAAGGTCGATGGCTCTCATGGTCGTCTTAAGGTTGGTCACCTCATTGTGAGAATGAGAGTAGATGAAGTTGGTCGTCCAAGTGAAGTTCTTCTTCACAATGTTCTTGGTGGTGAGAGAAATCTCGACACCGTCAGACTTCATGGAAGCGATGTTACCAAGTTTCTCAACCTGACCGCCGAGACCCTGGGTGTTGATGACACCGATAAGGTCATAGTTGTCACGTGTGAACCAATCGAAGGTGAAATTGATGCGGTTGTCAATGAAACCGGCCTCAAGACCGAGGTTCAGTTCCTTCTTCTTCTCGTAAGTCAGATCTGTGTTCGCAAGGTCAGAGATGTAAAGCATGGATTCCTTCACGGAAGTGAACGGTCTCCACGGATTCTTGGAAGAGATCACCACAGCCGAGTTGGTCACTGTCGAAGGACCTCTGTCGGCGGTAAGTGAATAAGAAGCCTTGAGGGAAAGGTGAGAGATCGCGTTGAGCGGTTTCATCCATTCCTCCTCATGAAGGTTCCACGCACCAGAGATGTTCCATGTAGGAAGCCAGCGGGCCTGACGGCTCTTTCCAAGCTTATTGGTACCCTCGTAGCGGATTGTGCCGTTCAAGGTGTAGCGGCCCATATAAGAATATGTACCATTGGCGAAGAACGCGGCGGAGCGGACATGAGTGTTGGTCATGGTGTAGTAGTCACTGTTCTCCTCGTTGCCCTTCTTGAACACGTTGTAGTTGTAGTTAGGAGTCTCACCCATTCCGTACTGGATACCCCACGCGCGGAACCAAGTTCCATGACGCTCGGTGCTGTTGATCTCGGTACCGCCGAAAAGATTGACGATGTGTTTTTCGGCGAATGTCTCGCTGTAATTGGCTGTGGCACGGAAATCCCAACCGAGCAACGAGTTGTCAGTCCTCTCGTAGATACCACCTTTAGGAAGAACAGAAATAGGCAATGCGTAAGGGTTGTCCGGATCCTTGTAAAGGAACGGGTTGTTGTCCCTGATGGTGGCGGTGTCCATCGCGCGGTAAGCGAGAGACTGGTTGGATTCGTCAAGGATGTTGTGCTCCTGTGAAGAAGTCGTGTACTTGACAGCACCGAGAGCACTCAGTTCCAACTGTTTGAAAGGCTTGGCCTTCAATTCTCCCTGAATACGGATGTCAGTCACGCCCAAGTCGATGTAGTTGTTGTCAAGCTCATGCATGATGTTGAACGGAGCGTAGTTTCTCGTGTAGTACTCATTGGCGTCAAGCGCGCGTGAGGTGTTGAGCGCGTATGAGTAAGGGTTGATGTCGAAGTCACGCTTCACCTCACCCGAAACCACATCCATCGTCTGTCCGAGGGTTCCCGGCGCACGCTGCTTACGGAAAGAAGCGTTGCTGATGAGGTTGAAAGTGAATATGTCACTGAACTTGAAAGTCGTGTTGAGGTTGCCGGTGTAACGAGAAACGGAACTCTGTTTTGTCCAACCCGGATCCTGCATCACAGAAAGAGACGCGTAATAGGTGGCGTTCTCTGAACCACCGGAAGCGCTCAAGGAATGGTTGCTCTGCAGAGCGTTGCTGAAGAGAGTGCCGAACCAGTCAGTGTTCCTGTACTCGGCAGCCCTGAGGTATTCAGCCCTGGCAGCCGCCGTGTTCGCGAGACCGAACTGTCCGGATGTCTTGTCATACTGACCGATCAACTGGTACATCTTACCATAGACTCCGCTGTCTGAGGCGTTTGCCAAAGAAGCATAATTAAGGTAACCCTTCTGCTGGAGTTCCTGGTAGATTTCCATCTGATCCTGCGAGTTCATTATGTTGAACGTGCGGTAAGACGGTTTGAGCCTTGTTGTGAACTCGCCTGTGTAGTTGAGTCTGAACGATCCCGCACGGCCCTTCTTGGTCGTGACGACAATCACACCGGCCATAGCCCTCGCGCCATAGATAGAGGTGGCGGAGCCATCCTTGAGGATATCGAACGACTCTATGTCATCGGAGTTGAGTCCTGCGATCGCCGAAGAGATAAGAGTGGAGGCGTCACCAGAAGAAAGCTGGTCTGCGCTGACATCCACAACATCCTCCATGATCACGCCATCGACAACCCAAAGCGGCTTTGATGAGCCGTAGATGGAAGTGGCGCCACGGACACGGATCTTAGGAGCTGTTCCGAACGTTCCCGACACATTCTGCACGGACACACCGGCGACACGTCCCTCAAGGGAGCGGCTGACATCGGTGAGACCATCGATCTTCGCCGATTCCGCGTCCAGCTTGGCCGTGGAACCCGTGAAAAGACGGCGGTCCATTTTCTGCATACCAGTGACGACTACCCCCTCAAGAAGCTGAGAGTCCGGGGTCAATGCCACATTGATTGTGGTTTTACCTTTGACGGCCACCTCTTTCTGCTCATATCCCATGGATGAGAAGATGATAGTACCATCACTTGGCACGGGGATTGAATAACGCCCATCTGCGTCACTGCTGCTTCCCTTGGTGGAGCCTTTTACCTGACAGAACGCGAAAGGTATCGGCTCACCTGTAGAAGCATCAGTAACGACACCGGTCACAGAAATGTTCTGTGCCGATGAAGTGATCGCCACGAAAAGTGAAATCACCGCGAGAAAAAATCTGCTTTTTTTCATCGATACTTGTTTTATATACATTACTATACACTATTCAAATTAGTGAACAAGAGACTGCTGCCGTCTGCAAATAGTCTCTTTCTCACAAGTAAAAGTTCGATCCTTGGAACGCTTTTGGAGACATTCCAGAAAGAATGCCTGAGAGTTTGAACCACTAACCAACTCAATAATCGCCAGGCTAAAGTCATTACGGATCCACCTTACCGCATCTTAAATGCTTTGCTGACAAATTTTGACCGCAAATATTGCAATTTATTTTTTCTATCCTTAATTCCGCAACACTATTACAAATATAACTTTTTAAGTT
>OLPV01001632.1_pt1 | contig 16192 bp, 16 predicted proteins | sample 1671961 | NCBI WGS metagenome assembly OLPV01 (sample SAMEA3136630, study PRJEB25190) | human gut metagenome | biome: human gut; feature: human-associated habitat; material: faeces | place: Austria | collected 2013
TTACAGGAGGTGTGGCCGTTTTATAGTCTAACAAGTGTCAAAGATGGGATTATATCATATTTTGTATCCAAGTCAAACTGTATTATATTACTAAGGAAATCCCTTCTACCTGTAATGCGATTTACAGATAGAAGGGAAATTTTTACTTACATTTGATCTTTTTAGCTTTACTCCACTTACCCACTAATCCTGTGCTGCTTATAGCTCGCACTTTGACATAGTAGGTCTTTTTTCTTTTAATCTTACACCAGCCTCTTAATCCGGTCAATTTTCCACCTTTCAGGCCTTTTGTAAAAGACTTATTTGTCGCAACAATAACTTGATAATACTTTGCGTTTTTGGCTTTACTCCACTGTACCCAAAGTCGTTTTTTTATGCTTTTAAGTTTTTTAACACGTGTATTTCCCGGGCGTACCGGTTTTTTGCTTTGTTTGGCATTGTGTGTGTAGGATGAATCATCATATGTTGTATCTGGTTCTGTCTCTTCCCGGTTCGGTACAGTAGGCGCAGGTGCCGGTGTTGGTATCGTCCTAGGCACATAAATATATATCGAATCCCTTTCACCTGATTCACTCCGGGCAGTAATTTTCGTCGTTCCCGGTCCAACCGCGGTAACACCGCCCTGCGCGTTAACGATAGCTACCATAGAATTTTCTGATTGCCATATGATGCCTTCCGTTGCATCTGACGGACTGACATCACATTTTAATTGCAACGTATTTCCAGTATTCAATGTAATACAATACTCTCCCGCATCGTCATCCCATACTGTCTTATTTATTATTGACAAACTATCACAAGTAACAATCACGCTCAAATTACACGTCGCTATCACGGTACCTGTTGATTTCGATTTTGCTTCAATTACAGTATTTCCCGGACTGACTGCTGTAATTTTTCCATTTTGATCAATACGTGCAATACTACTATTTTGGCTGCTCCACTCAACATCTTTATTCGTTGCATTTTCCGGAAAAACCATAGCTGTTAATGTAGCTGTTTCTCCTTTTTTCAAAACCAACTGCGTTCTATCTAATGTAATCTGCTTAACTGGTATTGGATTTACATTGATGGTGAAAGATGCTGTTTTATTCAGCCTTTTCACCTCAATTGTCTGCTTTCCTATTTTCATCATATCATAGTGACCAAGCATCGTCTCATCCATCGAAACAAGTGCTGTTTTTCCATTTTCATATTGGAGTTCAATTTCCCCTCCACGCAAGGAAATTCGGTCTCCCTGATTATATTCAAGTTTAGCAGGATTATATTTTACCTTTATTCCTTTTAATCTTACCTGCGGATTTCTTTTCAACTGCGGATATGGGATACCACTATTGGAATCAATATCCCACACATCAATAAAATCAAAATTTGTATACCAGTTTAGATCTTGCATTTGTTTTTCTGTCAGAGGGGTTCCTTCCGAATCCTTCGTGCCAGATCCTACCAGATAGAGGCAGTCCGATATACGACCACCATATTTTTCCACCGTCCCAATAATGGCTCCCCCATTATTTCCATCATTTACTTTTCCTATATTATAACATTTTTCTAATTCAATCTGATTTAAATAGCCACAAATTCCCCCTACGTTTTTAGTATCTTCAGCTTGTATGTTTATCAAATTATAGCAATCATTTATCTTTTCCGTCTCGTAATAACGTTCACCTACCATACGGCCTATAACACCACCTATATCATCTCCTTCTTTTCCCTTCACGCTTATTGTTCCTTCTGCATAGCACTCTGAAATACTACATTTATAACCTCTTCCCGCAATAGCGCCTATATTATAACGCAGATCTGAAATAAGATGTCCATCATCTACATCTCCCGTAGTTACATCAATATCTACCCCAGTCATTCCTAATCTTTCTATTACAGCACCCCTGTTCAAATTTGCAAACAGCCCTACATCGTATATTTTGTTTTCCTCCAGTTCCCCAAATATATGCATTCCCTTGATTTTATGGCCATTTCCATCCAAAACTCCAGCAAAATTTTCAATTGGGCTCCAGCCATTTCCACTATCATACATTCCTCCATATTTTGTTTCAGATAAATCAATGTCTTTAGTCAAAATATACTTGCCATTCAAATCATTTCTTATTCCCGCCAAGTCATCAATAGTGGCAATTGCTTCATATCCCTTTGGTATTTCCGCATCATCCTCAAAATCATTCGAAGGCACAGGAGTCTTATCCGGACTTGCAGTTGGTGCTTCACTTTGTTCAGGGGTTGACAGATCAGGAGTCTTAGTCTGTGTAGGACTATTTGTACTTGGTTGCTGCGTTGGTGCGTCTGTACTGATAACCTGTGTGTTTCTTTCTACCATCTTTTTTATGCTTCCAGCATTTTCAAAATCTGCGCCCTTCAAGTTCAAATGAATTACCGGGCGTATTCCGGCTGTTCGCGCCTCTCCTGTCAATTCATTCCATGTCGAAATTCCTGTGTATACACCACATCCATCCTCTGCAACATCCGCAATTAAGCCATCTCCACCTCCGTTTGTACGCAGCCACCAAACACCTGTCCCCGTTTCTGTTTCTCTTGTAACACTGGCAATATTATATACACTTTCAAATCCATATTTTCCCATTGAAACTTCTTTGATCGATGGCAGCGAAACTTGATCAACCGTAACTGACCACGGAAAACTTGTAGCTTGCTCAGGATTTGTATCTGCCTCAAATGGATAATTCATTATCTGTTTTTTCTCATCTTCAGTAAATGCCTTGTCCAAAAAAGTACTATTCAGCCATGTTCTCAGTGAAGACGACGCCCATGATACATTGTTATCGCTCTTATTATGAAAAGGCCGGACATCTAAAACAGACTCTGAAAAAAGGAACGCATCCTCTCCATTTACATCCAACACCCGCCATCTTATTTTTTCATTGTTATAGGTTCCAAAATAAATGCTATCCCATATTGTAGCCGTCGATGTTATTACCGGATTGTTAATTCCATATGTTGATTTTTCTGCTTTGGTTTCTTGCACGCCATACGGCTGAATCAGCATTGCAGCTGTCAACATAACAGCTACTATTTTTGATAAACTTTTTCTTACCTGTTTCATCTTATTTTCCTCCTTTGACATAATCTTCCAAATCATTCTTCATTTCTCAACATATAAGAATTTTGTATTACGTAATTTCTAGTCACTAAATCATAAATGGATGCAGCGATACCAACAATTCCACCAAATAAAATATTAACAATAAGAAATACAACAAGAGACGTCAAACGATTTGCGTATTCATTATAAATTTCAATTCCGGATTTTTGATACAGCTCACCCTTTTTCGTAATGCGCATAATTCCCACTACAATATTCCAAATTCCGACGATTATCAAATACCAAAACGCAAAAATGGAACACAATACCTGCAAGCCTCCAATACTGATCCATATAATACCGCTTGTCATTTCTTTGTTTCCTAAGTTTATTTTAAAGTTTCTCATTTTTACTGACTCTTGCTGCATTGGATCCGGTTGCCTGTAATTCTGATTTGAATACGGATTGTTCATCCTTCCCATAGCCGCCTGTGCTTGCGCATTATAAGCAGTTCCTCCATATGCATTCTGTTGGTATGCATTCTGTTGGTATGTATTTTGTTGATATGTGTTCTGCTGATATGCATTTTCCATAGTTGCGGCTTGTTGATTCATATAGGGATTAGGCTGTGGGTTTTCAGCAACCGTTTCTGGTGATTTTCCTTCCGCATTTACTGCCATTCCACATCCACTACAAAACTTTGAACCCTCATCCAATTTTGCTCCACAATTTTTACAAAACATAATTTCCATCTCCTTTATTAATATTATTTTTATCTGCTAGAACTTACAAACTATATCCCTGACAGTTACAATAACTGCGAATAGGGTTGTTGCAGCCGCCAGCACATCAAATACTCGTGTCATATATTTTTTCTTTGGATTTGTTGTATCTATTGTGCAGATGCCAATAGAAAATAATAACATTCCAACACATAAAATATGTACAAATGTTCCAAGTATATCTGTAATAGTTATAGTGTCAAAAACCACATCATAAATCCACATCCAATAACCATTGTAGATATCTCGTATATTATTCCAAAGTCCTTCTATCTGATAATAATCACCAATCACAAAACAAATTCCATATAGCATAACAAATAACATGGAATAAAAATACCGTTCTACGGCAAACATAACGACCGCTATCAATAGTAATAAAATAGTTACCGCAAAAAATAATTTAATACCATCTGGATAATCAAAATTTACTTTAAACGATTCCTTCGTACTCGCAGCATTTTTATACCCCCACTCCCACAGCCATGCTCGTACTCGTTCAATTTTATTAGTAGCCTTTGTAAACAGCATCGTAATGATACATAAAATACACATCCATAGTGGTCTCCAAACATTTTGCGTTCTTTTTGTTTTTAATCCACAAGTCGGACAAAATACTTCTTGCGGATTCAATAATTGACCACATCTTTGACAAATAATATACCTCATCTCATTTCCTCCTCGTTTAGTCTACTAATATCATATTCCCAAGAACTATATTCAATAACATTTCCCTTCTTCACCTCTGTATCTCTACTAAATTCATCATAGGAATCCGGCAATTCCGCCACCCAAGATGAATTTTCGGCTCGCCAATCTTCAATTTTACTCTCTAAAATCTCCACACAATTAGTTCCATCCTCATCATAGTATTCCCATATATTATAGTCTGAACACCCCCCGGTCAAATAGTTTGGGTTTTTTACATATACCCCAACAAAATAGCCCTGATTTTTAAAGATAACGGCATATCTGCCATGTTGATCATCTACAACTTCATAAAAAGAATATTGCTGTATATCATATTCATATGATACACCTATCTTTTTTGCTATTTCTATCGCCGCTTCTTCTTTATTCGCATAAACAGGTGTTATATCTTCTAATATTTCTACCGTCTTTTCTTTATCTATTTTGGTATACACAATTGCCCCTGCTGCAGTCAAAGTCACAACACTGCATAATATATAAAACATTATCTTCAGTACCTTTTTATTTTGAAATTGTATATACGATAACAAAAGGAATCCAAAACAACATGCATATATTCCAACTCCCATTTTGCTCTTTTCAAAAAAAGTACCATTCCTTTCATTAAAATAGTAGCACCGTGCAAAATATATTACAATATTCCCTATAATAAATATTATGCAAAAAACAAGACTAAGACCTTTTCTTTTTACTAAAAGGCACCAAGCTGCTATTACCAGAAACTGTATACTAATTAAAATTGCCCAAAAAATTATTAAGTTGCTTGTTGTCCCAAAAAGACTATTGTCTGTATAATATTGTTCAAGTCCACTTCTATTCATCAACGGAAGCCATCCTAATTTTGCATATATTTTAATACCCAAATCCTGTGAAAAAGCCTCGCCAGAATACCGAAACACTGGTACTAAAAACATTGTGAATAAGCACACAACCATCAAGATCAGCGACATCCAGCTGCCTTTCATCTGTTCTTTTATTCCTGTTACTGGCTTTACATCGTTTTCATTCATCGCCCATTCTCCTCCTTCTATTCAACAATAAATTCTCCTGTAAATCGATTCCATTTTAAGTATACATGAAAATCATTTTTCTGCATTCGTATTGCATATACTTTTCCCATACATCGAAAAGTAAGTGTTCCTTTTGACGGAAGATTAAATATCTTTACTTCATTATATCCTACCCTCCCAATTTCCTGTGAACCATATTCGACCACAACCATAGGACGGATAGCAAACCATTGAGTATATCCATGAATCACAACTTCTACTTCTTTCTTCTCTTCCACCACAGCAGGTGCTTTCGAAAATGATTCCTGCAAATTTTTTCCACAATATTGGCAAAATTTTTGCTTATCTTCTACTTCTTTTCCACAGTTTTTGCAAAACATATTACCCTCCACTTTTATTGAAATCTTTTTTCATATTTGCTGATCTTTTTTACATTATCTTTTTCTATTTTTGATAATTCACTTTCATTGAAATAATCCGGAGCTGTTGTTCCTTCATACCATGGTTGTGAATCAAAATAATCCTGCAATTGCGAATCGTTAAACATTCGTCCATGTCTAGCGTATATTTCATTTCTAGCCAGACGGCATTCCTCTTTACTCAGTCCCTTCAAATCTTTGTTCGTAATTCTTCGCGTATCGGAATCCGGAATAATATATTCGCTATCAACCGTATCCAGCTCTTCATTTTCGTTATTATCATACCAGTCATCATTTTGACTATCATCATACCAATCTTCGTTTTCATCGGTATTCTGCTCATCTGTTTTTTCCTCTTCCTGATTCGCGTCGTATGTATCTGAATCATCTCTCGAATAGGAATCCGACTGCATAGAATCTTTTTCTGTAGAATCTGTTTTTGTCTCATTGGAATTCTCTTCCGATTGCTCTTCATAATTTCTTGATGTTGTATCATCTGTAACACTCGAACTTGATTCATATGCCGACTGTTTATCATTTTCTTTCCCTGTAACAATGTCAACTATAGATGTTCGAGCATCACATCCGGTTAAACATAATACCATTATACTTAAAGTAAGCATCGCTTTTACTCTATTGTACATTTATGTCACCTCACACTTCCCTCATGATTTTTGACTTCACATTTATGCAGTTCTTGACAGGTAATGAGCAAGCAACAATGGATAAATTGAGGAATCTTCTATACAATTTCCATCTTGATCCAAAAAAACCGCCCCCTCTATCCACATAGCATAATTATAATAGCGGTAATCTGCTGGTAAAAGCGCAATCTGCTTAAAAATTTGCCAAGCATAAACATTATTTGAATCAGCTGATGCTACTGTCGTTTTTAACTCATATAAATATCCGTGGAAAAGTGGCTCTCCCCGTTTTGAAACAAGAGTTTCATAATTCAAATTTGTTTGAGGTGCAAAAGTAGTTTTCGCCGAACTACCACTATCTGCCAAACTAAACAAAACAGCTACTAATATAAAAACCCCTACAATTCCAACACCAATTAACGCCGGAATCTTAAAAGGATCTCTCGCCCTCTTACTTTCTACAATTATATCCGTTGGTATTTCTCTGATTTCTTTTACTGCTTCCTTTGCCTCCCCATATGAAGCACCATAATTATTCTGGACAAATTTTATTGCTGAATCGTCCATATCTTTTTTTGTCAGATTTTTTATATACTCTTTATCCGCTAATTTTATGTTCAACATAACACATCACATCCTCCTTCAACATAATCTTCCAAATATTGCTATTATTTTACCATATCTTTTTTTCTGTTTTTCCGCACTTTGACCACCCCCGTCCCCCATTTTTTAAATTTATATACCCATTTATAGAAACGCCTATCTTGTAACAACAAAAAAGCCGCCATCTCTGGCAGCTTTTCCGCGTTTACTCATATCAACTTTTACAGTTTTTTCATCAATTCCCTGATTCGTTCTTCCGTCTCCTCACACTCATCTGCAATCTGTGAAAGCGATTTCCCCTTGGCAAGTTTTTTCGATATTTGTTCTAAAAGATTTGCTTCGCGACCTTCGGCAATTGCATCTTCCCAGATTCCTTCACCTAAATTACACATGGTTTCCACTTCCTCTCCTAATACCTGACTTGGAATATCATATTCTTTTTCCATGATACTAATACGTTCTTCGCTTGTCAAGCCTTTTGAGAATAAAGTCCCCAAAAATCGTAGTAATTCATGCGTTTCATCCGGTTCTGCAAGGTCATTGGAAACTCCGATCATCACGAGATTGATCAAATCCAGATCTCCATCCCACTTGTGCTCTCCCACCAGATCATCCTGTGTCAGATGAATGTGACACAGGATGTTTTCCGGCATGTTCATGCAGATCCACACGCTGTAAACTTCGCAGATATCGCCGTATTCCTGACCTTTGAAGTCGCGATATTTCTGCGATGAGATCAGGCGGCTTACGTAAAAGATTCCGCGGTTTAAGATGGGATATTTACTTGGTTCGTCTTTTTGAGGTTCAATATTTAAGATTACTTTCGTAAGACCACATTTGCGGTGAACATAGAAAACAATGTCAAAATTCACGCCCCTTGATTTTCCCCCGGAATAATGATACACTTTTAGTGCTTTGAATGGCAGCGATTTGCCGCTCCATACAAGGCAGAAAGCAGAGGAAAATAAAATGTACTATTTATACCCGGATTACTATAAAAAATTTCACTGTATCGCAGACAAATGTATCGATACTTGTTGTGCAGAATGGCAGATTGTCATTGACGATGAGTCGCTGGAAAAATACAGAAACTACAAAGGAGATTACCAGCAGACGTTCTGTCAAAATATCGATTGGGAAGAAGGCGTGTTTGGCCACAATAAACGTGGAAAATGCGCATTTCTGCGTGACGATGATCTGTGCGATATGTACATCCATATGGGCGAAGATAGTTTGTGTACTACCTGCCGGGAATATCCGCGGCACACCGAAGAATTTGAAAATCTGCGGGAAATCACACTGTCTCTTTCCTGCCCGGAAGTTGCAAAAATTGTGATGAATACGACAGAACCCATTACCTTTGTTACCAAAGAAGATGAGACCGACGAGTGTTATGAAGAATTTGATTATTTTTTATTTTCTGAGCTTGAAGACGTTCGCGAGGAAATGATCCGTATTATGCAGGACCGCAATGTAAACCTCCGAGACAGAATTGACAAAATATTACAGATTGGTGTTTCCGTGCAGCGACATTATGATGCCGGTTCACTTATTTCATGGAATGAATTTGAGGAATCCGATCGTGTTTGTGTAGAAAATGAATATGAATTATTTGAGCGGTTATTTCTGTTTTTATTTGAAGAGTTTGAAATCTTGTACCCGCAGTGGGCAGAAGTTTTGGTGGAATCTCGCCTGTTTTTATTTGGCGAAGGCAAAAAGGTTTTTGAGCAAAATAAAGAGGAGTTCGAAACCTGGTGGAACACAAGTAATCTGACTCCTCTTGATATTGTTTTGGAACAACTTGTCGTCTATTTTATTTCCGTCTATCTGCTCGGCGCCGTATACGATGAAAATATACTCGGCAAAGTGGATGCCTGCATCGGCCACACCATTGAGATTTACCTGCTTCTCTTGGGGCGGTGGCTGAAACACGGCGAATTGGCAATGGACGATGTAATTGAAGTCGTTTACCGCTATTCGCGGGAAATCGAGCATTCCGATGAAAATTTGGAACGCGCGGAAATGTTAAACTGGTTCGCGCGGTAGTTTTTTCACTATTTGCATCCATTACGCCTGATTCATGACTTCGTCCATAACCTCTATGGATTCTTTGATCATATTGTCGCAGTGCATCTTTTTCTCGCCGCCTTTTTCTGCATTGGCGCGCAAAAGGTCCGCGCAGTCGGTCATTCCGTCGTGGTTTTCTGCCATTTTCCGGCGGTATGCCTGAAATGCCTGTGGCGAATCATATCCTTTGGCTCCAAGCACCATAAGTGCCGCCGTGATTGCTCCGCAAGTACCTCCGCAGCGCATTCCGGATCCGAAATTGCTTCCGACCGCAGCTGCCAGATCTTCGCTCATCCCCATTTCTTCCGCATACACGCGGAGAATCGTCTGAGCGCAGTTGTTGCACATTGGCGTCGCATTTCTAAGTTTCATTGCTTCTTCTACATGTTTATTCATCGTCTTCTCCTTCTCCATTTGTGCTTAAAATTTCTTTTTCTGCAGTTGTCCGATCACAGGAATCAGCATTTTTTGAGGAACAAAACGTGCCATCGTTGTCGCCGCGCGAATGGTAAATTTTGGCACAATGATTGTTTTCCGTTTTCTCATCTGCTCAAGCGCATAAGACGCACAATACTGAGGCGTGATGCCGGGCAGCGCAAATTTTACTTTTGCCACATCATTAAACTCGGTGTCGACCGGTCCCGGGCACAATGCTCCGACATAAATGCGGCTCCGCTTGCTGCGCTGTTCTGCTGCGACGGCGCGCGTCAGGCTGACCATGTAGGCCTTTGTCGCATAATACGTCGCCATAAACGGCCCCGCCGGAAGAAGTCCTGCGGAAGATGCCACATTTAAAATATATCCTTGGTTTTCCTGCTTTTCCATTTTCTTAAGCATGAGTTTCATCAAAAGATGCATCGCTTTGACATTGACATCGATCATCTGAAGTTCGGTCGCCGCATCAGTATCGGTAAAATCGCCGCAAGCACCAAATCCCGCATTGTTGATAAATATTTTAATTGGAAATTCTTTCGTTTCCTTCATTACGCGCACACATTCTTTCGGCTGGGAAAGATCCGCTGCGATGATTTCTGTTTGGCATCCATATTTTACCAGCTCTTGTGCCAGCTTTTCCAGACGTTTTCCTCTGCGCGCCACAAGAATCAGCGAATATCCTTTTCTCGCGAGTTGTCTGGCAAATTCGCGCCCGATTCCGGAACTTGCTCCCGTTATCATTGCATATTTCATACGCTGCCGCCCCCTTGTCTCTTAAAAAATAACAACGTCATACTGAGATGATCATTTTGTGCCATTCCTGTCATTTTGATGACCTCCTATGATTTTATTTTGGATTTCTTGTTCATTTAATTTACTGTAATCGCTTAGTTTATACGAACGAATTCGTTCTTTTACAATAACAGGAACAGCAAATCCATTTTCTGCCAATTTTGTACAGCGGTTTATCACTGTTCTATTTGTAATTCCAAGCATTTTTGACACATCAATTGGTGTAAATTCATATATATGGTTTTGCAGCAAAAAGGCAAGAAATTCCTTTTCGCGCGGCCGCAGATGTGACAATGATGTATATAAACTCTGCGTTTCGTTTTCTTCCGATATTTCGCAAACTTTCGTAGAATATAATTCCACCATGCGCAGGAAATAATCAAACCATATCTCCGGATGGGGAGGATTCTCTCTGCCGGAATAATACAATGCCGGCAACCCCATCTGCAAAGACTGATAATATTCGTCCGCATCATAAGCAAAATATTCTTCAAGCGATCCAATGCCATGAAACCCATAGCCCCGCTGAGTCAATACATACCCCGACATTAGTCTTGCCGTTCTTCCATTTCCGTCCTCAAACGGATGAATCGTAACCAACTGATAATGCACAATTGCCGCCACAATCAGCGGATGGTCGTCTGTCGTATTTACATATTCAACCAACTCGTCTAAAAGTTCCGGGATATCACAGTATTCGGGAGGAATATACTCTGCTTCTCCACTTTCTGAATCATATACCGCAAATAAAAATCCCGGCGGCATCTCACCACGAAGCCCAATCTTTTCCTCCGATGCTCCTTTTTCCACCAACGCCTGTATTTCAAGAATCAATTCCTTTGAAAATGGTACATTCTGCTTTGCTTTTTCTTCCAATACCTGCAGCGCCATGTAGTAATTTCGAACTTCCTGTTCCGGCTTTAAAAAATGGCGATGCGGATCCTGCTCCACTACCTCGTCCGCTTGCTGCTCACTTAACGGATTTCCTTCTATTTTATTGGAAGCATAAGAGCTCTTCTTCTTCGAAATTTTACGCAAATGATCCGCAATACGGTGGGGAATATGAATCGTATTCATCTTAAATCGATTTTCATCGATTGCAGAAATCCTTTTCACAATATCATTTGTCAATACAATTTTAATCATCTCAGCTCCCCCTTCTTATACCTAGTATACCGCATCCCCGGCAATTTATCCAGTCATTTTCACTATTTTTTCACTATTTTTTCACTATTTCCCGCAATCCATTCTTGCTTTTCCATTTCCATGCTACTATACTATTACTATAGTCAAAATCAATATAAAGAAAGAAGGCTCTTTTATGAATCCATCCAATCAAGGCAAAACCGGAACTCACATTCCTTTTATTTTTATCCTGTTTTTGGCTTTGTTTTCCGTTTCTGTATTTCCGGATAATGTAAATGCCAAAGCATTAAAAAATGCGACATTTGCTTATCTCGATGTCGCTCAGGGAAACGCCGAATTGATTAAAATAGGAAATCAGGCGGTTTTGATCGATACCGGAAAGCACAGTGAATACAGTACTTTGCAGTCTCAGTTAAAAAGGCTTGGCGTGAAAACCATTTCCACGCTCGTCGTAACACATCCCGATGCTGACCATATGGAAAGCGCGGATGACGTAATCGCCGATTATCATGTAAAGAAAATCATTTTGCCGCAGATTGCTTCTACGACACAATGTTACAAACGGATGATGTCTGCCATTTCAAAACATAAGGTAAAAAGGATCCATCCGCGGACCGGCTCCACCCTGAAACTGGCCCCTTCGTGCAAAGGCACCGTTCTTTCTGCCGATGCGAGCAGTTCGGATACCAACGAAGCCAGTATCGTTATGCGCGTCACTTACGGCAGCCGCTCATTTCTCTATATGGGCGATGCGACCGCCCGTGTCGAAAATGCGATCCTTGCTTCCGGAAAAGCGGTTGCTTCAGACATTTATCTGCTTTCACACCACGGCTCCGACACCGCTAATGGCGTTCTTTTCGTAAAAAAGGCATTGGCTTCCAAATACAAGACCGCCATTATTTCGGTGGGAAAAAATAACAGCTACGGCCACCCCGTCGCCAATGTTGTCCGCCGTGCGGAAACGTACGCCAAAGCCTTGTACCGAACCGATCAAAAAGGGTGCATCATCGCTACGACAAATGGAGAAAATTTACAAATCAAATTTAAAAAAGTGACGCATTCCGGAAGTTCCTACAACCGCTCCTCGTACCGTTCTTCCGGAGCCACAAAATCCTCTGCCGCAAAATCTTCGTCGGTTAAGGATGTAAGCGAGGTTGTTTATATTACAAAAACCGGTACAAAATACCATACAAAAAACTGCCGCTACTTGCGTAGCAGCAGTATTAAAACGACATTAAGCAAGGCCAAAAGCAAAGGGCTGACTCCTTGCTCGGTCTGTAAACCTTAATTGTAACTATTCAGGCTCCCATCCCATACATTGATCCTGAATAGTTACCCTTAATTAATAAAACTTCACAATATCTTCCGGTGTCTTACGCTTTGGTTTGTTCGGAGACTCTGCGCCATATCCTACTGCGATTACAGCGACAATGGTCTCTGTCTCCGGCACACCAAGGATTTCACGAATCTTGTCACTGTCACGAAGCCCCATGATAAGGGTATCCAAACCAAGTTCTTTTGCTTTCAGGATGAAGTTTTCATTATGAAGTCCAAGGTCATAATAGCCCCAGCCATTTCCACATTCGTTGTCCGGATTTCCCTCGCGGTCAAATCCTGCGCGATTCGATACAAATGTCGTCACGACAAGTGCGGCTCCGTCTACTTTTTTATCGTTTCCGTGAAGTAGGCATTTCTGTGCGAAATCTCTGCTCTTGTCCGCATCGAGGATACAATAATATCTCGCCGTCTGTGAGTTTTTCCACGATGGCGCCTGAATCGCCGCCTCAACGATCTCATTTATCTGCTCTTTTGTCACTTTTTTAGAATCATCGTAAGAACGTACACTTCTTCTGTTTTCTAATACTGTCTGAAATTCCATGAATATGTAACCTCCGTTTCTGCTGTGTTAGTCATTTCTAACTGTATCATATCACATTTAGGGCAAAAGTCAACAGGGATTTTGCAGCCTTTGGTTTTAGAAAAATAAGCCCCTGCTTTTCCATTCGGGACCGCTTTCGCTTAGAAGAACCCACGTAACGGTACATGAGGGCAAACTACGCCCTCTATGTACCGACGGTGTTCTAAATCCCTCATATAAAAGCAGGGACTTATTTTTTCTATAAAGCAAAGGTGTAAAAACATATTATTAAACTTATGGTCTGACAAGCGACGAAACTTGCTATCGAACGTTATAAATCGATATTTTTAAGAGAAGAATAAGTCGCAATTGCATAACTGTCTGAGATATTTATAAATATCGAGTTCTATGCAATAAGACTGTTTTATTCTTCGATAAAAATGAAGATTTATCGTGAGATAGCTCCCGTTTCTGTCAATTGTTAGACCATAAGTTTACATCATTTGAACACGCAAACTTCGCAAATACCCTTTTTGTTCGTCTGTTATCCGGTAACTTTCGACTGCTTTTTGGATTGTTTTCCGATGAACCCAGTCTGAAAACCGGTGCTCTTCCACATAGGGAATAATCGCATCCCACAGCTTGGCAAGTGCCGTCGCCATGTACCACGCGATCATCATATTGACGTAATATTCCTCGGAAATTACGCCCGCGACAAGGTCTGCATACTCCGGTTTAAAATCCTCATCCAGATACAGGCGCATCAGCATTCCGATTCCATAGCGGATCGTATACGTTTCTCCCGAATGGATCCATTGTTTGATATGCGGCAGAAGTTCTTCTTTGTGCCCGGCAAAACATTTTGGCGCCGGGAGATCGCAGGTCGCCCAGTTGTCAATATAGGGAAGAAATTTTTCTATTTCTTTCAAACATTTATCGTATTCTTTGATACTTGTAATAAGCATCATATGCAGATTATTTTCCTCATAATATGTATGCGGAATGTCTTGTAAAAAAGCGACTGCGTCCTCTGTCTTTGCAAATTGTTTTGCGTATTTGCGAAGCACCGGAGTACGGATTCCGATGATATTTTCCTTCTCCATATCCGGGATCAGTTTACTGTGAAAATCACGGTATTTTTCATCTTGTAATTCAAACAATTCTGCCTGTATTTTTTCTCTATTATATGCCATTTCAACTCTCCTTCATTGCCTTCCGGAATTGGAAGAAAAACAGTATCGCCGTAAATGTCACCGCGATCGTATCTGCTACGGGTTCTGCCATATAAACTGCACTTGTTTTATCCTGCAAAACAGCCGGCATAATATAGATCAGCGGAATCAATAATACAAACTTTCGAACGACCGCAACCACAATAGAACTCAGGGCTTTGCCCAATGAATTAAATGCCATCTGGCAGGAAATCTGTATTCCAAACAGGAACATTGCCGCGAGATAAATCCGCAGTGCTTTTTTGGTAAATGCAAGCAGCGCCGCATCGGTGGTAAAGATTCCTGCAAACACCTGTGGAAATATCATAATAAACGCCCACAGTATAATGGAGTATACAAGACTCGCTTTTAATAAGAGAAAAAATGCACCCTTTACCCGGTCCGGATTTTTGGCTCCGTAATTGTAACTCATGATTGGCTGCGCTCCTTGTCCAAGGCCCTGCAACGGAAGCATCGCAAACTGCATGACGCTGGTAAGAATTGTCATTGCTCCCACTGCCACATCTCCCCCATATTTTAATAGAGAAGAATTAAAGCAGACCGAGATCACGCTTTCACTTGCCTGCATGATAAACAGGGAGGCCCCCAATGCCAGACAAGGCAGAAATACTTTTGGCACCAGCCGCAGATTTTCTTTTTTAATACGGAGTGTCGTCTTTTTTCCAAAAAGAAAATGAAGCACCCAGATACACGAACACCCCTGCGAAAGGATCGTTGCAAGTGCCGCTCCGCGGACGCCGAGGCCACAGGCAAAAATAAATATCGGATCCAGCATGATATTGATCACGGCTCCGATCAGAACGGAGTACATCCCAATTTTTGTAAATCCTTGTGCCGTAATAAACATATTCATTCCCAATGTCAATTGAACAAATATCGTACCGATGGCATAAATATTAAAATAGCTGACCGCATATTCAATTGTATTTTCGCTGGCTCCGAATGCAAGCAGAAATGTCTTCCCGCCGAGCAGCATAATCACTGTCAACACGATGGAAATAAGAATCTGCAGGGTAAAACAATTGCCGATAATTTTTTCTGCCGATCGCGAATCGCCTTTTCCCAAAAGGATAGAAGCCCTCGGAGCACCGCCATTTCCCACGAGTGCCGCAAAAGCCGACAAAATCATAATAAGCGGCATACATACGCCGACTCCCGTGAGCGCAAGCGCCCCCACTTCCGGAATATGACCGATATAAATCCGGTCCACGATATTATAAAGCATATTGATCATCTGCGCGATGACAGTAGGAATCGCAAGTCGAAATAGCAATTTGCCGATTGGTTCTTTTACTAAAAAATCTTTGTTTTGTTCCATTACAATTTTACCTTTCTTTCATTATCTCCTCATGCATGTGTTATTTTTGAGTCGGTACTTTTATCGTACTAAACCATTCCCAAGTTGTCAATAACTTAACCCGATTTGTCCACACTT
>OLPV01001641.1_pt1 | contig 16133 bp, 14 predicted proteins | sample 1671961 | NCBI WGS metagenome assembly OLPV01 (sample SAMEA3136630, study PRJEB25190) | human gut metagenome | biome: human gut; feature: human-associated habitat; material: faeces | place: Austria | collected 2013
AAAACTCTGTAAATCCGGTGATGAAGAAAAGGCAATTCAGATAGCACAGCAGAAGCTGGAACAATGTAGCAGAGAAGGAAAAACAAAGCCATCAGAGATGTGGCCTTGTACGACGGTGCATGAGCTGATTGGGGAGATTAAGGGCAAGATTAATTTATAGTGGAAGGGGAGGGCATGTGGAATTTAGAAGATTACTGTCTAATAAAAAGATATCCTTACTGATTATATTACAAATCAAATGGTTCGTTCAGATGTTGTGTGTTCGACTGAATTGAAAAATTATGTTATTGGAAATGTGCTTTTTTTTCTTGTGTTCTCAGGTAAAATACAAAAGATAATTGAGTTTGGAATAAATAATTCTGTTAATATATGGGGTACTATTATCGAGTCAGCATTGTTATCTTCAATTATTTATATATACATATTTCTTATGGATGCACTAATAGCAGGGAATCATAAATTTAAGATATGCTATTTCCCTATTGGAAAAATGCCAGGATATACTATTTTTTCAGATATGAAAAAGAAAGTAAATGATGATAGGTTTTTGCAAGAAGATGTGTTAGTGAAATATAAGCATGTTTATGATAATATGCCAATGAAAAATAGAGACAAGTACGAAAATGCAAATTGGTATAAAATATATGATGAGTGTAAAGATGAGGCAAAAGTTTTTACTGCTAATCGAGACTATTTATTGTGCCGTGATATGAATATAATTACAATATGGTTACTTGTAGCATATATAATAGCGGTATTTTTGATGAAGATATTAGTATTCTCCTGGAACGTCATCCTTTTCTTGGTATTGGAGTATATTGCTACTAATATTGCGATGCGCGTAAAAGGTAAGCGGCTTGCATATAATGTCATTGCAGTAGATATTTTGAAGAAATAGTATAAAAACTTGTAGAATATAAATAAATGCTTCATATATTGGTGCAAGGATGAGAGTGAAAAAGTGCTATTAGATTTGTAACACAGAGATTATGACGGTGTATTTGTAAAGGATAAAATGTAAAAAATATGTTCACGAACTACAGTGCGTAAGTTAGTGGATGAAATCAAAAGAAAAGGTTTAAGGGGGAAGTAGTCATGATGATTAGAAGTTTTTTACCTGTTGGGCAGGGAGCATTTTATTGTGAGCAATTTGGGGGATTTGCTGAAACAGAACGGGTAAATATTATTTATGACTGTGGGTCTTCAACAAATGTAAAATTGGTCGAGGAACAAATAAAAAATAATTTTCAAAAAAACGAGATTATTCATGCAGTATTTATTTCACATTTAGATAATGATCATATTAATGGAATCCCTTTTTTGTTAAAGTATTGTAAGGTTAAAAAAATATTTTTTCCGTTATTAACAGAGTCAAATGCAAAGTATATAAAATTATATAATTTAATCAAAAATAATGAAAAAGAATCATTTGCGTCTTCTTTTGTGGACAATCCTTATGAAGCATTCAATCAATTAAACATAGAATATAGTCCAAGATTATATCAAATCAGTGAAAATGAGCAAAGAGATAATAGAATTGATGCAATAACAATCTCCTCGGGAGAGAATGTTGCCGATATTATTTTTGAAAATACTATTAGCAATTATGACATATACAGGAAATGGGTATATATTCCTCACAATTTTAGGCAAACAGATAGGATTCAGCAGCTGCAAGATGAATTATATAAGTTGTTTGGGAAGAATATGAACAACGAGGATATACAGGTAATTTGGAAAACTGGAACAGAGATAGAACGTGAAAATATAAAAAATTCCTATAAAGCAGTAAAGGGATCTTTTAACACAAATTCAATGATCTTATATTCTGGTATGAAGGAACGATGCTATGGGCAAAGTGTAGTTAAATCTATTTGTTATAGGTGTTGCTGTAATTGTAATCCCAAAAATGTCGGATGCCTGTATATGGGGGATTATGATGCTTCTGGAAAATACAAGTGGAAGGAATTGATTAATGCATATGCTACATATTGGAATAATATAGGCTGTGTCCAAATTCCTCATCACGGTTCAAAACATAACTATAATAAGGAACTAGCAAAGTTAGATGCTTATTATATTATATCAGCGGGAATGAATAATAGCTATCAGCATCCACATAGTTTGGTAATCAAAGACTTATTATTTAATGGGAATTTTCCATACATTATAACGGAAAATAAGTCCAGTGAACTTCATTTGGTTATAGACATATAGCGTGTGGTAAATAGTGAGTTGTTCAAAATGTCCATTCATCGAAATTATCAGGCAATCACTCTATACACGTGATATACAACCGACCTCAAAAACCCAGTAAATCCGCGGACACCTTAGAAGTTGCTATGCTTGCTCAGGGAGTATGCTAGGCATTGAACACTTAACGAATGCGAAGCATGAGGTTAGTGTGAAAGCCCTTCCTGAGACTTCGTTGCAACGAGCCTGAGGCGAAGTTGGAATGGTAGCCGAATGGAAGATTATTGATATAGTGTTTAATACAGAAAGGATGCCACGCAAGGTTACTTGCAGATGGCATCCTTTTTCTTATCGTTGAATTACTTGTAAAGTAAGGCTTTTGGGTTATAAATATTATGAAGTTAGCTCTTCTTGAGACTTCATTGTTCCGTTTGCAAGGTCTTTTGAAACAAACGGGATAAAGTAAAATGGTACGGTGAGTAGCTTTTGCTGGGGATTGAGAGTTGTCGTATAGTACTTTAAGAATTTCTCTTGATTCGAGAAGATTATCCCCATCCACATAGGCTTCCACTGCTTCGGGCATACCGCCTACAAGTAAGTATCTATATATCTGATCCATTGCTAGTTTGTGAATCTGACTATCTAATGGTTTCCTTTTCTCATAAGCTGTTTTAACAGTGTTATAGAGCATTTTATTGTTGTTCATTAAAAAATCCCATTATACTTACTAATAAAAACATTTTTTTCATAAAATTCTATACCTCCGAGTGTTTCATATTGTATTTTTAGAAAGGTTTTTCTATTATAGAAATACCTTGTTCCCTGTTGTAATCGTCATCTTTATCTTCTTGTGCCTGCTTATACTCATCTATGTTATCCAGCAAATAGATATACCATATTTTTTGTGAAATCAAATTGTATTTTATACAATATGCTGATCCATCTTTTTGTACATAATACAGATTTATATTTCCAGACAGGACATTTCCGTCGCTATTTATTTTATATTCAATATAAGACTTCTTCTGGACAAAGGTATTTGTATAATCATCATAAAATGAGAGAACTTCTTTCTTTGCTTTTTCTAACATGGTGTCATTTATTGGAGAGGATTGAGCATAATAATCTTCATTGTTCTCATTTATGCTTATACTTAGCAATTGTTCATTTTTCGAAGATATACATACTTCAAAACGGCAATCATTTTCGTAAAGAAAATCAATGATATACATATCGGTATATACACCTTCGCCATTGCTTTGAGACACTTGAGTTGTGTATTTTGAGCGATCAAATGTTGTTAGTTTTTCCAAATAGGCAGAGGCTTTATTTTCTAACTGTTGCTGTAAGGATTCATTCGATATCTCGGAATCCTTAATCTCGCCATCCGCATGTTTATTTACCCGTTGCAGACTCTCATCAGCAATATGAAAATAATCAATAATTTGAAGTAATTCTTCATCGGTTAAATCTCTTTTTGGAAGTAAGATTGTTCGATTATCTTGTACATATACCGGATATTCTTCTGTTTCTTTGTCTGTGTATTTTACTTTTTTTAATTCAGTAGATGGAAGTTTCCCTCTTTTTTCATAATCATTCCAAAGGGAATCAAAGCGTTGCTGTTCTTCTTTTGTAAAATGTCTAGAACATAATATTGCTTCTTCTCCGGTTGAAGTTTGCTGTTCTTTGTATATTGCCTGTTGTTCGGATTCAGGGACTTTTTTCATTCGCTTTGCAATGTAATTCACTGTAGCCATTGCGGGGAATGTAACAATAATAGAACATAAAAGAAGCCAACATGCAAAAGATATTTTTTTATAATGCTTTTTTTCACAATTGGATAATTGTTCTGATATAGCAATCTTTTCTAATAAAGTATCAATTTTCTGGTCAGAAGCTTTTGATGTTGGATAACTGGAAATTTTTGCTAATTTACGAATCTTATAATCAGTTATTCTCATAATACATTACCTTATTTCCTTTCAATGAACTAACATAATTTTCTTGATCTGTTTTCGGGCTCTTGCCAATCGTGATTTTACTGTTCCATCCGGAAGATTTAAGATATCTGCTATTTCTTTTATTTTGAAATTTTCAAAATAAAAGAGCAAAGATATTTCTTTAAATGGTGATTCTAGGCTACAGACCACATCATACAGATCGGAATCTTCTTCGTTATTATTTGGATATTCTATTTCGGACACGGACATTTCGACATAAGACCATTTATTTCTCTTTTTAATCATATCTTTACATTCGTTCACTAAAATTCGATATAGCCATGCCTTCATTTTTCGAATATCTTTAAGAGTTTCTATTTTTTCATAAGCTTTTAATATCGTGTTGCTTACTGCGTCTTCGGCATCTGCGGCATTTTGTAAATAAGAGTAGGCTTCACGATATAAACCTGTTTTGTTCTGATTCACAATATCAATAAAATATTGATCATGGATCTTCTTTTTCATCGTGTTCTCCTTTAATATTATCCGTCATTACGGCTTAATAAGTTAACTTATATTTATAAGACGATTTTTTTGACCAAAAGGTTCCCCGAAATAAAAATTTTTAAAGGGGAGGTGTCATAAGGGATATAACATGTGGAAATTCATGCCAAGTATATTACCAGTATTAGATTTAAGAAATTATAACGAAGTATTGTAAAATTGCCAAGCTATAGAACTAATATATTTTTTGACCCAATAGACAAAAGAAAAAATAGAAACATAGGTTGGGGTTGTACAAAGTGATGAAAATGGTTAGGTTGAGCCTTTGTAAAATAAAAGTACCTTGAAAAACAAGATATAATTTTGCATAATATAAGTAAGATAGGGTCTGAAAATATGTGGAGGTGGTATTATGGAAGACATGAAGAGCAAAAAGTTCTGGCAGCATATTGGAGTAGCCACAGTTGGCATGTTACTGTTTGCAATGGGTATTAATCTGTTTATTGTACCGGCAGATCTGTATAACGGAGGATTGCTTGGTATCAGTCAGATTCTTCGTACAATATTTGTTCACTATCTGCATTGGTTTTCAGGGACGACGGATATAGCGGGTATTATTAATCTCATATTAAATGTTCCGCTTTTTGTTTTAGCATATGTGTCTATTAGTAAAAGTTTTTTTATGAGAACTCTAATCTGTGTGATCAGTCAGACAATCTTCTTCAGTTTTATTCCGATTCCGTCTGCGCCAATCGTATCGGATTCTCTGACAGCAAGTATGATCGGAGGGATTATGGCAGGTGCTGGAATTGGGATTGCACTGCGTTCCGGTGGTTCAAGTGGTGGCATGGATATTGTAGGAATGTATTTTACGAAAAAATACAAGGACTTCAGTGTTGGAAAAGTATCGCTTGCTGTAAATTGTGTGGTATATGGTATTTGTGCAGTTTTGTTTGGTCTGCCAACAGCTATTTATAGTATCATTTATTCTGCGGTTAGTACGTTGATGACGGATAAGGCACATATTCAGAATATTAATGTGGAGGTTATGATCTTTACGAAAGAGGCACCGGAGCAGATTGTGGATTGTATTGTGCGTGAATTTCATCGGGATGCGACCTGGTGGGAGGCGAAAGGCGGCTATACGGAAGATAAGACCTATATGGTAATGACGATTCTTTCTAAATACGAATGTGAGCATTTACGACCGAAACTGAAACGGATCGATGAGCATGCATTTGTTGTTGTCAAAGAGGGAATGCGGATTGCGGGAAAGTATGAGAAACATTTATAAAAACATGAAAAGTCTTTCGGATCAATAAGGATTCGGAGGACTTTTTGCAGAGGAAAGGCATACAGAATGAATGAACAAATGAAGAAAAGTAAATATGAAATAGATATGTGTAATGGTTCCATACTGGACAAACTGATTTCCTTTTCGATTCCGTTGATGTTATCCGGAATCCTGCAATTATTATTCAATGCAGTGGATATTATTGTGGTAGGAAGGTTTACCGGAAGCGAGGCGTTGGCAGCGGTCGGTTCGACGACTGCATTGATCAACGTGTTCGTGAATCTGTTTATCGGAATATCGTTAGGAGCAAATGTGCTGGCGGCGAGATTTTATGCAACCGGGCAGGAAAAAGAGATGTCGGAAACCGTGCATACAGCGATTACATTAGCGTTGATCAGCGGCATTGTAATGGGAATTGTGGGAATTCTGGCGGCAAAAAGTGCATTGGAGTTAATGGATACACCGAATAATGTGTTAAGGCTGGCAACGTTATATATGCGGATTTACTTTATGGGAATGCCGTTTTTTATGTTGTATAACTATGGCGCGGCCATACTGCGTGCGGTAGGCGATACGAAACGACCGTTGTTTTTCCTGATCATTTCGGGAACAGCGAACGTGGTATTGAACCTGATCTTAGTGATTCAATTTGAAATGGGAGTAGCAGGGGTAGCAATTGCAACGGTGATTTCCCAGTGCATATCCTGTGTATTGGTATTGCGCTGTTTGTATTATTCAGAGGGCAGTTATCAGCTCCGTTTTGCAAAATTAGGAATGAAAGCAAGATATGTCAAACAGATCTTTCAGGTGGGCATACCGGCGGGAATTCAGAGTACGATCATCAATTTCTCAAATGTGTTGTTACAATCTTCGGTTAATTCGTTTGGCTCGATTGCCATGGCCGGTTATACGGCGGCAAATAATATTTTGGGATTTTTGTATGTTTCCGTGAATTCGGTATCGCAGACCTGCATGAGTTTTACGAGTCAGAATTATGGTGTCCGTAAATTGAAACGAATGGATAAGGTATTGCTGGAATGTCTGGGGTTAACGGTTACGATTTCCCTGATATTTGGCGGAGGGTCTTACCTGTTTGGACGGCATCTCATGCATATATATACGAATAGTCCGGATGTCGTAGCCTGTGGTATGGATATTATGTTGTATACAACCGTAACGTATTTTCTGTGTGGTATTATGGATCTGATTCCGGGGGCGCTACGGGGAATGGGACATTCAACCGTGCCAATGATCCTCTCGGTGATCGGAACGGTTGGAACAAGAGTGGTGTGGATCTATCTTGTATTTCCGTATCACAGGGCGTTAGATTTTTTGTTCATATCTTATCCGGTATCGTGGATTCTTACGATCGTCATGCAGGTGATCTGTTTTTATTTTGTGAGGAAAAAGGTTCATGCGTTACAGTGAGAATATGCAAAATGATATATGTAAGAAAATGAGACAATAAAATAATTTTTATTGAAAAAAAGGAAAATGTCCAATTGTGTCGTATATTTAACAGTGGGTGGAAAATACTGCAAGATTATGAAAAGAGGGAATGACAGATGAACATCCGCGAGAAGTTAGAGGCCTGGGAACATGAATATTTGTGTGAATATGCATCCTTTTCGGATCAGTCATTAGGAAGGGATATTCCGGAACCTATGTGTGATGTAAGAACGATCTATCAGAGGGATCGTGACCGGATTCTCCATTGTAAGTCATTCCGGCGTCTGAAACAGAAGACACAGGTATTTTTATCACCGGAAGGAGATCATTATCGGACACGTTTAACCCATACGCTGGAAGTAGCACAGACTGCAAGGACTATTGCCAGAGCACTTCGATTGAATGAAGAACTGACAGAAGCTATTGCATTAGGACATGATCTGGGTCACACCCCGTTTGGTCATGCCGGAGAACGTGCATTGAATGAAGTGTGCTCTACGGGATTCCGTCATAACGAACAGAGTATCCGTGTGGTAGAGCGCTTAGAGAAAAAAGGAAAAGGATTGAATCTTACCAGGGAAGTAAGAGATGGAATCCTGAATCATAAAACAACAGGCAGTCCTTCTACATTAGAGGGAAAGATTGTGCAGCTTGCAGACAAGATCGCGTATATTAATCATGATATTGATGATGCGATCCGGGGCGGCATTTTGTTAGAAAAAGATCTGCCGGCAACCTGTACCCAATTACTTGGAAACAGTACAAGAGATCGATTGAATACGATCATACATGATGTGATTGCCAATAGTGAGGGAAAAGGAGATATTGTATGTTCTCCGGATATCCGACAGGCAATGACGGGACTTCGCAGTTTTCTGTTTGATACTGTTTACACGAATCCGGTTGCGAAGGGAGAGGAAGGCAAAGCAAAACGTATGCTTCAGGAATTGTTTGGGTACTATACTTCTCATCCGGAAATGATGCCGGAAGAATATTTAGAAGCAATCGAACAGGGACAGGAGCGGGAGATAGTAGTGTGTGATTATATCGCAGGAATGACAGACAATTATGCGGTATTGAAGTTCCAGGAGGCATTTGAACCGAGTGGATGGAAGAGATAGAGGATAGAATATGTACTACTCAGATGAGATAATTGAAGAAGTACGTTCGAGAAATGATATAGTCGATGTGATCAGCAGCTATGTGAATTTGAAGAAAAAGGGCAATTCATATTCTGCCTGCTGTCCGTTTCATCATGAAAAGACACCATCCTTTCATGTAAGCCGGGAAAAGCAGATGTATCACTGTTTTGGCTGTGGTGTAGGAGGCAATGTATATACATTTTTAATGGAACATGAGAATTATTCATTTCCGGAAGCAGTGGAGGCATTAGCGGAACGGGCGGGTGTGAAACTGCCGGAACAAAGTATGTCGCCGGAGGCAAAGAAACAGGCGGATGAGCGTACCCGGATCAAAGATATGAACCGGCTGGCAGCGGGATATTTCCATTATCTGCTTCGGACGGAACATGGAACACATGCGTTAGAGTATCTGACGAACAGAGGATTGACAGAGGATACGATCAACCGGTTTGGACTGGGATTTTCGGATGTATATCGGGACGATCTGTACAAATATCTGAAGAACAAAGGTTACAAAGACGAAGAGATGAAGAATTCCGGATTGATCCGGTTTGATGAAAAATATGGTGCATCCGATCAGTTCTGGAACCGTGTCATGTATCCGATCGTAGATACGAATAACCGGGTGATCGGTTTTGGCGGACGTGTTATGGGTGACGGGAAACCGAAATATATCAACACACAGGAGACACCGGTCTTTGATAAAAGCCGTAATTTGTACGGACTTAATTTTGCCAAAAAGAGCAAACGGCAGGGCATCATTTTCTGCGAGGGATATATGGATGTTATCTCAATGCATCAGGCGGGATTTGATAATGCGGTGGCGTCGCTTGGAACGGCATTGACACCGGGACAGGTCAATTTGATCAAACGATATACAGACCGGGTGTATCTGGCGTATGATAGTGATGAGGCAGGAACCAAGGCAGCATTGCGGGCGTTGGGAATTATGAGAGAATTTGAAATGCCGGCAAGAGTCATTTCATTGAAACCATACAAAGATCCGGATGAACTGATACAGGCTGAGGGAACGGAGAGCTTTGAACGCAGGATTGAACAGGCAGTAAGTGGCACGATGTTTGAAATCGGCATTTTGGAACATAATTATAATCAGGAAGATCCGCAGGAACGGACGCAGTTCCAGAAAGAAGCTGCCAGGATATTATCTGTTATTGAAGATCCGTTAGAACGTAACAATTATATAGAGAGTGTTGCCGGGAAGTATCGGATTGATAAGGATAGTCTGAAAGAGACGGTGACACAATATGGAATCTCGGGTGCAGCAAGAATCAATAATGATGTATTCCGTGAACGGAAACCGCGAAAGTCCGTAGAGGAAGAGAAACAGCAAAAACAATTAAAAGCGGAGAGATTGCTGATTACCTGGCTGATCAATGATAATTCGTTGTTTGATAAGATAAAAGATGTGATCGGTGTGGACGATTTTCTCGATCCGGTATATCGTGATGTGGTAGAGAATCTGTTGAAACAGTATGAAACAGATGGAAAAGTTACACCGGCGGCGATCATCAATCATTATCAGAGCAAAGAGGAGCATGAGAAAGTATCCGGTATTATGCAGCAGGAATTTGATATGGAGATTGCCCCTTCTGAAAAGTCGGTCGTGATCACAGATCTGGTAAAGAATATCAAGCGCAGAAGTTTACAGCATCAGTTAGAAGAATCCAAAGAGGATCTTCAAAAAATGGGTAAACTAATGATGGAAAAAGCAAAGATCGATCGCATACAGATTCATATATAGTGATTATCAGATAGAAAAAGAGAAATATACAGGGATGTCGGAAAGACATTCTGAAGGAAGGATGGAAAAATGGAAGAACAAAAAAACATTACAGAAGATGCAAAGTTTCAGGAGAAATTACAGGAGTTACTTGCAATTGCCAAAAAGAAGAAAAATGTGATTGAAGATAATGAGATCATCGCATGTTTTGCAGCAGGCAATGTGGAATTGACGACAGAACGCATGGTGGAGATCTTTGATTTTCTGGAATCAAACAAGGTGGATGTCCTTACGATTTCAGATGTGGATGACGAACCGGATGAAGATGCGTTGCTTGATGTAGATGGTGAGGAAGATATAGAGGTTGAGAAGATCGATCTGTCTGTCCCGGAAGGTACGAATATCGAGGATCCGGTACGAATGTATTTAAAGGAAATCGGCAAAGTTCCTTTGTTAAGTGCAGAAGAAGAGATTGAGCTGGCACAGAAGATGGAAGCCGGAGAGATGGCGAAGAGTCAGTTAGAGGAAGCCGGAGATGATCTGGATGACGAGGCAAAAAAGGAACTTCAGAAGTTGGTCGCTCAGGGAGATTACGCAAAAAAGAAACTGGCAGAAGCCAATTTACGTCTTGTTGTCAGTATTGCAAAACGTTATGTTGGAAGGGGCATGTTATTCTTAGACCTGATCCAGGAAGGCAATCTTGGACTGATCAAAGCGGTAGAGAAATTCGATTATCGAAAAGGATATAAGTTCTCCACTTATGCGACATGGTGGATTCGTCAGGCGATTACCAGAGCAATCGCCGATCAGGCAAGAACGATCCGTATTCCGGTGCATATGGTTGAAACGATCAACAAGTTGATCCGTGTCTCCAGACAGTTACTTCAGGAATTAGGACGGGAACCGACACCGGAAGAGATTGCAGAAGAGATGGATATTCCGGTAGAACGTGTTCGTGAGATACTGAAGATCTCACAGGAGCCGGTATCTCTAGAGACTCCGATCGGTGAAGAGGAAGACAGTCATTTAGGAGACTTTATTCAGGATGAAAATGTTCCGGTTCCGGCAGATGCGGCAGCATTTACACTGTTAAAGGAGCAGCTGGTAGAAGTATTGTCCACCTTAACAGAGAGAGAACAAAAAGTATTGCGACTGCGGTTTGGATTAGATGACGGAAGAGCAAGAACGTTAGAGGAAGTAGGTAAAGTATTTAACGTAACGCGTGAACGTATCCGTCAGATTGAGGCAAAGGCACTCAGAAAATTGAGACATCCTAGCAGAAGCAGAAAACTTCGTGATTATCTGGAGTAATAGAAGATGAAAGATATTAGTTTGTCGAAAAGAATGGAGGCTGTGGTGAAGATGATTTCACCACAGTCGTTTGCTATTGCGGATGTTGGATGCGATCATGCGTATGTGTCGATAGCGTTAAAACTGCGTGGTATGGCTCAAAAAGTGATCGCAATGGATGTGAGAAAAGGCCCGCTTGCGATAGCGGAGAAGAATATTGCGTTATACGGATTGGAGGAATCCATTGATGTCCGTTTAGGGGATGGATTGGAGAAGCTGAACCCGGGAGAGGCGGATGCGATCGTGATCGCCGGAATGGGTGGATTGCTGATGCGGGATATTCTGGAACGGGGAAAGCGGATCTGGTGTGAAAAGGAACATCCGGTACTCGTCTTGCAGCCACAATCGGATCTGGATGTTGTCCGGCATTTTTTGTATGAGCATGGTTATGTCATAGAAAGGGAAAATATGCTCACAGAGGATGGAAAATACTACACCGTAATGAGGGCAGCATTTTGCCTGGAAGAACCAATGATGGATTATAATGATGCGGAATGGCTATACGGAGCGTATAATCTGCAACATAAAAACGGGATATTGCTGCAATATTTGCAAGATCAGAGCGCAACATTGCAGCGGATTGATGAAGAGTTGCAAAAGACAGTGGCAGATGCGGAGAAACGTGGAACAGTGGTGGCGGCAAAGACCAGACAGAGGATGTTGACGGTCAGACAACAGATCCGCATAAATGAAAAAGCACAACAATATTATAGAGAATAGAGCGGATGAAGAATGGAGGAAGTGTCCATGGAATGTCAGAAAATTATGACGTGTCTGGAGAGGTTATCACCAAGACAATATGCCTGTGATTGGGATAATGTAGGTCTTTTAGTGGGAAGAAAGGATAAAGAGGTCAATAAGATCATGATCGCATTGGATGCAACGCATGATGTGATCACAAAAGCAGTTGCAGAACAGGTAGATATGCTGATCACACATCATCCGATGATCTTTTCTTCTGTAAAACAGATCAATGATGATAATTTTATTACAGAAAAGGTACTAATGTTAGCGGAACATGGAATATGCTATTATGCGATGCATACGAATTTTGATATTGTAGGAGGAATGGCGGAATTAGCAAGCAGTCCGCAGTATCTGAATCTGACAGATGCGACACCGATCAGTTGTGAGCCCGGACAGACAGAAGGACTTGGAAGATACGGAAAGCTGCCCAAGCCGATGACTGCAACGGAGGTTGCACAGTATGTGAAAGAACGATTTGAGATACCATTTGTAATGTTATACCAGTCTCTGGACAAAGCGGAGAAAAAGTTTGATAAGATTGCGGTGTTGCCCGGATCCGGAAAAAGTGAAATGAAGCAGGTCAAAAGAGACGGATATGAGTTATATCTGACGGGAGATTATACGCATCACGAAGGACTGGATGCGGTGGATATGGGGATGACCGTGCTGGATGCAACCCATTATGGATTGGAACACATATTTATACACTTTATTCATGAATATCTGGAAAAGGAATTTGGAACGGATGCATTTTCGATTATAGAGGCGGACACGGGAATGCCGGTAAGGATAATCCGATAAGACAGTAAGAGAAGGAGGTCTGGCATATTATGCAGATTACAGTAGATGGGGTAAGACGGAAAGTTCAGGAAGAGATAACGTTAGAGGATGTGGCAAAGGAATATGGTCACTGCGAAAAAGGCGAGATTGTGCTGGCATATCAGAATCGTCATTTGTGTGAGTTGTTCAAGCAGGTAAAAGAAAATGCGGATATCACGTTTGTGGATACAACAGAAAAGATTGGAATCGAAACATATCGGCGCAGTATGATACTCATGATGATGAAAGCATTTCGGGATGTTCTCAAATTAGATGGTGCAACCGGAAGAATAAGGGTATTGTTTTCGTTAAGTAAGGGACTTTATTGTGAAATGGCGAGCCACCAGGCGGTGATCACAGATGAGCTGCTTCGAAAAGTGGAAGAGAGAATGCATGAATTGGTGCAGCAAAATGTTCCGATTGAAAAGCATACATATAACGCACATGATCTGGTAAAACGGTTTTCAAAACAGGGAAGAAAAGATAAAGTGCAACTGTTCAAATACAGACGGGCATCCAATGCAAATGCATATCTGTTAGAGGAGTTTGAAGATTATTATTATGGCTTTATGGTTCCGTCTACCGGTTATTTAAAACATTTTGCACTGTATCCGTATGAGGATGGATTTGTGCTACAGATGCCGGCGAGACGGGAACCGGATGTTGTGCCGGAATTCAAGCCGCAGAATAAGCTGTTTCAGGTCCTGAAACAATCCGATGAATGGGGTGTCATGCTTAACGTTGACACAGTTGGTGGTTTGAATGATGCAATCGCAGCGGGAGAGATTGGAGATCTGATGCTGGTACAGGAAGCACTTCAGGAGAAGAAAATTGCGGAGATTGCAGAGACGATCAAACAGCAGGATAAGAAGATTGTACTGATCGCAGGACCAAGCTCTTCCGGAAAGACTTCGTTTTCCCATAGACTGAGTATTCAGCTGAGGGCTATGGGAATGCGGCCTCATCCGATCGCAATGGATAATTATTTTGTGGATCGTAAATATACACCAAGAGATGCGGATGGTAATTTTGACTTTGAATGTATAGAGGCACTGGATGTAAAACAGTTTAATCAGGATATGCTGCATCTGCTGCAAGGAGAAGAGGTGCCAATGCCGACATTTAACTTTCTGGTTGGAGAAAGAGAATATAGAGGAGATTCCCTGAAATTACATGACAATGATGTATTGGTCATAGAGGGGATTCATGGACTGAACCCTGTGGTATCGGAACAATTGCCGGATGACAGCAAATTCCGTATTTATATTAGTGCATTGACTCAGCTCAATGTAGACGAACATAACCGCATTGCCACAACGGATGGGCGTTTGATCCGGAGAATTGTGCGGGATGCCAGAACAAGAGGGCACAATGCACAAAAGACGATTGCGATGTGGGACTCTGTTCGAAGAGGAGAAGAACGAAATATATTCCCATATCAGGAAGAAGCAGACGCCATGTTCAATTCTGCATTGATCTATGAGCTGAGTGTGATCAAGCCATATGTGGAACCATTGTTGTTTGCAATTCCGAAAGATGCACCGGAGTATCAGGAGGCAAAGAGGCTGTTGAAGTTCTTGGATTACTTTTTGGCAGTGGGTTCCGAGACGATTCCGAATAATAGTATATTGCGGGAGTTTGTAGGAGGAAGCTGTTTTCCTGTATGATGTCGAATAATGTACAATAAGTGAAAATATTGTGAAATAATTATAAAAATATTAAAAAAAATTGTGCAATATAGTGACAAAGCGACAAAGCTATGTTATAATAATTCTAATTTGAGATGATTAAGGAGGGCTGTTTAATGAGTGTATCAGGACAAAAGTTTGATTTACCACAGATGAAGTCGTATTTTGAAACACAGATACCCAATGTCAGATTGTTGAGCGACATGACGCTTAGCGAGACAGACTTCAAGAGCTTAGGCGCTAAACTCAAGTCAGCCTTCGCTTTTACAGATCGTAAGGATGGAATTGATGATATTATGATCTGTTATCTGGTGTATTGGGTATATGCGCTGATCTATTGGAACGAGGAGACAGGAATTCATGACGAATTGACAGATTTTTGTGCAAATCTGCCACAGTATCAGATCCGACATCATTTGCAGATGTTGGTAGATGCATTTGAGGATTATAACATTGACAAGTTCGGGTATCAGAACATGACTACAGAAGAACTTGCATCTGTTTTGATTGCACGTCATGCCGGAATACCAAATGATGAGAAGTATCAGGTGTTTGAATTGATCGACGATTATCGGAACCAGAATGTTTCGGTGGATACGATGGTAGATGATATATATGCACATCTGCCATATAAGAGTCAGTACATATTTTCTTTGTTAGATCGGAATTCGAGACAGGAGATTATATGGGAGATCCGTACATTAATGGCGGAGATCTGTTCTAAGGCGTATACGCGGGAAGAACTGTTACAGAAATATCCACATATATCGATCAGTTTGATTGATTATTGTTTCTATTGGCAGGAAGGCAAAGCGTTATTGACGCAGGCAAAGTAAATCTGTGAATCGTGTGATTTATTATTGAATCATTGCATACAAAAACGAGGAGCGGGATCATGAGATCTTACTCCTCGTTTTTGTATATAATATCTACAATGCAAAGTGACTCGGTCGATAAGCCGGGTTATGTCGTTGAATGATCATCTATCTAGACCTGCTGTTACCAACAGGTTCAAGCAACCTACCCGAAAACGTGACGGGCAGCCACATTGTTTTCTGTTCGGTCTTGCTTCGAGTGGGGTTTACAGAGCCTGCTTTGTTACCAAAACAGCGGTGAGCTCTTACCTCGCCTTTCCACCCTTACCAGTTACCTGGCGGTATATTTCTGTTGCACTAGCCTGGGAGTCGCCTCCACCGGACGTTATCCGGCACCCTGCCCTATGAAGCCCGGACTTTCCTCACCTGCAGCCTTTCGTTTCTGCAGCCG
>OLPV01001642.1_pt1 | contig 16130 bp, 9 predicted proteins | sample 1671961 | NCBI WGS metagenome assembly OLPV01 (sample SAMEA3136630, study PRJEB25190) | human gut metagenome | biome: human gut; feature: human-associated habitat; material: faeces | place: Austria | collected 2013
AAATAACCCTATTTGGGGGCATTTGAACCAGGGTTTTCGGCTTTCCATGTCAAATAATGCGATTTGGGGGCAAGCATTCGGAATGGTTTTAGGGGTTTTACGCGAGCGAAAATGCGTTTGTTACCTCAAACGCTTGGATAGTTACATTGTAAATCCAACAATGCAAGCATAAACCTATTTCAAATGCCCCCAACGGCATCATATTTGGCACAGAGAGCTCAAAATTCAATTCTAAATACTCCAACGTACTATATTTAATATCCAAGAGTTGCGTTTTATTATTTTCGGATACTCAGTATCAATGCGATAGCTGCAATGATGCAGTAAACCAGTCCTATTACGGCAGTAATGTTGGGCGAAACCGCTGCTGCATTTCCGAAAATTAGCGTGTCAATGAGCTCGGGTGGCACACATCGCGAATTCGCGAGCTTTAGCTGGGGCGTTGTGCCGTACGTGCTAAAAGTAGAAATTCGTATGACACGGCTCAAAGAACATGGTCTTAAGTATCAAGAAATAAATTTTTAAAAAGTTGCAAGGATTTACACAGCTCGTTCGTGTTCTTAGTGAATAGGGAAACTTAGGAAACAACAAAGAGGTGTGAAATCATGAAGAATAGCAATCAAACAACGCTAAGCGGAAAATCAGCGGTAAGCAGAATTCAAGCAACAGTAAGCGGAAATCAGGCAGCTGTAAGTAGAAAATCGATGGCCTTCCGAGCAGCTATTGCGGTGGCGATGATTGCGCTTGCTCTTACCTGCGTATCAGTGCTTTCGGGCTGTTCGGTTCCATCTGCGCAAGCTGCAACTCAGAACGATTCAGCGCAAAGCGAAACACTGAGCACCGATGCAACAACTTCTAATGTGGATGCGGCAATCTTGCAGCAGAAAGCTTCGTCTTCAAATGCTGCAACTTCACAACAAAATGCATCGTGTCCTAATGGATTTATTGATGCCAACAACGATGGCATTTGCGACAATTGCCACAACAACTCCAACCACAATGGTGTTTGCCAGAATGCTGATAATACCTGTTCAGTTTGTGGAAGCGCCTGTAAAAACAGTGACGGTATTTGCCAAAATGAAAATTGTCCAAATTACGGAGCAGGTAACTGTAAAAATGCAGCCAATGCTGGTCAGAACGCGGCAAATGCTGGCCAAAACGCAACGTGTGCTAATGGAGGAAACTGTAATCCTACTTGCAATCAGGGAGTTGGTAACGGATGCGGAAACGCTTACCGTAATGGGAATGGCGACATGAATCATTTCGGACGTTGTTAAGCAGTCCCTTCTTAATTCGCTGTTCGGACCTGTTATAAACTAATAAGTACTATGCGTGATCCTTCTGACATAGAACAAACCATGAACACTTTCGCTGATGCGGTGTGGCGTGCGTGTCTTGTGTACCTTTCTGCGGTTGATGCGGAAGACGTTTTTCAGGATACGTTTATGAAATACGCGCTTTACGACCAATCGTTTCGCAGTGAAGAGCATAAGAAAGCCTGGCTTTTGCGGGTAGCAATAAACGCATGTAAGGATTTTCTAAAGGCGAAGCGTACCAAAAATACGTCTTTGGATGATCGTCTGGATTCCGATGGTGAGCTTGCAGATAGCCAGGCTTTGCAGGCTCAAAATCCCAATGAAGGTCTTCGGGAAATACTTGATGCGATGGATTCCTTGGGAGATCCGCCCAAAACGGAATTGTACTTATCTTTGTATGAGGGATATTCCGCACGTGAAATATCCCAAATCACCGGAGAACCTGAAGGCACGGTATATTCCTGGATATCACGAGGAAAAAAGAAACTACGGGAGGTATTGCAATGAGTGACATCGAAAAACGCCTGCGCGATACCTTCGATGAAATACATGCGCCAGAAAAGCTGAAAGCTAAAACGTTAGCAGCTATCGAAGATGCGCGCATTAATCAGGCATGCACTTCTGAAGAAGAATGTGCTGTTGAAATGGAACGCGCTGATAAGAAGGAACACGCTGCCATTACGGACTATAACAACATGGCGAGCACTGCTATTGCGAATCGCGCCGCAAGCGCGGAACGCGCCGCAAGCACGGAACGCATCGCAGGTGCGGATCATACTTCCAACACAAACCATGCCGCCAGCAAAAAACAAGGAGCGTCAGCTCAGTCTCCGCAAGCAAGTGTCATCCATGCTGAAAAACGCTTTCACATACTTTCGAGTATGCGTACAAAAATTGCTCTTGCAGCCTGTGCAGTTCTGATAGCGCTTGGAATAGGTGGTGGCGCGTATGCTTACAACACACCTTCAGCTTATGTTGGTATAGACATAAATCCTTCAATCGAACTAGGAGTAAACTGCTTTGATTATGTGGTAAGCGCAGAAGGCGTTAATGAAGATGGAGCAACGCTGTTGAGCCAAACATCACTAACAGGAATGCGCTACGTAGATGCCATTCAAGCGCTCGATGATGCGTTGGAGGCGAGCGGCTATTTAACAAATGATGCTGCAGTTTCCGTAACGGTGGCGGGCAATAATAATGACCAGTGCTCTCATTTAGAATCAGCAAGTCAGAATTGCTTTGAGTCTGCTGGGCAAGGGGTGCATTGTTCACGGGTGACTGAAGATGAGCACCGCGAAGCCCATGAGACAGGACTAGGCATGGGTAAATACCAAGTATGGCGTGCTTTAAATGATGCTGGAGTTAATATTTCTGCAGATGAAGTAGCTACTATGACCATGTCAGAATTGCGGTCGTTAGCAGCAGAAAAGGGTGTAAGCACTTCCTCTGAAGACGGAGTAGCCCCAGACACAGAAACAGGAGACAATTCAAATCAATCAGGCCATCATGGTAATGGGGAATATGAGCGTCATGGTGGCAAATAGCTGCTTTAGTATTGTTGTGTCTTGGGATATTGATAGTCCGTCGTAGAAATGCGGCGGGCATGTTCATGCCGTTTGCCCGCTAAGCGGTAGGCTTTACCTATGCAGAAAAAAATACGCTTTCTTCCTGCGATAAGATCAAATGTCGGTGGGGATCATACAAAGCGTTAACTTTTAGTCTTGCTCGTCATAATAATTGGCTCATCAGGGCACCATGGTTCTGTTTTGTATGCATCCATTATGTATTTAGCACTTATTTATTTGGAAGGTTGCGATGGCAGAGTACAACAAGCTCACCCCTGAACTTATTGGGCAACTTAAAAAGATAGTTGGTGAAGAAAATTGCTATGTTGGTGACGACATTAGCTCTGACTATTCTCATGACGAAATGCCTATCTACGGCACTAATATGCCTGAGGTGGTATGCCTACCTGAAAGCACTGCTGAAGTAGCTGCCATTATGATGTTGTGTAACGATAATAAGATTCCCGTAACGGTGCGTGGTGCTGGTACGGGTCTTGTTGGCGGCGCAACTCCATTATTTGGCGGCGTTGTTTTGTGTACCATGCGTATGGATAAAATTCTGTACTATGATATGAACAATCTTTTCGTTCATGTTCAGCCTGGTGTTCGCCTGTGTGATTTGGCGGCAGATGCGCTTGAGCATGATTTGATGTATCCACCTGATCCTGGCGAGAAAACGGGTTCTCTTGGTGGTAATGTAAGCACCAATGCTGGTGGCATGCGTGCAGTAAAGTATGGCACTACGCGTGATTATGTTTTGGCTATGACGGTTGTTTTGCCAAATGGTCAAATTCTTGAATTGGGCCGTTCGGTTACCAAGACCAGCTCTGGTTATAGTTTGCTTCACCTGATGATTGGCTCCGAAGGTACGTTAGGTGTTATCACTGAACTTACTTTGAAGCTTATCCCTAATCCAAAAGAAGATATTAGCTTTATTCTTCCTTTTGCAAATATCGAGGAAGCGATTTCTGCGGTACCAAAGATAAAGCTTGCTGGTTTAGGTCCACAGTCCATTGAATTTATGGAACGTGACATTGTAGATTCTTCTGCAAATTACACGGGCAACAAGATCATTCCTACTGTTATTGATGGTAGGGAAGCGGGCGCTTATATTTTGGTCACCTTAGACGGCAATGATCAGGACGAAATTTTTCAGCGTGCTGAAATTCTTGCTGAGATCGGTGAAGAAATGGGAGCTTATGACACGTTAGTATTAAGCCATCCGGCTGATAAACGTGCTGTTTGGGAGGCTCGTAGTGCATTTTTGACTGTCATTGAAGCTGAGACCGACCTGATTGACGAAATGGACGTAGTTGTTCCCGTGGATAAGATTCCAACATTCTTGGAATATGCCCATGAAATTGGTGATAAATACGAAATGCGTATTCGCTCCTTTGGCCATGCGGGCGACGGCAACTTGCATATTTATTGCTGTGCAAACGATATGGACGAAGATGTATTTATGGAGCGCACTTCTAAGGTTATGCAAGCGGCATACGAAAAGTGCACTGAACTGCGCGGCCAGGTTTCGGGCGAACACGGTATTGGTTATGCCAAGAAAGAATACTTGCGTGAATCTTTGGGCGATACTGCTATTGATTTGATGGCGGGCATTAAGAAGGTATTTGACCCGAATATGATTTTGAATCCTGGCAAGATTTGCAACTAATTCATTTCTTTTAGTTAAGCCTTTTGCTAGGTGATATACACTAAAAAACACATATATTGGTAATGATATAAAGCATCGGGTTTCCGATGCTTTATAGTAATCAGGCGGCATAATGCTTGATGAAACTGATGAGAGAAAATACAGGACAGTATGAAAGGGGGCGTCATGATAACCACTACTTGTGATGAAAATTCAGACCGTCCTCTTGTCATAGTCGCTCATGCTTCAGTAGGGTCTGGCCACCGTAGTGCTGCTCAGGCCGTTGCTCAAGCGCTTGAAGATTTATGCGGAAAACACCCGAATCTTCCTGCTGATACTGAAATTGCTGTTCTGGATATTCTTGATTATGGCTACGTGAAATTTGACGGTGATAAAACCGCAAATGTAACGGTAGTTTTTAATTCGTTGTATGACTTTACATGGCATCACGTTTTTACGGGCCGTTTGCTTTGGGCAGGCGGTTGGGGCTGGTCTCCCTGCATGTTTAAGCCGTTTACCAGGCTTATTGAAAAGCGCAAACCCATAGCGGTTATTACAACACATATCGTTGCGGCGAATGCTGCTGTTGCTGCCCGTATGATTACGCGTCAAGTATTTCCTTTAGTGTGTGTTCCGACGGATTATGGCGCTGAAGGTTTTTGGCCTCATCTTGATTGCGATTTGTTTTGCTGTGCAGATGAGGAAATGGTCAAGGAGCTTAAGCCAAGAAAAGTTCCTGATAGCCATATAAAAGTGACAGGAATTCCTGTTCGCAAGGGTTTTTCTGAGCCTTGCGATAGGGAAGCGGTATTGAAAAGCTTTGGACTTCCGAAAGATAAGATAAACGTTATTGTTATGGCAGGGGCTCGTTTGGCGCAACCCTATATGCCTTTTCGTGAAATTGTGAATAAGATTCTTCCTTGTCTGTCAGATTTTCCAGAGATGCATTTTTCTTTTCTTGCTGGTGCGGATGAGGAATATGCTGCTAAGTTGCGTAAGTTTTTCGAAGAACGAAGAATTACCAACGTTACCGTTTTCAACTATATCGAAAACATTCCTGGCTTAATGGAAGCAAGCGACATGATTATTGCTAAGTCAGGCGGATTGGCAACAACGGAATGCTTGTGTGCTCGCTTGCCATTAATTTTGGTAGGCAAATCGTATGGTCAGGAACGAGCAAATACACTTACAGTTACAGCGGTAGGTGCTGCTGTTACGGCAGAAACATCGGAAGAATTATTAAAGCAGCTGGATCAAATTCATTCTGATCCTACGCGTTTGCAAACAATGCTTTCTGGCGGTGAAACGCTGCGCCGGCCTCATGCGGCTCGTGATATTGCCACCACCACGCTTGATATGGTGGGCACCATCAAGCCACCAAAGCGCCATTTCGCAAAGGTATATTGGGGTAAAAAACCCCATCGTGTGCGTTAAGTAATATTCCTTTGTTTGTGGCATGCTAATCCGCAGCGCTAGCTAACAGTGCCTGTTAAAGTGCCTGTTAATAAGGTGTGCGTGCTGGTTAATGCTTGCAGTATCAATTCATAACAGTATCCGTGCGTTCTGGTGGTGACATGGCTGGCGTTGATTGATCCGATAGTAAAAGTGCAACTGCTATCGTGGCATGACGCAGCTAATGCTATTCCATGCCACATATACTTGAGTTGGTTGATAAATCATGCCAAAGCATTAAAGGCTTGCTTTGCATTTCGTAAACCCGAACAACTCCTTCTAGTTCAGGCGCAACTTCGTTTGTTGCGAAAATGCTAGAGGAAACATCGGTGAAGCTTCTAGTGAAGGCTGGGTTATAAAAAACCTGTTCAGGGTCTTCTAGTAATGCACCATAGTAAATATCTGCCTCTACCAAATCTTGGAATAGATGACTTCCATAGGACAGTTCAGGTGAATAGCCTGCTTCGGAGCTAGCAACTTCGCAGATACCTGCAAAATCGCAAATATCGGCAAATGAAACAGGAACACCAAGCTCAGGCGATGAAGTGCCAATGCGACCTGGTACTAGCAACAAGCAATTCTTTTCTGTGCTTCGATAGTACTCATTTACGATGCCGATAAGGCGTGCGATGGTGGGTTTTTCAGCGTGAGGGCAATGGTAATACTTTATAGGATCTACTTGCACCACAACGTCAATGTTGATCATACGTGACTTACCCATTGCGCAGCGTTGAATGCTGAAAAAGGTTTTCTCTTTTAGTAACTCAGGGATATCAATTCGCTTACCCGACTGTAAAAGATGAAGTGGTCTGCATTGTAGAAGATTAACGACGAATTGATTTTCTTTCCCTACATTGATGGTGTATTCAATATCGACGGGATGTTCATAATTGCGTTCAAGGGTAGATAAAATATCAGCCATGAGTCTGGTAAATGTTTTGTTTTCGACTAACCCTTGGCAGGATGCAAATAATACAGGGCGATAGTGCCCTTGTTCGCGCAAACGGCCTTCAGCTTCCTGATCGTGCTCGAAGACTGCTTGTTGGGCATATCGAGGAAATACCTCAACTAGATCCAACACATTTCGTTCGCTTAATGCATGCTGCTGCAAATCAAGAACGTCAGCATTGTGCTGTGAATAGCGATGTCTGTCTGCCCATGTTTGACTGATGCGTGCCAATGGCTTATCTAGACTGATAAGACGTGGATAGTCAGACTGAGTACGGTCAACAGCTTTGGTTCCTAAGCCTGCAACCAACCGAAGCATACCCGCATTGGGGTTCAGTTTGTCTGACCATCTATACATGCTGCGTGAATAGCCTACTCCAGCTGCTGTTGGTAAGAAAAGCTGATGGCCATAATGTGACCCGCTAACTCGTTGTACTAAAAGTGCCATCTGTTCTTCTTTGCGATCAAGTCCATTGCGACGGCGATATTCAAGAGCAGATGGATCCATGGTCGAAGCATACACCTGGCGAACAGCATTTTCGAAAGCGGCAAGACGGTCTTCTAGGGGACCTATGTTAGTGCAAAAGACCGATTCATACTTACCGGCAAAAGCGTTGCCGAACCCGTCTTCCAAAAAACTACTTGATCGGACGATGATCGGAGCTTGTCCGTAGTAGTCCAGAATCTGAGTGAATTGTTCGCGTATATCGTCAGGAAAAGAACCACTCAAAAAACCTTTAGCAAGTTCGGGCGCGGCAGAAATAAAACCTTCTTTGCTTCGCTGTTTAATGCGCGTTTCCCATAGGTTATTAGCAACTAGGTAGGAATAAAAAACATCAGAACCAATGTAGAACGAATCATGGGGTTCAAGACGAGTGTATACCTGAGGAAGTTGCTGCTGGATGATTTTTCGTGCAAGAAGCATGCCGCAAGCTTTACCACCGATTAATCCTGTTCCAATCATATGGTCACGAATTTCAAAATAATCAGGTGGGGTAAAGAAACGTTTTACCATTTCGCGCATTTTGATGTCTTTGGTTACCATCATATTGCACATTTTAGTGCAGGTGTTTTCGGTAATAGTTCCTTGTTCCCAGTCGCGTTGGGCAAGAGCAAAGAATCGATCCCAGCTGTCGATGTTACGGTTAGGTGCTGTTTTTGATCTCTTGTTTGCTAAGGCATAGAATCTGCTGGCATCCATGCCATCGGTGAGTGCTGAAACGTTTCCTGTTTCTGGTGAATATTGATGGGCAAGAAACATGGTTTCGCTATAGCGGTTCCAAACCTTAAGAGGATGGATGTAGAGGCTAGCAGGAGCTTTCCCTTTTGAGCTCGGAATGGCAGAGGAAGTTCTGTCTGGTGCGTTAGTGGTGAACTTTGGTGATTCGATCGTTGTATTGGTCGTAGGGGTTAGTGTTGCGGATTCTGAATTAGTCGTGGGAGTTTCTGAATAAACATCAATAAGCAGTTGTGTGGTATCACGAATTTTAGCGATTGCCTGAAAGGAATGACCACCACGGATAATAGGGAAGTAGGCAACGGTATCGAGCTCGAACAAGTAAGGGCAGGTTACACGAAAAAAATTCCCCATCATAAGATCTGCCGACCAGGCAGCTTGCAATTCGCTTAAACAGTCAAATACGTAGCAAACACCTCTCCCTTCTTTGGTAATGATTTCGCGAACTTCAATAGTGAATGCTTCAAATCCCTTGTGAGGATTAAGTTCATAGATGGTAACTCCTGCCTGCTCGTTTACTAAAGGAGCATGTGATGCAAAGCGGATATAGATCATAGGTCGATTATCTGCGACGCATTGTTTTACAAAGGGATTTACGAAGTAAGGAAAATCGGCAAGGGAGGAAAGCTGCCAAACCACGTTATCACCTAAACGAATATTGTCAAAAACGGGATCAAGCTGTGGTATGCCACATGAAATTCGTTCGAACGCTGCCATAAAAATCCTATCAGTAAAGTGCAAGGAATACGCAAGGGTATGCGTTTTCGTAAAAGAAACGCGTAAGAGCTGGTGTATTTATAAAAGCGGCATACAAGGGCTTGCGTATTCGTGAAAGTAACGCGCAAGACGCAAGCCCTTGTATTTATTAATTTGATACACAAGCTATATGCATTTTCCCTGATCATAGGAGGGCGATGTTTCAATTGAGTAACGCTGAGGATAATAATGGAGTACGGTAGATTAAAACATCCGAACGACAAAAGAAAAAGGCCAGCTGCCTGAGCGACTGACCTGCGATTTTCGTGGAGCCAACGGCCGGACTCGAACCGGCGACCTACGCATTACGAGTGCGTTGCTCTACCAACTGAGCCACGTTGGCATTGTGCTTACTCATGAATAAGCGCCCAAGAAGTATACCGAAATTAAAGACTTTCTGCAAGCATTTGCTGATAGAGCACTGTTCTTGTATGGCTATATTTTGCGAAGGTGGTTTTTTTACTTTTTCTTTTCTTAACCTCTTTTTTTTCTTGTGGTTAACTGTACGGTTTGAAATTCATTGATGCGAAGAAGGTAACTTTTGAGTCAATATGCTTCGAATTGCTTTAGCGATATGCATGATAAGAGAAAAATAATTCTACTGATAATCAATTTGCATATTCCGATGAAGCGAATAACGGACCTCTAGTCTGCTAGAAAATTAATTACGAGAGAGATTCTTGCAAGACGTTCAAAGTAAACCTAATGAGTCTGATGAATTCTAAGATGTTGGTTTTTAATGAAAGGGAAAGAGGTCAAAACATTAGTTTGTTCTTTGGACAAGTTTAAGTTGAGCTCTTTCTTATAGTCTTTTGGTAGCGGGCGCTCTTGGTTTGCTGGGATTGACCGCAATAATTACAGCGGCTGTTGCTCGTAGGGTATTACGTCGTAAAGAGTAGCAATTTCGGTTAAGGTTGCTGTATAACAATCTTTAAGCGAAGTGCTCCTGAAGGCTGCAAGGTTATTACCCTTGCAGCCTTTTTATGTCTGTTATTTCGAGGAAGATATACTTATTAATATGCCGGGGAACATAAGGAGGAATCTATGAAAACGCAATTTAAACGAGTTGACCCATCTCAATATGCTCATGCTTGGGAGAATGTTCCCTATAGTGATCAGGATCCTTTGCAGGTAGTGCATATTTATACGCCAGGAAATGAAGGGGACTATCCGTTGCTAGTGTACGTAAATGGCGGCGGTTGGGTGCAGCAGCTTACTAACTACAATACGGTTCCTGGTGTATGGAAAGCGCCCTCACAAGGATATGCACTTGCTTCGATAGGGTATCGTTTGGCTCCTCGGTGGTGCTGGCCAACGCAGGTATTAGATGTAAAAGCAGCCATTCGTTTTTTGCGCGCACACGCGCATGAATTTGGCTACAATGCTGATACCATTGTGGCTTGGGGAAATTCTGCTGGTGGTCATATTTTGGAAATGTGTTGCGCAACAAATGGAAAGCGAACGTTCGAAGACCTAACAATGGGATATGCTGATCAAAGTAGTGACATTCAGGGTCTTATTGCGTTTTATTCACCAAGTAATTTATATCAAGCAGAATTGGATAATTATATTAGCGTTGAAGAATTACATGCTTTAGCTGAATCGCCTGAAGGGTTAGATGACGATCGTCCAGGCATGGCGTTAAATTCTAATATTGAATTAGGATGTAGAGCCCTTGATAATCCAGCGATTGCCGCCATGGCTAGTCCAATTAACTTTGTAACGAAGGATTTTCCGCCGACATATTTTGTTCAAGGACTCGCTGATCCTGTTGTTGCCTATACCCAAACAACTAGTATGTATAACAAAGTTGTTTATGAGTGTGGAGAAGACAGGGCAAAAATGGATTTAATACCTGGCGCCGTTCATGGTGATCCTGCTATAAAGGCTGATGAGATTACGAAAAAGGTATTTGATTTTGTCGATACCATTGTGTTTGGGAAAGTTCGACAGCGCCCTGAATTACTAGAAGTAAAGACTTTTTAAAGGACTGGATCCATTATTTGGCTTGTCGTGTCAAATAATGCAATTTGGGGCATTTGAAATGGAATCTTTGGGCGTTGGTGTCAAATAATGCAATTTGGGGGCAAACAATTGAGGGGCTATTGGGGATTTCAATTGAAAGACAAAGCGCTTGTTACCCCAATAGCCTGGATGATTACATCGCATGTTTAGTGGCACCAATTTGGAGCGATCTAAGATGCCTCCAACACACTATATTTGACACAGCAAGGTCAAAAAGCGATTCCAAATGCCCCTAACTATGTATATTTGGCACTAGATAAGAAATGTGCAGGTAATTGGATTTAAACCTTGCATAGTTATTCCGTAAACACGTCAGCCATCTGTCTGTTTGCTACAGCTTTAGGAGTTTTCCAATCTTCAGAGTCATCGGGGCGGGGAGCCATCTTGCTTTCGTCACCGCCAGCATCTTTTAGTCGTTTCAAATAGTTGCGTGCTTCTTTTGCGGTAACTCCAGAAAGTGCCAGCAGGGCAATCATGTTTGGAACCGCCATGCATGCGTTAAAGATATCAGCAATAGTCCAAACAGCAGAAACAGTCATGTATGGGCCAATAAAGATACAGGCAATGTAGAGCCAACGATAAACCTTTACAGCTTTTGCGCTGCGGTTACTGAAGTATTCAAGACAGCGTTCACCGTAATAGCTCCAACCCAAGATAGTGGTAAAGCCAAACAAAGCCAAGCATATCATCAAAATGAACGATACAACCTCAGGTGGAACGAATGGCAAACCAGCTTGGAATGCAGCGCTGGTAACAGCAGCGCCTTCAAGTCCAGGAATGTTGTAGGTATTGGTCATAACAAGTGCGAGGCCAGTCATGGAGCAAATAATGATGGAGTCAATGAAAGTTTGGGTCATGGTGACCAAACCCTGACGAGCAGGTTCGTTGGTTTTGGCTGCTGCTGCTGCGATAGGTGCAGAGCCCAAACCAGCTTCGTTTGCGAAAATACCTCGCGCAAGACCCATTTGCATAGCAATCAAAATTGCGCCAAACATACCAGCGCCAAATGCCTGCAAACCAAATGCATGCTGAACAATAAGAAGTAAGGCAGCAGGGAGTTTGTCAATGTTGTAGAAGATCAGCGTGAAAGAAAAGATTAGAAACACGACAACCATTGCAGGAACAACGCGCTCTGAAACGGTTGCGATACGCTTCAAACCGCCAATAATAACAAGACCAGCAAAAATGGCGGTAACTAAACCACCAATAACGGTGGCAATAGAATATTCGGCACCAAACAGGTTTACAGTGTAGGCCATAGCAGGATCAAAGAAACCTGTTACTGCACTGGAAATGGAATTCACCTGAGTAAATGTACCAATACCAAACAATCCTACGCACATGCCAAAAAAGGCAAATAGCTTAGCGAGCCAACGCCATTTCTGACCCATACCATTTTCAATGTAGTAGAAAGGACCGCCTAAAACGTGACCTTTCTTATCCATAGTACGGAACTTGACTGCTAGAAGACCTTCGGAAAACTTAGTCGCCATACCAAACAATGCAGCAAGCCACATCCAGAATAAAGCACCAGGACCGCCTGCTACAACAGCGGTAGCAATACCAACGATGTTACCAGTACCAACTGTTGCAGACATTGCCGTGCATAATGCGCCGAAGCTGGTAACTTCACCTTTGCCGCCTTCCTCGTTTCGGAAGGTGTAGTAAAGAGCTTTGCCCAGCGTACGGAACTGTAAACCATGAAGGCGGATAGTCAAGAAAATACCGCCCAAAAGAATCAATGCAATTAGGGGTGGACCCCAAATAAAACTATCTATGACCGCAAGAATATCGTTAAACGCGTCCAAGATGTTCCTTTCTTCTCGTCCTGCAGAACTTCAACCCTCAATAGAACTAGATGAAATATCTGGAGGATACAGAAAAAAAGAATTCATTGAACGAATATGAAACTCTGTCCTTTTGCCTGAGAGTTTTAGCACTTGGTCATTGGCTTGGTGGCCAGCGCCATGCACCTTGCCCCTTCGGCACCTAGAAAGACTAGGATTCTCCAGAGACCCCATCCATGCCCAGTTTCTTTCGATTCAAGGCACTTCTATGAGGATGTGACGAATGGTAGTGTACTACCGTTATTGTTTCGAAATGAAGTCAGGAATTATATTTTCCAGAAATACGGTTTTTGCGGTAGTTCAGCATCGGTGAAGTGCATTTTGCTCAATGTGGCGTACGCCACCCGTGTAAAAGAGGCATATGCCACTCGAGCGAATGCGGTATGCTAGCCCATAAAGCACGTTGTCATTGACGTAGAAAGTGCATTTCTACCAAATGGAGCGTGCACCATCAACATATAAAGGCGTGCCATTTACCATGTCGGAACAATCGCATGCTAAAAACAGTGCGGCAGCTGCAATATCCATGGGGTCACCCACCTTGCGATTGTGAGGAATAGGGTGGGTAATTGCCTCGTAGGCGCGTGGTTTATTAAGCGTGCTTTGGGTCATGTTGGTGTCAATGTAGCCCGGACAAATGCAGTTTACGCGAATGTTGAAACGAGCCCATTCAAAAGCCATACAGCGTGTAAGTTGCAATACGGCGGCTTTCGCAGAAGCATAGGCGGCCATACGAGTTGAAGCGACGCGAGCAACAACGGAAGCTAAGTTAATAATGTTTCCTTGTTCTTGTTCAATCATTACCTTAGCGACTCGTTTAGATGGAAAAAACACTGCCTTATAGTCAGTGTCCACAACGCGATCGAATTCATCTTCATCGGTATCAACAATAAGCTGGTCATTACTTAGAACCACGCCAGCATTATTTACCAAAATATCAATACGTCCAAAGGCGTCCATGGCGGTGTTAACAAGCTTTTCCTGATCATCGTTAGAGCGAACATCACATCGCACAGGAATAATCTGACTTCCAAGTTCTTTGTCGGATTCTTCGGCAATTTCACGAGCACGTTCATTGATTTTGTCTTCGTCCATATCAGCAATAACTAAATCGGCTCCATAAGCGGCAAAGGTACGTGCAATACCACGCCCAATACCAATTTCGCTTCCAACGCCGGTGATGATTGCTTTTTTACCAGTAAGGTCAAAGCGTGGAATACCCATTTGCCCTGTTGTGAATACGGTGTGATCGCTACCTTTCATGTATGGCCCTCCCGTGATCCTTAGGCGTTTTCCCCTTAAACGCCTTATCCCACCATGTTATAGCTTTCAAGTAACTAAAGTAAGAACTACTTGCGCTTAATATTAAGCGCAAGTAGTGAAGTCTTTTTGCTCCTAAATGCCTTCACGTTCCAGGTACGACTTCATTGCATATTGTGTAATGTCGGAACGGTTAATTACACCAACGACTTTGCCATGATCGAGAACAGGAGCCTTCTTCAGATGATTATCACCCAAAATGCGGCAAACTCTAGGAAGGTCAAAGTCGATATTTACACCAATCGTATTTCTAGTTGCAATATCCATAACGTTTCTGTTGACTAATGCGCCTAGCTTTTCATCAAAGTCTGAATTGTCGCGCTGTAAGCGCATAATTAATACAACAGGATCAGTATACATGTGACTGCGATCGGAAAGCTCACGCATAACATCGCCATCGGAAATAAAACCAACGGGCTCATTTTTATCATTAACGATAGGCATAGCGCTTACATTCTTTTCAACGAACATGTGAATTGCATCAAGTACAGTTGCGCTTGCAGGCAAAGTGAAAACGTCACGGCACATGATGCTTTCAAGAAGTGACTTTTCGGTGCGAGCAGGTGTTTCGCTTTCTTGTTTAGAAGGCTTGTTTTTTACGAAGATAATGGTCAGGATTAGGCCAATTGTGCAAAGTGTACCCGATACAGCAAACGATACGTTAATGCCGGTGATGCTTGCGTGAGTGGAATCCATATTTCCCATTAATGAAGCTGCAACTAACGTGTACACCGAAACCAGGATTGCGGTGCCAAGGGAACCTGACACTTGGCGTAAGGTGTTGTTAACTGAAGTTCCGTGATTCATTACTTTGTTGTCCAGTGAATTCATTGCCCATGTAGTAATAGGCATGTTTACCAGTGACAAAGAGAACATACGGACGGTATATAAAACAGTAAGGAATACAACATCGGTACTATCGTTTAAGGTAGCGAAAGCAAACGTACTAATTACTAACAGGGTCATGCCGACAAGGCTTAAGGCGCGCGGCCCCTGTTTGTCGAACAGGCGGCCAGCAATAGGACCCATAATGCCCATCAATATAGCGCCGGGCATTAATACTAAGCCAGAAACAGTTGCCGAATACCCCATGAGAGACTGCAAATAAATTGGCATCAAAATACCAGCCGAAAGAAGCGATGCCTGAACAAGCATGCCAATGATGGTACCCATTAAGAATCTGTGATTCTTCAACACGCGAACATTGAGCATCGGCTTTTCCATGGAAAGTTGGCGGCGGAAGAAGAATATCAAAATGATGGCACCAATTATGCTTGAAATAAGTGCTTCTGCACTAATGCCAGAAGAACCAATAACGCTAAAGCCATACAGTAAGGTGCCAAAGCCAAGGGTGGACATAATAAGAGAAGGTTTGTCCAAAGTAACGCCTTGGGAATTAGGCTTCTGCCTTTCTAATACGAAAGGTGTTACCACAATAACTATTGCAGCAAATACCGCAATTGCCACAAAAAGGTCACGCCAGCTTAAGTGGTCAATTACCAAACCAGCAACGGTAGGGCCAATTGCCGGGCCAAAAGCAATAACAACGCCGAACATACCCATTGCTGTACCGCGGCGTTCAACAGGGAACATAAGCATAAGTACGGTCATAACCATAGGCATAAGGATGCCTGCGCCTGCAGCTTGAGCAAGACGCCCGACTAACAGCAAGGGGAAGTTTGGAGCTAATCCGCATAACAAACTACCCAGCGCAAAAACACTCATTGAGAAAATAAACAAAGATCGGGTAGTAAAGCGGTCAATCAAGAAAGCCGTAATAGGAATCATGATAGCGTTTACTAAGGTAAAGCCCGTAGTAAGCCACTGAGCGGTAGAAGCATCAATGCCCATTTCCAGCATAATAGGAGGAAGGGCGGGTGTTACAACAGTTTGGTTGAGTACGGTTACAAAAGAACCAAGGATTAAAACAATGAGTGTCACTTTCTGCTTACTGGTTAAACCCCAAGCCATTATGCCTTCTTTCGACTGATGCGTTTGATGTATCTGATGTGCTGT
>OLPV01001650.1_pt1 | contig 16073 bp, 16 predicted proteins | sample 1671961 | NCBI WGS metagenome assembly OLPV01 (sample SAMEA3136630, study PRJEB25190) | human gut metagenome | biome: human gut; feature: human-associated habitat; material: faeces | place: Austria | collected 2013
GCTGATCAAGGGGAGCTGCCCCAGTGCGCACACTGGGGCTGAGGGGATCAGAACTTCCGTCTTTCCGGGCATTCTCGACAGTCGCACCTTTACAATCCCTCAGTCAAAAATCCCGGCAAATTTCCGTTTCCTTTCAAATTCCGCCCGGATTGCATTGTGCTTGGTTTTATGATACTATTATTTCAAACCTTTTTCCTCAAAAAAGCCCCGCGCAACTACCGGTTGCGCAGATGTAAACCCGAAGCGGTTTCTTTTTCGCCGGTTTTCGGCTATAAGAGGAGGTACAAACACATGAACTTACCCGAGAAGCTTGCCTTCCTGCGGAGGGCAAAAGGCCTGTGCCAGCAGGAGCTGGCAGATGAAATGAACGTCTCCCGCCAGGCCGTCTCCAAGTGGGAGTCCGGAAACGTGATGCCCAGCCTGGACAATCTGATTTATCTGAGCAAATTGTACGGCGTGACCATCGATTCTCTCATCGATGACAGTCAGGACTTGCCGTCGAAGTCTGCGCCGCCGGAACCAGTGCCAGCCGAGCCTGTGCCACCGGAAAGCCTCAGGATGGAACACCCGGCTTTTCCATTCATAAGGAAATATGGCTGGCTTACCGCCTTTGTCCTGGCTTTGATCGTGACGTTCATCCTGGTTATCTGTATTTTGAGAATACAGAGTCAGGCAGATGATCGGACAATTCCCATGCAGGATTTACCAACCTATATTGTTGGTGCAGACGAAGAGTACTCCAAGGGAACTTTTTCCCTTGATGGGTTCTAAATTCAAAAGAGAAAGGGGGTGAAAAATATGAAACCGGAAAAGATGCTCAATACGGTTCTCGCCTGTATGCTGGTTATTGGCCTAGCAGCCCCCGCTCACGCGGCCGAAGTGGAAACCTTTGCATGGCAAACTGTTTCGGCAAATGCGATTATGCCCTGTGCCACGAAGTCCTTCACAGTAACGGTTCCCGCAAAAACGGAATTGTCGTCCAACACGTCCTTTTCGTTAGCTGCCGGAGAAAGCGTTACCATCAATGCTTCCTATTCCCCGTCTTCCGCAAGCGTAGACTTTGGCCTTGCTACATCGGATGATATCTGCTACTACTTCAGCGGCAAAAATGGCAGCATCAACAGAACCATGGAGATTTCCGAAAACGGAAGCTATACGCTCCAGATTCGGAACAACTCGAACGTATCGGTTAAGGTAACTGGATTCGTCAAGTACTAAAGGCCGAACACCCCAAAACAAAAATAAATATTCAGGAGGATCATTATGAAAAAGTTAGTTTCTTTCTGTCTGGCCGTCATTATGATTTTCGCCATCCTGCCCGTCAGTGCTTTTGCGGATGGTGATAATTTCGAGAGCTACGATTATCAGATTGCCCTTGCAAAGCAGGTTTTCCCGGAGTATCGGGACAAGCTTGAAGGAAAGGGCGTTGCTACTTATGCCAGCATGCCGGGAACCAAACCCTGTATTGCCGTTCGGGAGACCCGCCCAGTGGACGGCAATACGTCTATGACCTACACGGAGTATGACAATGGTCTGGTGACCCTGGGCACCGCAAGATTCCAGAAAGAGGCTGATTATGAAGTAACCGGCGAAAAGGCATACACCTCGTATACAGAGTATACCGCCAAAATTGTCGCCTCTGTTGTGGAAGGTCCCACCTTTACAGCTACCAATGTGAAATACAGAATTTATCCAATTAGCTACGATAAAGTCACAAGTGCGGGCAGCTACAGCATCCCGGGATATTCGAGTAGTAAATTTACGGTCAATACGCGTGGTACTGAGACATCCTCCCTGCCGGCATATGTATCTTATTCCTTCCCTTGCCCGGTTGGATTGTCTTCCTATAGCGGCAAGGTCAGTTTGAGTATCAAAAGCAATTCCGTGTCCACAGACTTCGACATTTGGTAAACGAGGCAAAACATTATGAAAAAGTTTCTAATCCTTCTGACATCCATCGCACTGCTGTGCAGCCTTTGTGGCTGCACCAGCAGTGTCAATAAGGAAACGACGGTACCCCTGGAGACCGTCCCAGCTACCGAAGCTTCAGCCTCCGGGCAGAAACTGCAATTGAAGGTTGAACCAACGGGAGAAATTGGATTTACCAGGGTTCCTGCGGAGCAGCTGGGAAAGGAAAAAGTGGATTTGGCATACGCAAGGCTTTCCGGGGTGAATATCACCCTGGGCGGGAAGACCGAGCCTCTGGCGGATGCAATTCGTACCGGCAAGATCACCGGGGCGGAAATCTTCGCCTATGCCCGCATGGATGCGGAAAACGGCTTCTGCGAGGAAAGCTATTCCTCTGATGGCGGCCTGACCCATTTTGTTTACGCCTACCCGGATTGCGCTCTGGAAATTGCCTATGATGTCCTCGAATCTCCCGACGGTAGACAGACGCTGATTAACGAAATCACCATCTGGGATACGGCAGAACACATCTCTTCCTCGGATCACTTCTATGTGGACGAGAGCAGCCGGTGGGGTTACTTCCTGGATCGGGAGGACTGGGGGCTGGAATTCACGGTAAAGACAGTCACCCCGGAAAGCCTGACCGTCACCTACACCCAGAAGCAGGCTCAAGAACTGGGTGAACTGACCTGCGAGGACTATATCATGTTTGCCGAGGTGGAGGGCGCTCGGGATGAATTCGTGACCCAGACCGGGCGGGATGCCCCCGGTTTTCCCATTGCCATCACCTCGGACGGCTCCGGCGAAATCACCTTCGACTGGTCGAAAACCGCCGGAAAGCTGGATTCCGGAACCTACTATGTGAGAATCGGCATCCGGGACAACTATGACCCGGAGAAGGTTCCCGCCAATGTGACAAAACGGTACAGCAAGCAGTCTTACTGCGTGGAATTTACCGTGGAGCCTTAAAACGGCGTATGCTATATTGCCTTCCCCCATTTCCTGTGATAGGATAAAACCAGAAATAAAAAGTCGAAGGAGGCTGGTTTCCATGAAAAAAGCAATCGGAATTCTGCTGGTTTGTCTGCTTGTTCTCAGCGCGTTCTTCCTGGGCAGGAGCCTGGGATCGGGGGAAACAGCGACGGAAGACGGCCTCTCAAAGCGGAATCTGCGGCTTTCCGCCACCACCGACCGGAACGAGCCGGACAAGGTCATCCCGCTGGAGCAGGGGAATTTCCCGGAAGCGCACTACTGGAGCGTGAAGGACGTGACCGTCCAACTGGACGACACCCGTATGCCGTTGGAGGATGCCCTTCGCGAGGGGCTGGTCACTGTGGACGATGTGATTGCCAGTGCCCGGGAGGATGCGGCCGTCGGCCGGTGCAAGGAATCCTCCCAGTCCAAAAACGGTCTGGCGGTGTTCCGCTACCATTATCCGGCGTTTAACCTGCAATCCCTCTATGACATCTACGAAACCCCCGACGGCTGGCGGCACAGAATCACGGATTTCAGTGTTTATGGAATCGGACGCGATCCCGGCTATTCCATCGGCTGGGACGAGGAAACAGGGGACCCCATCGACTACGAGGACTGGGGACTGACCTTCACGGTCACACAGCTCAGTGCCTCCAGCGCAACGATTGAATGCGCCCAGTCCGGCGGTCAGCAGTTTGGCAGGCTGAATGTGGCCGGGCTGATGCTCTCCCGGAAGAATCCGGACACTCAGGACTGGGAGCGGGTGGAACCCCTGGATGCGAGCACCGGCGCGGATATCTACAAGGCCTATTCGGAGATCACCCCGAAGCCGGAGGATGATCTGGCCATGGGCGGGACAAAGGAACTGACTTACGATTTGGAAGCCATGTTCGGGCGGCTGACTGCGGGAGAATACAAAATCAGCCTGAAAATCGTTGATTGCTACGATGAGGCGGATGTGCCGCCTCTGTCCCGGAATTTCTACGATATTCAGTGGTACACGGTCAAGGAATTTACCGTCGAATAAGCGCAAAAACAGGCAAAGAGAAACGAGCAACCCCCGGTTCGGAAGGAACCGGGGGTTGCTGCGCATATTGAAGGGTACGTCACTACGCTCCGCATTTCAAAGCCTTCCCCTCCGGGGAAGGTGAGACTGTCAAAAAACCATGTCATTGCGAGCCAGTGCTCACACTGGCGTGGCAATCCCCCTGATATTCAAATATTTTCAATCCTAAACCAGCAGCTTTTACGTTCAACCGGGGGATTCCCACACCAGTCTGCGGACTGGTTCGGAATGACAACGTATATTTCGGACTTTTTTGACACGCTGGCCTTCCCCTCCGGGGAAGGCAGGGGGAAACGGATTGTGACCGGTGGGAATCCCCGGAGGGGGCCACACCAGTGTGAGCTACACTAAGGTATGACTGCCACTGGCAGTCATTGTTATTTCAGATTCGCTGCGCGGAGCACCACTGGTTCGCAATGACACGCGTCTTTCGGCGGTAAGATTTAGTAGGGCATATACACGTTGATATCCACGTCCCCGGAGATGCCGGGCACCCGGCCTGTGTGGGTCCACTGCCACATTTCCACCCGCCAGGGATAGGTCATCTGCTCCTGATACAGAGCCAGCCAGAAGGGGTAGTCCTCCAGGTCAGCCAGGTAATACAGGTTCTCCGACTGGTGCCAGTTGAAATACACCATGGGCTGATAGCCCATTTTCTTCATCTGTCCGCAGAAGTGGAGCTGAATGTCCGTCAGGGTCCGACCGTCCATGTTTTTCGTCCGGGGATTGTCCGCGGCGGGAATCTCCCAGTCCAGGACGACCGGCATATCCGGCTCCGTGCCGGTGTCCGAAAGGATGTCCAGGATAAACTGAATCTCCTCGTCAACCTCCTGGATGCTCAGCGCCTGGGAAAAGAAATAAACGCCGATTTTCAGCCCCGCGGCCTTGGCTCCGGCCAGATTCTGCCGGGCGCAGGTATCCTCCCGCATTCTGCCCTCCTGGCCGTAGCCCCGAAGACCCAAACGAATAATGGCAAACTCCACGCCGGAGGCGCGCACCTTGTTCCAGTCGATTTCTCCCTGGTACTGGCTCACGTCCACCCCCACGCTGCTGGGCACGTTTTGCAGCTTCAAATAGTTGTGCCGGGTGAACTGAAAATCAAAGCGGCTGTAGGGATTCCGGTCAAGGGTTGCGTTCCGGCTGCCCGGAGCGGTTTCCTCCGGAGTGGGCTCCTGGATGACCGTCTCCTCCGGGGTGGGCAGGCTGATTTCTTCCCCGTAGTCCCGGTAGATTTCCGGGTCGTCGTCCACGGCCCTGCGGTGCATATAGGGAAGGCTCACCACAATGGCCAGCACCAGTGCCACCGCCGCCACGCAGGCTACGGCTGTCATGATCCGCTCCACAGGCCCCAAGGAAAGGACTTTCTTTCCGATTTTCCCCGACAGCTTTTCAGCCGGTTTCTCTGTCTGCTCAATGGGCTTTTCTTCCGCTTTCTCTTCCGTGGGGTTTGGGATTTCCATGGACTTTCCCCCTCTCTGGACTCTTTTCGATTCAGTATACCATATTTTTAGAGCCGCGCCAAGAGGCATTTTCCCCTTAAATAAATCTTAAACAATCCGTAAACTTTCCCTTTCCCGTGTTGCATTCTGTTTTATTTCCAATATAATAGGCACAGACGTTATTTTTAGCAAAGGTGATTGGCGCATGAATAGCATTCAAAACTGGCTCAGGCAATTCTCCGCCCGGATGGGCGCGGGACTGCGTGGCTTCATGGCCGGACGGTACGGCACGGACAAACTGAATATGCTGATTCTGGGAATCGGGCTGGTGGCCAGCCTGCTTTCCATGTGGATTCGGGTGCCGTCCGTGAATCTGGTGCTCTTCGTGCTGAGCTATGGCATGATGATCTGGGCCATTTTCCGGGGGCTTTCCCGGAACACCTACAAGCGGTATCAGGAAAACCGGAAGTTTTTGCAAATTGTAGGGCGGCTGAAGGATCGGCAGAACCGGTACTTCGACTGCCCCAAGTGCCATCAGCTGGTGCGCGTGCCACGGGGCAAGGGAAAAATTTCCATCACCTGCCCCAGGTGCCGGGAGAAGTTTATCCGCAAAACATAACAGGCAGGGCCGCCTCGTTCCGAGACGGCCCCATTTTACCCTTCTCCCATCAGCTCCGGGTGCTTTTCTTCCAGCCACTGTCTGATGATTTCCTCCGACAGCTGGGAGATGCTCCATTTCTTTTCCGCCGCAATCTGCTGGAGTACGGATTTTACCTTCTTATCCGTCCGATAGGTCACGGATTCTGTCTTCTTCAACACACAATCACCTCATGTATACATCGTATACGTTTGTTATTGACAAAGCTACGTTTGCATTGTATTCTTTGTATACATAAGCATTTTATTTCAGGAGGAACCACTATGACACCATTTGAGCAGCTTTATGGTACGGTTTTCGGATATCTCACGCCGGAGAACCAGCTTCCCGGGGTGAAGGACGTGACCGGGGAGGGCAGTGCCTACGATCAGGCCTACCAGAACATTCTGTCCGCACGGGAGAGTCTGTGCCGCCGATTCGGCCTTTCCCCGGAGGACAAGGATTTGGAGGCCATCATGTCCGCCGTTCAGGCTCTGGAAAAGGCCACGGCCCAGGGCATCTTCAGCGCCTGCACAGAGGGCTAAACGCCAAACCCCGCCGCAAAACGCGGCGGGGTTTTCGTAATTCACACCTGGTCTTCCACCATTTCTTCTTTCAGCTCGCTTCTGCGAACCAGGAACCGGCGGATGGCAAAGAGCCCGGCAATACAGGCAATGCAGGCCACATTGCTCCAGGGGTCGTCATGGCTGAGCACCACATGCCGGGTGATGGCCACGGTGAGCACCTCCAGAATATTGGCGGGGGTGGTGTCGATGAGCATCCGGACAAATTCCAGACCCACCACGATGTTCAGAATGTGGTGGAGCATGGTCTCCACATCGGCAAAATAGGCCGCGCCGGAGGCTATCATGTGATAAATCTCCACACCCAGGGCACCCAGCAGTGCCAGAATGGTCATCACTGCAATAATCCGCTCGATATAGTGCAGCAGCCAGCGCAGGGCATAATCCACCAGGCTGTTGTGGTGGACGGCCTTGTCGATTTTGGCCTGAATCTTGGGATCATCGGAGTGGGGAATCGGGTCGCTCATAGGGATGCCTCCTTATGGGTTTTTGTTTTATTATAACGGGAAATGTATGGGGTTGTCAATAAAAAATGCACAGGCCGATTCACCGTTCGTAGGGGTCGATTGAGCACATCGACCCAAAACGCATTGTCCTATGGATGCTACAGTGTCCCTTGCTTGGTTAGCATCCACTTCCGGGGATTATTCTCAATATATTCCCATATTTCATTGTAATCCCTTTGATTCCGAATCACATGATCGTAGTAAGAACGCTGGAAAATCGGCTCCCCGATTTCTTTTGTCGTCAGCGTTTTAATGGAGCGTACAATGCTTGCGATCCGGCTGGCTTGGGGGCTTCGCTTTTCCGCACCCTGTTCCTCCAAGCGAATGAGCATATGAATATGATCCGGCATGATTACATATTTTTCAATCTCTGCGGCATTCTTTAGATACTTTTCCGCAATTTGACCGTACCGCTTCGGGACGATGTGGGCATCGTCCCCTACGATGTTGGACAAGATTGGCCTTCGATTTTGGGTGCATATGGTCACGAAATACGCGCCGCATTGACTGTAGTCATATTCGCCAACCCGAATCTTCTTTCTCTGAGGAAGTTCCATTTTACCACCTATTTCTGGAAATGTTCCTGCATATTCCGCCGGGTCTGCTCCACCTCCAGCTTCAGCTCCCTAGCGGACATCCGCAGCACGCCGCTTCGGAAGCTGGACAGCTGCACCAGGCCGTCAGAGGAAGCCACCCGGACGGCATAGTTGCCGCCGATCTGGTCGGCCAGGGCCTCAATGTAGGCGTCCGCCGTTTCTCCCTCCCGGGTGTACACCACCTGAATGTTGTGAAAACGGCTCTTTTCTCCGGGATTTCCCTTCTGCTTGTAGCCGTCGAATACCAGAATCGTCCGGCACTTGGTAAAGCCCGCGTAGCTGCTGAGCACATCGCACAGCTGCCGCCGGGCGGCATCCAGGTCGGTTTTCGCCTGATTTGCCAGCTCCTCCCAGGCGAAAATTACGTTGTACCCGTCCACAATCAGACACTTTTCCCGGGGCGGGGTGATGGTAATCTCCTCGGTAGCCGGTCGGTTGCCGGTACGCACCCCGTACTGAGGTCGGCGGATTTCCCCAAACTCCCGGCGCATGATGGCTTCCAGCTCCTTGTCCTCCAGCTGCAAATTCCGGGTCAGAAGCTCCGGAGGCTTCTCCTCCTTCAGGCCGCTTTCCAGGTGCATGTACTCCTTCACCTGGTTCCAGGGCACGTTGAAGCCTGCCCCATGGGCGCAGAATACGGAATCCGGGGTATTTTCCACATCCGCCACCGGATCGTAGTCCCCTTGGGCAATCACCGCTTCCGCATTGTGGCAGCTCTCGTAGCCCCGCAGCGTCAGCTGGAGCCGACCCAACCCCTGGGTATAGGCCGCCACGGTCTCGGCATAATCCCGAATTTCCGCCGCCGGAACCTGCCCCCGAAGGACGCAGAGATTTTCCACCGTCTCCGGCGGCTCCACCTGACCGCCCATGGTTCGGATATCCGTAATCCCCCGTCCGATCTGCTCCGTGGGCAGGGTCAGCTCAAAATCATACCAGGGTTCCAGCAGAAGGGACTTCGCCTGCATAAGCCCCTGGCGCACCGCCCGATAGGTGGCCTGCCGGAAGTCGCCGCCTTCCGTGTGCTTCAGGTGGGCTTTTCCCACCAAAAGGGTGATTTTCATGTCCGTAATGGGTGCGCCGGTGAGGACGCCCCGGTGGGTTTTCTCCCCCAGATGGGTCAGAATCAGCTTCTGGAAATTGCCGTCCAGCACGTCCGTGGGGCACACCGTGTCGAAGATCAGCCCGGCACCCCGGGCAAGAGGCTCCAGCAGCAGATGCACCTCGGCATAGTGGCGCAGAGGCTCAAAATGGCCCACGCCCTCCACGGTATCGGCGATGGTCTCCTTGTAGAAAATCCGCGGATCCTCCAAGGTTATATCCAGGCTGAACCGCTCCTTCACCAGGGCCCGGAAGATTTCCAGCTGCACCTTGCCCATGATCTGCACATGAATCTGGTCTCCCTCCCACAGGAGATGCAGCTGAGGCTCCTCCTCTTCCAGCTGGCGGAGCTTGGGCAGTACCACCGCCGGATCCGCACCGGCAGGCAGAGCCACCCGGTAAGTCATCACCGGCTCCAGCAGGTTGGGCTTTCCCGCCGGTTCCGCCCCCAGGGCTTGTCCCGCCCAGGTCTGGGTCAGACCGGTCACCGCCGCCAGCGTGCCCGCGGGTATTTCCTCCGGGGCGGTGAATTTTTCCCCGGAGTACAGCCGCAGCTGAACGATTTTCTCCTGCACCGGCTCTCCCTTTGCATTGAGATAGCTCAGCTGGGTTCTGGGCTTCAGGCTGCCGCCGGTGACCTTCAGCCAGGTCAGTCGGTTTCCCTGGACGTCCCGGGAAATTTTGTACACCCGGGCGGCAAATTCAGGGGAATATTCCCGTTCCGGCGCATACCTATCCAGAATTTCCAGTAATTTATCCACGCCCTCCAGCTTCAGGGCAGAGCCGAAGCAGCAGGGAAACAGCTTCCGTCCGGCGATGAGCCCCCGCAGATTCCCCACTGTCACCGTGCCGGTTTCCAGATAGCTTTCCAGCAGAGCCTCATCGCACATGGCGGCGTTTTCCGCGATTTTTTCGGGGGCTTCTCCAAAATCCACGCAGGCCGGGGACAGCTGCCGGTGAAGCTGAGCCATGCGCTTTTCCCGGTCGCTGCCCGGCAAATCCATTTTGTTGATGAAGAGGAAGGTGGGTACGCCGTACCGTTCCAGCAGCCGCCACAATGTCAGGGTATGAGCCTGGACTCCGTCGGTGCCGCTGATGACCAGCACGGCGCAGTCCAGAATGGGCATGGTTCGCTCGGCCTCCGGAGCAAAATCCACATGACCCGGAGTGTCCACCAGGGTGATTTTCCGGTCTGTCGTTTCCAGCCGGGCCTGTTTGGAGAAAATGGTAATGCCCCGGCTGCGCTCTAAGGCGTAGGTGTCCAGGAAAGCGTCCTGGTGGTCTACCCGACCCAATACCCGCCGGGCACCGCTTTCAAAGAGCAGCGCCTCGGACAAAGTGGTCTTTCCCGCGTCCACATGGGCAAGAAGCCCCACATTCAGGGGGCGTTTTTCGGTTTTGGTCTCCCCGGGCATACAAAGCCCCCTTCCATCATTGCTGCCTTTATTATAGCATACCCATGCCCGTTCGCCAACCGGTTTCTTTTCCCCCGTCCCAATCGGGATTCGAGGAGGTTGATTTCGACTTGTTTCATCATTTATTCTAAAAATTCAGGGTTGATTTTTTAGTGCTTTGTGTGTATTATATAAAGATTCTATGAGAGGGCGTTACAGGCCCTCCGAATATTATACTAGAAGGGAGCGTTGTCCTTTGCTCACTCCATTTTACGAAAAGCTGCATATTACGGATACCGTCTCCGTAATCATCATCTCCATCGCCCTGATGCTGATCTGCGGCTTTGCCGCCACCCGGGTCACCAAACGTCTGCGGCTGCCCAATGTGACGGCCTACATCGTCGCGGGCATTCTCATTGGCCCCTACTGCCTGAACCTGATGCCAGAAAACGTAATTGGCGGCATGGATTTCATCGCCGATATCGCCCTGGCCTTTATCGCTTTCAGCACCGGCGAGTTTTTCAAGCTGGACACCCTGAAAAAAAGCGGGGCGAAGGTGACGGTGATCACCGTTTTTGAGGCGGTTCTGGCTTCCATTCTGGTATTTATCGTCACCTATTTTGTGCTGGGACTGGAACTGAGCTTCTCCATCGTTCTAGCTGCCCTGGCCTCCGCCACCGCTCCTGCCTCCACCGTCATGACCATCCGGCAGACCCATGCCAAGGGGGATTTCGTGGACACCCTTTTGCAGGTAGTCGCCCTGGACGACGTGGTGGGGCTGGTGGCTTACAGCATTGCCATCTCCGTTGCCCTGGCCTCTGGCACCGGCACCTTTCAGATGAGTTCCATTCTGAAGCCCATTGCCGTGAACATTCTGGTGCTCCTGCTGGGCGGGGCCTTCGGCTTTTTCCTGAAGCTGCTGCTGCACAAGCGTTCCACGGACAACCGGCTCATCGTCTCCATCGCCCTGTTGTTCGCCTTCTGCGGCATCTGCGCCATGCTGGATGTTTCCCCGCTGCTGGGCTGCATGTCCATGGGCACGGTCTACATCAATCTCACCGACGACAAGCGGCTCTTCCAGCAGCTCAATTATTTTAATCCGCCCATCCTGCTGCTGTTCTTCGTGCGCTCCGGGGTGAACTTTGACCTGGGGGCTCTCGTGAATACCTCCGACAGCATCGGCGCCACTCCTCTGGTAGTAGTGGGAATTCTCTATTTCCTGGTGCGGATTGTCGGAAAGTATATCGGTGCGTTCCTGGGCTGCCTGGCAACGAAAAAGGACAGAAAGGTTCGCAATTACCTGGGTCTTGCCCTGATTCCCCAGGCCGGTGTGGCCATCGGCCTGGCCGCCACCGGTGCCCGGATTCTGGGCGGTGAAATGGGCAACGCCCTGGAAACCATCATCCTGGCCTCCAGCGTGCTCTATGAGCTGATCGGCCCGGCCTGCGCCAAGCTGTCGCTGTACCTGTCCGGCTCCTACTCCACAAAGCTGGAGGACTTAGCGCCCATTCCCGCCCCGGCGCCCGGCCAGCCGCCCAAATCCGAGGTGGAGCTGCTGATTGAGCGGATCCAGGCCATCCAGCAGGAGCTTCCCCGGCACAACAATCCCTACTATGAGGACGAGGAGGCCTTCACCGAGGCCGCCGCGGAGCACTCCGCCCAGATGGAATCGTTCTTCACCGCATCCGGAAGAGTCAATCCGGTTATGACAAGGGGGAATAAAAAATGAAGCAATGGATGTCCATGGGCGATCCCATTGCCCATCTGCTGGGCACTTGGAGCGAGGAAATCAATCTCGCTTCCCTGCTGCTGCGGCTCACGCTGATTGTATGTCTGGCGGCCTCCATCGGCTGCGAGCGATCCAGCAAACGGCACAGCGCCGGTCTGCGAACCTTCGTGCTTGTGGCCTTCTCCGCCACGGTGTCCACGCTGCTGGATCAATATCTGAATTTGCTTCTGGGCTGCAAAGTGCCTGTGCTGTCCGCCGCCACCCTGCTGGCCGTTACCTCCGTCAGTGCCAATTCCATTCTCTATTCCTCCCGGGGGCAGATCAAGGGGCTGACCACCTCCGCCGGACTTGTAAGCTGCTGCATTCTTGGATTCACCGCCGGTGCGGGGCTGTACGCCCTGACCCTGATCGTGTATCTGTTCCTGCTGGGCATTCTGGCCGGGCTTCCCTCCTTTGAAACCTATCTGAAAAACCGCTCCAACCATTTCGAGGTTCACATGGAGCTGAAAAGCAGTGCGTATCTCCGGGATTTCGTCACGGTCAGCCGCCGTCTGGGCCTGCGCATCGACGACATTGAGGCCAACCAGGCCTACGCAGGCTCCGGGCTCAGCGTGTACTCCATCTGTCTGACCATCTGCTCCCCGGAGCTGAAAAAGTACAAAACCCATGTGGAAATCATCCAGGCCTTGTCCTCCCTGGATTACATTTACCACATTGAGGAAATGCACTGATTTTCAATTGCGTTGAAAAAGGGGGGCAACCGGAATCCGGCACGCCGGGAATCTCCCTCAGCCCAAAGATTCTTCCGTCAGAAACCCGTGGAAAGGTTTCATTTTCCGCCGGAATTTGAAAAAGCTGTCCATAATCCACAAATACCGAAGCAGATAAAAACTTTTTCTGTTTAGGATTGACAACTATCCCGTTTGTGTTTATAATAATGTCTGTTCAATCCGATACCTGAATCGGCATCGGAATTTTGAGGAACGGAGGAAAACTAGTATGAAAAAGTATTTGGCACTGCTTCTGGCAGTGGTGATGGTTCTGTCTCTGGCCGCCTGCGGCGGCAAGACCGAGGCTCCCACCGCTACCGAGGCTCCTAAGACCGATGCTCCGGCTGCTACCGAGGCGGCCGAGGCCGATCCCATGAAGGATCTGATCGCCGCGGCTCAGGCCGAGGGCGAGCTGACCGTCTACGGCTCCTGCGAGGAGGAGTACCTGGCCGCTGCCTGTGAGCACTTCCAGGAGCTCTACGGCATCAAGGTCAACTATCAGCGTCTGTCCACCGGTGAGGTTCAGGCCAAGATCGAGGAAGAGAAGGGCAATCCTTCCGCCGACGTCTGGTTTGGCGGCACCACCGATCCCTACAACGTGGTGGCTAAGGAAGATCTGCTGGAGCCCTACGCCGCTCAGAACGCTTCCCATCTGCTCAGCGATATGTACAAGGATCCGGACGGCAAGTGGTACGGCATCTACAAGGGCATCCTGGGCTTCATGGTCAACACCGATGAGCTGACCCGTATGAACCTGGAAGCTCCCGCCGACTGGCAGGATCTGCTGAAGCCCGAGTACAAGGGCCTGATCTGGCTGTCCAACTACAACACCGCCGGCACCGCCAAGCTGGTCATCAACACCATGATCCAGAAGTACGGCCACGACGAGGGCATCCAGTACCTGGTGGACCTGGATAAGAACATCGAGGTTTACACCAAGTCCGGCTCCGGCCCCTCCAAGAACGTGGGCACCGGCGAGTGCGTCATCGGCATCGGCTTCCTGCATGACGGCATCACCCAGATCGTGGACAACGGCTACGACAACGTGAAGCTGGTCATCCCCTCCAGCGGCACCTCCTTCGAGATCGGCGCCACTGCCATCTTCAAGGGCGCTGCCCATCCCAATGCCGCCAAGCTGTGGATTGAGTACGCTCTGTCTCCTGAGTGCGTGAACCTGGCCGCCCAGAACGGTTCTTACCAGTTCCTGGTCATCGACAACGCCACTCAGCCCGAGGTTGCCATGCAGTTCGGCCTGGATCCCGACAACGTCATGGACTATGACTTCGAGGATGCCAAGAACAACATCGGCACCTATATTGAAGAGGTCATGGCTGCTCTGAACGCCGGCGGCGCTGACACCGGTGCGGATCGTTTCAAGACCGAGTAATCAATAAATATCCGCAAGGAAGGCGGCGCTGCCGCCTTCCTTTTTTAGAATCTGAATCCTTTCAAAGAGAGGAGAATACATATGGCAAGAAGCCAGGGCGCGGCGCTGGATCGGAAGAAGCTCATGGCCGACCCGATCATGGTCACGACCATCGTCGTGCTGATAACATTTCTGACTTTGTTTATTCTCTACCCGCTGGCGATACTGCTGGTGGATAGCTTCGTGAGCGATAAGGGGCTCACCTTTGATATCTTCAAGCGCATCTTCAATATGCCGACCTTCACAAAGGCGATAACTAACACGCTGAAGGTGGGCTTCCTCGTCGGCATACTCTCCGCGCTCATAGGTCTGCTGTTCGCATACGTCGAGGTCTATGTGCGCATGAACAAATTCGTCGGCGGCCTGTTCAAGGTCGTGTCGATGCTGCCGGTCGTGTCGCCGCCGTTCGTGCTGTCGCTGTCGATGATAATGCTCTTCGGCAAGGCGGGCATCATCACGCGCTTCCTGCTCGGCATTTACGACAACAGCGTCTACGGCTACTGGGGCATCGTCATTGTCCAGACGCTGACCTTCTTCCCGGTCTGCTACATGATGCTCAAGGGACTGCTCAAGAACATCGACCCCTCGCTTGAGGAGGCCGCGCGCGACATGGGCGCGGGGCGCATGAAGGTGTTCACGAGCGTGACGCTGCCGCTGATGCTCCCCGGCCTCGGCAACGCTTTCCTTGTGACCTTCATCGAGTCCATCGCGGACTTTGCTAACCCCATGATAATCGGCGGCTCGTATGACACGCTGGCGACGACGATCTATCTTCAGATTACCGGCGCTTACGACAAGGCCGGCGCCGCGGCGATGGCGGTCGTGCTGCTGTGCATAACGCTGCTGATGTTCGCCGTGCAGAAGTATTACCTCGAAGCCAAGACCGCCGCGACGCTGACCGGCAAGGCCTCGCGCGGCAGGATGCTTATCGAGGACAAGAGCGTGCGCGTGCCGCTGACGGTGCTCTGCGGTCTTGCTGCGGGCTTTGTTATCCTGATGTACATCTGCGTGCCGATAGGCTCCTTCTTCCCGACCTGGGGCTATAAATTTTTCCCGCTCACGGGCAAATGGTTCAAGCTCGTCTTCACGCGCTACCACGGCTTCCAGGCATTCCGTGACTCCTTCGTGCTCTCGCTGATCGCCGCCCCGATAACGGCGCTGCTGAGCATGATAATCTCCTACCTCGTCGTAAAGCGCAAGTTCAAGGCCAAGGGCTTTATCGAGGCGGTGTCCATGCTCGCAATGGCCGTCCCCGGCACGGTCCTCGGCGTCGGCTACATCCGCGGCTTTGCAAGCGGCGTGTTCCACACGGGCTTTTTGCAGGGCATCTACGGCACGGGGCTTATCCTCATCATCGTCTTCGTCGTCCGCTCCCTGCCGACCGGTACGCGCAGCGGTATCTCCGCACTGCGGCAGATAGACAAGTCCATCGAGGAATCCGCCTACGACATGGGCGCGGACAGCTTCAAGGTGTTCATGACCGTGACGCTCCCGCTCATTAAGGACTCCTTCCTCTCAGGCCTCGTCACGGCCTTCGTGCGCAGCATAACCGCTATCTCCGCGATCATCCTGCTCGTGACGCCGCAGTTCCTGCTCATCACGGTGCAGATCAACGAGTTTGCGGAGAAGGGCTCCTACAGCCTTGCCTGCGCGTTTGCAACCATTCTTATCATCATCACCTACGGCGCTGTGCTGCTGATGAACCTGTTCATCAAGCACTTCGGCACCAGCAAGAAACTCAAGGAGGTCGACTGAGCCATGGAAAAAACAAAGAAAGGCGTCCGTCTGGAGCATATCTCCAAAATATATCAGGATCCCAAAACCGGCAAGGACTTCTATGCCGTGCATGATACCTCGCTCAACATCGAACCCGGCAGCTTCGTGACGCTCCTCGGCCCCTCCGGCTGCGGCAAGACCACGACCCTGCGCATGATAGCGGGCTTCG
>OLPV01001651.1_pt1 | contig 16068 bp, 12 predicted proteins | sample 1671961 | NCBI WGS metagenome assembly OLPV01 (sample SAMEA3136630, study PRJEB25190) | human gut metagenome | biome: human gut; feature: human-associated habitat; material: faeces | place: Austria | collected 2013
GTGCCTTTTTGTTTGCACTGTTTTTCTTCTCTGTGGGCTGCCGCTCCCCGCCGCCATCCGTTTGGATTCAACCGCAACCACAAACACAAACATCCAAACGGAGGAATACAACATGACAACGATCAACCTGCGGGAGCTTTACCCGTGGTACACCGAGGATACCTTTATCGAGGTTTCCGATGAAGTTGCCGCGTTTCTTGAAGAAGATAAGCGGCTTCAGATCAACTACGCGCAGTACATCCGCGACAACAAGGCGTTCTATTCACTGGACGCCGGCGACGGCATTGAGGCGGAGGCGCTGAATCTGCCGGAACAGCCGGACGAGGCGCTGGAGCGCATGGAACTGGAACGGCTGCTGAAAGAAGCAATGGCACAGCTCACGCCCGCACAGCGGCGGCGTGTTCTTGCTCATTTCGTTGAAGGACGATCCCAGCTTGAAATTGCGGCCAGCGAAGGTGTTGTTAAAAGCACAGTTTCGGAAGCGATTTCACGCGGACGGAAAAATCTCAGGAATTTTCTCAAAAAGTTTCGCTAACACCCCGAACTTTTGCCCGATTTTTCTTGAGGTATATGAGAGGGATATTATTCTCGCTCGCCTCTGCTCCTTGACAACCGCATAGACACTGGTATCAGCACAGACCCCGCGCGGCTGAAAAGCCAAGCGACAAAAGGCGCGCCGCCATGACGACAGACCTCCCGCCCTTCGGGACGGGCGGCTGTCCGAGCGATCTACGCGGCCTTTGACCCGATGCCCGGCAGCATCGGGCGCGATGACAGCGCGGGCGATACGCAACCCCAGCTACGGCCTCCCACTGACTTGAGGGGGATTCCTGCGGCGTTCGTGAGCCTTACAAGCCACGGCGCTGGTGGGAATGGGACAGCCTTGCCAAAGGCGGCTGATACCGGTCCCAGAGGCGATATATGCCTCGCGCCGGGGGCTGTGACAAATACGGCGGAACAAAACTACATGACACAACATACGCAGACAGCCGCGCCGGTGCAGTATCATGCAACATGACAGCAATCCCTCCGGCGCGGCTGCTCTGCCGGAACGAATACGAACAAGCCCCGCTGTCATATCGTGGCAGCGGGACTAAATTGATAAATCGGAGGTGCGTTTATGCAGAAGCAAGCCATCCCCAAAGAGCCGGTCGCCTCTTATAAGGAGGTCAGGATCGGCAAGACCCTCTATCGCGTGACAAGCGTGTTTTCCGGCGAAAAGGACCTTGGCAGGACGCTGGAGCAGCTTGCGGTGCGCCGCGCTATGACGGAGCTGGACGCTCCCGCGGCCGCGCAGCCTTGTCACGCATCGTAACAGACAATCAGCCTCCCTGCGGCGGCATCCTTGCGCGAAAATGGTATCCCCGGTATCATATTCTTGCAGGGAAAACCTGCGAGAGCCATCACGCCGCACGGATGTATGAATCGCAGAGAATCGGGAGGTAAAATACAGATGATCGAAAAGACATACAACGTAGGCATCTATTGCAGGCTCAGCAACGACGATGAGCGCGATGGGGAGTCCGTATCCATTGAAAATCAGAAGCTCCTGCTGCAAAGCTATGTGCGTCAGCGGGGCTGGAACGAGATCGCGGTGTACTGTGACGACGGGTACTCAGGTACGAATTTCGACAGACCCGGCGTCAAACGCCTCATCGAAGATGCAAAAGCCAAGAAAATCAACCTCATTCTGGTAAAAGACCTATCGCGCTTTGGGCGTAACTACATCGAGTTCGGACAGTACACGGACTACCTGTTCCCCTCGCTGGGCTGCCGTTTTATCGCGCTGAATAACGGCATCGACACCATGAGTGACAACGGCAGCACCGACGTCATGTGCTTTTTGAATTTATTTAACGAATTTTACAGCCGGGACACCTCCAAGAAGGTCAAGGCGGTCAAAAGAGCCTGCGCGGAAAGCGGCAAGTTCATGGGAACCTACCCCGCCTACGGCTACAAGCGCGACCCGGAGGATAAGCACCACCTTGTCATCGACGAGGAAACCGCCCCTACCGTGCGCCGCATTTTTTCCATGCGCGCCTCCGGCATGGGCTTCCGCGCCATCGCCGTCACGCTCAACGAGGAGGGCGTTCTGCCGCCCGGTGCGCTCTACTATCAGCGCAAGGGGCGCAGCGACCCGCGCAACGTCAACCACAAGTGGGCGGAAACCACCGTCAAAGCTCTCATCCGCAGTGAGGTCTACATCGGGAACATGGTGCAGGGCAAAACCGGCACTCTGTCCTATAAGTCCAGAAAGCTCATCAACAAGCCGGAGGAGGAATGGATACGGGTGGAGGGAACCCACGAACCCATCATCTCCCGCGAGGTCTGGGATACCGTGGTCAGCATCGACAAAAAGAAGGTGCGCAAGACGCCGCCCACGGACGGCATCCGCAGCATCTTCACCGGCCTTGTCTACTGCGCAGACTGCGGCTTCAAGATGCGCAACCACATCGAGCGCTTCACCTATAAGGACGGAACGCCGGGGCGGTACAGCTCCTTTATCTGCGGCAACTATGCCAGAAGCGGCAAAAGTGCCTGTACCATCCACTCCATCTATGAAAATGTGCTGGAGGAGCTGGTGCTGACGGACATCCGGGAAAAGGCGCGCTTCGTCGAGTGCGACGGCGAGCGCCTTGCCGAGCAGATCAGCCGTATGAAGGAAAAGGAAAGCCGCAGCCGCGTCATCTCCTATGAGCAGGAGCTGAAAGCGGCAGCGGCGCGTATGACGGAGCTGGAACGGCTGATGCAGAATCTCTATGAGGACAAATGCACCGGCACCATCCCCCAGACGGTCTTTCAGACGCTCATGCGGAAATACGAAACCGAACGGGCGGAAAAAGCCGCCGCCATCCCGGAGCTGGAGCAGAAGGTCAGAGCGCAGCTTGAGAACCGGCAGGACGCAAACCGCTGGATGGAGGTCATCCGCCGCTACACCGAGATCACGGCGCTGGACGAAAGCATCCTCTTTGAGCTGGTGGACCGCATCGAGGTGGGCGAGGCGCGGAAGGTCAACGGACAGCGCATCTGCGATGTCAAGGTGGTCTACCGCTACGTCGGCAGCGTGGACGACGCGCTGGCACAGGAGAGGCAGGAAGCGTATGAAAAAGCTATATAAGGTCGGCATTTACTGCCGGTTGAGCGTGGACGACGCCTCCAACTCCGCCAAGGCGAAAAACTATATCCCCGCTGATGAATCCGTCAGCATCGAGAATCAATATGAACTGCTTTCCAAATTCGTAATGCTCAACGGCTGGACGGAGGTCAAGTCCTATCGCGACGACGGTTATAGCGGTGGAAATTTCCAGCGTCCCGGATTTCTGGAGATGCTGGAGGATGCGCGGTACGGCCTCATCAACCTGATCCTTGTGAAAGACCTATCACGGCTGGGCCGTGATTTTGTGGAGGTCGGACGCTATACCGACGTTATTTTCCCCTCGTTGGGCTGCCGCTTCGTATCCGTCCTTGACTGCCTCGACACCGAGGGTGACAACACGGATATGCTGCACTTCCGCAGTCTGATGAACGACTACCACTTGAAAGACCTCTCCAATAAGGTAAAATCCGTCCTTCACGCCAAAATGCGCAGCGGCCAGTATATCGCCGCCTACGCGCCCTACGGCTACCGCAAGAGCGAGGAGGACAGGCACCGGCTGGTGATCGACGAGGAAGCAGCCGCCGTGGTGCGCCGGATGTTTGAGCTGCGGCGGGCAGGCATGGCCTACGGCAAGATCGCCGCCGTGCTGAACAGCGAGGGCATTTTGTCCCCACGCTGGTATTGGGCAAAGCGGTACGGAAACGGCTCCTGCAAGTACGCGAACCTTTGGATGTACGCCACGGTGAAGAACATACTGACAAACGAGGTCTACACCGGAAATCTCATTCAGAACCAGACCGGCTCGCGCTCCTATAAGGACGACACCATGATCTATAAGCCGGAATCCGAATGGATACGGCATGAGGCTTTGCATGAAGCCATCATCTCGCCGGAGGTATGGAATGAAGTGCAGGCCATCAACCGGGAAAGGACGCTGCTCTCGGCGGACAACGCGCCGCCGAAGCCCTTCCTGTTCACAGGCAAGCTCATCTGCACCGACTGCAAAGCACCCCTTCAGGGCAACCGGGAGACGCAGCGCCGCAAGAACGGCACGTCCAAAAAGTACGTTTCCTATTTCTGCTCCCGTTATACGGCCTCCGGCTACGGCGCGTGTTCCAGGCACACCATCTATGAGATGACGCTGACGGAGCTTGTATTGAGCGAGATCCGCGCCCATGCCGAGGCGCTGGAACTGGACGAAGCTGCCATGCTGGACAGGCTGCAAGCGCAGCGCACCGCCGCAGACGCAGAACGTCTGGAAAGCGTCCGGCAGGAGATTGGGAAGCTGCGCCGCCGCGTCTATGAGCTGGAACAAATGACCGCAAAACTCTATGAGGACAAGGTTTGCGGCAGCATCAGCGCAGCGTCCTTCGCCGTGCTGCTTGAAAAGACCGAGCAGGAGCGCCGCCAGCGAACCGACCGGCTGGATACGCTTCTTGCGGAAGTCAGGGAGTATGAGCAGAGCGCCGCCGACATCCAAAGCTGGGCGGCAGTTGTCCGAAAGCACCTGCATATTCGGGAGCTTGACCGTGAAACGGTGGACGAACTGATCGACCGCATTGAGGTCGGAGAAAAGACCGTCGTTGATGGGAAAAACGTCCGGGACATCAAAATCTATTACCGCTTTGTCGGCAATATCTGAATGGAGGTCAGATCATGGATAGCAACAAAAGCAAGCGTGTGGTAGTATATTGCCGGGTAGCAACGCAGGCGCAGCTTGACGGCGACCACACGCTGGAAGCACAAAGCGCCCGGCTGCATGAGCAGGCCGAGCGGCTGGGTTATGAAATTGTGGGAGAAGTCAGCGAGTATGAAAAAGGAACTACGCTTGACCGCGACGGCTGGAAAAGGGCTTGTCAGAAGGCGGTGGAGCAAAAGGCGGACACGCTCTTTGTTGCCGATCTTACACGGATAGCGCGCGATCCGATCCTTTGGATGCAGGCTTTGCGCGAGTTAAGCGGCAAGGGCGTTTGGATTCAGTCCGCGGCTGAACCGGATGCGTTTCGGGTAGATCCCCTTTTTCACCTATGGCTGCCGCCCGGAATCCAATGGCAGCTTGCACTCCATGAACTATGGAAAACTTACCGCAGGAACAACGAAAACAGCGATTGATACAGTCAAAACCGTCCGAAAAGGGAGAAATCATTACTTACCTTTCCCGAATGGGAGATGTTCTTCATTATGTTGAGGAACGGGGTAAAGTCGTTATCCTGCGGTTTGTCGCTGTCCACGCTGTTATTGATTGCAATAAAGCGTATCTGCTTCTTGGGGAACAGAATCTCGGTATAAAAGCCGACCTCAAGATAGTTTCTGCAGAAACGGCTCATATCCTTGACGATAATCGTGCCGATTTTCCCGGCTTCGGCTTCTGCAAGCATTGCCTGAAATCCGGGACGGTTGAAGTTACGCCCTGTGTAACCGTCATTTTTCAAAAGATTGTTTGTAAAAAATTTGTAATTCTAAAAATTCATATAAACTGTAATCTATGTTATTCTATAGAAAAGTAAAAATACTGATGAAGAAAGCAGGAGGAAATTTATGAACATTGAATTAAGTATTTTGGATTGGATCCAGACGTTGCATACGCCTTTTCTGGATAAAATTATGGTATTTATCACAAGACTTGGGGATGCAGGAATTATATGGATTGTGTTGAGCATAGTATTGCTTCTGATTCCTAAAACGAGAAAAAGCGGTGCGGTTATGGTGGCTGCTTTAGTAGTAGATGTATTACTTTGCAATATTGTCTTGAAAAATCTTGTAGCACGGACAAGACCATATGATGTGAATACAGGTGTACATCTTCTGGTAGCAAAGCTTCATGATTATTCTTTTCCGTCCGGACATACGGCAGCTTCGTTTGCTTCGGTAACAGCTTTGTACCTGGCAGGTGAAAAGAAGCTTTGGAAATTTGCGCTTGTGCTGGCATGTCTGATCGCAATATCGAGGTTATATCTGTATGTACACTATCCGACAGATGTTCTTGGAGGAATTCTGTTCGGTGTGATTTCAGGATATTTGGGATATCGCAAAGTATTGAAATGAAGATGACCAAAGATTACCGACTGGGAATTATATGGAAGTCAGTTGGTATAAGCATCATTTTACATGGATTTTACAAAAACAGTTCTTTAAGAAGGTAGATATGAAAGTGTATTCAGATGTATAATTAATTCTTAAGCGTAGCTATAAAATATTCAAATTAGCAAAAGGAGATAAGTAGACAAATGAAAAAGAAGCAGTTAAAACCAGAACCATATATGATGAACAGGGAACTGTCATGGTTAAAATTTAATGAGAGAGTATTAAATGAAGCAGGGAATCCGAGAGTACCTTTGGCAGAACGACTTACTTTTGCGTCTATTTATCAATCTAATCTGGATGAATTTTATATGGTGCGGGTAGGTACACTGATGGATCAGATGGAATCATCGGAAGTAGTCCGTGAGAATAAAACCAATATGACCAGCAAAGAGCAGGTAAAAGCGATCATTGATGCAACAAGAGAGCTTGATATAAAGAAAGCAGTTATTTACGAGCAGTTAATGGGAGAATTGGAGCCGCAGGGAATCCGGATTATCAATTTCAACAAGCTTTCAGGAAAAGAAGGGGAATTACTGGAAACTTACTTTGATAATGAAATTGCACCATATCTGTCTGCGAATATCATCAGCAAACAGCAGCCGTTTCCATTCTTACAGAATAAAGAGATCTATGCGGTTGCACTGCTTGCAACGAAGGGTGGAAAGACAAAAACTGCGATCATTCCGTGTAGCAATAATGTGTTTAAGCGTCTGATCGATATCCCGACCAGACCGGGAACCTTTATGCTTTCGGAAGAACTGATCCTTCATTTTCTGCCGAAATTATTTAAAAAATATGAAATCAAAGAAAAATCTCTCCTGAGAATTACGAGAAATGCGGATATTGATACAGAAACCATTTATGATGAAGATATGGATTACAGAGATGCCATGGAAAATCTGGTAAAGCAGAGAAAACGTATGAATCCTGTCCGCATGGAATTCTCCAGAAAGATCAACAAAAAGCTGATCGCAGAGATCTGTAAATATATCCATATGGATAAAAACCATGTATTTATGTCGAGAGTACCACTTGATTTATCATTTGTATTTGCAATCCAGAATTATCTGAGAATGCAAGGAGCAGAAAAGGAAAAGCTGTTCTATCAGAAGAGGAGTCCGCGAATGACACCGCAGTTGAAAGAAAAAGAAAGTCTGATCGCACAGATTGAGCAGAAAGATGTTCTGTTATCTTATCCATTTGAAAATATTAAATCATTTACCAACCTGCTTTATGAAGCGGCAAGAGACGATTCTGTAGTGTCCATCAAGATGACCTTGTACCGTCTGGCAGTTCGAAGTCAGATCGTAGATGCTTTGGTTGAGGCAGCGGAAAATGGAAAAGAAGTTGTGGTACTGGTTGAACTTCGTGCAAGATTTGATGAGGAAAGTAATATTGAATACTCTAGAAAGTTGGAAGAAGCCGGATGCCGTGTAATTTATGGTCTGAATGGATTCAAGGTACATTCAAAACTTTGCCTGATCACCAGAAAGACAGATAAAGGTCTGGAATATATTACTCAGATCGGAACCGGTAACTATAATGAAAAGACTTCTACTTTATATACAGACCTGTCACTGATCACAGCAAAGCAGGAAATCGGAAAAGAAGCGGCAGAAGTATTTGCCTGCCTGATGCGAGGTGAGACGATAGAGGAAACGCACATCCTGCTGGTTGCACCGAAATGTCTCCAGAATAAAGTACTCGATATGATCGATGAGGAAATACGTCACGCAAAGAACGGGAAAGATGCGTATGTCGGAATCAAGATCAATTCACTGACTGATAAAGTGATCATTGAGAAGCTTGTGGAAGCATCACAGGTAGGTGTGAAGATTGAAATGATCGTCCGTGGAATCTGCTGTATGATTCCTGGTATCAAAGGATACACAGAAAATATTAAAGTAATCAGCATTGTCGGAAGATTTCTGGAGCATTCCCGTATTTATCGTTTCGGAACGCCGGACAGAGAAAAAGTGTATATTGCATCGGCTGATTATATGACGAGAAATACGCTCCGACGTGTGGAGGTTGCAGCTCCGGTTCTGGATGATACGTTGCGTGAAAGACTGGACTGGATGTTTGACACCATGATGAAGGATGATGAAAAAGGAAAAGAACTGACTGCAGACGGCGATTATGTAGATCGTGATATCAATGAAGAAAAGCTGGATTCACAGGAAGTGTTCTATGAGACGGCGTATAAAAATACGGGAAAGAAATAGTAGAGAATATTTGAGCAAAATAAACACAGCTGTAGAAATGATACAGCTGTTATAAAATCAGCAGATACAGTTGACAAAGAGGGACGTTTGTGATATTTTAATTAAGTCGCAAACGTCATATGGGGGATTAGCTCAGTTGGGAGAGCGCCTGCCTTGCAAGCAGGAGGTCACGAGTTCGAATCTCGTATTCTCCACTTTATAAGAAGGGCAGCAGAGAAATCTGCTGCTTTTTTGTGTGCTAAAAAATATATCATCATTTCCATCTTGCAGAGAAAAGAAAAAAAGAGGAAAATAAAATCATAGTAAAACAAGATGGTATGATTACCAGAAAGGAAGATTTTATCATGAAAGAAAATTTAAAAGTACTTATGCTCAACGGAAGCCCGAAAGCAAATGGTAACACAGCCATTGCACTTCGCGAGATGGAAAATGTTTTCAAAGAAAATGGTATAGAAGTAGAAAATATTGTAATCGGAAACCAGGCAGTCCGTGGCTGTATTGCCTGTGGTTCCTGCTACGAAAAAGGCAAATGTGTTTTTGATGATGTGGTGAATGAGATGGCAACCAAATTTGAGGCAGCAGATGGTCTTGTAATCGCAAGTCCGGTGTACTATGCGTCTGCAAATGCAACTCTGATCGCCTGTCTTGACAGACTGTTCTACAGCAGTCATTTTGATAAAACGATGAAAGTGGGAGCAAGCGTTGCCTGTGCAAGACGTGGCGGATGTTCTGCGACATTTGATGAGCTGAACAAATATTTTACCATTTCCGGAATGCCGGTTGCATCCAGCCAGTACTGGAACAGCATCCATGGGGCAGCACCGGGAGAGGCCGAAAAGGATGAGGAAGGAAGGCAGACGATGCGTACACTTGCAAGAAATATGACTTTCCTTATGAAGAGTATTGCACTTGGAAAAGAGCAGTTCGGACTTCCGGAAAAAGAAGCAAAGATTCCGACAAATTTTATTCGGTAGAACAAGTGAAAGGCAGGCATTTGTGAAATATCACGAATCCCTGCCTTTAGAGTTGACAGCCAAACTTTCTTGTTTTATAGTGGAAGTTGCAATTTGATAGGAAGTATTTAAAAGAGAGGTTTTGGTCATGGCACTTATAAAATCAATCATTATTTTGATTATAGGGTTTGCTCTTTTGATGAAAGGAGCAGATTATTTTGTAGAAGGAAGTTCTTCTGTTGCGAAGCAGCTTCATGTTCCGTCGATGATCATCGGTATGACCATCGTTGCAATGGGAACCAGCCTTCCGGAATGTGCGGTCAGTGTAACGGCATCCCTGACAGGAAATAACTCACTTGCGGTAAGTAATGTTGTCGGATCGAATATTTTCAACTTGATGGTTGTTTGTGGAGCCTGTGCGTTATTTGCACCTCTTACGATAAAAAAAGATACATTGAAAAAAGAGTTTCCATTGTCAATTATCTGTGCGGCCTTGCTGATGGTGCTTGGATATGTCGGGATGCTTTTAGGACATTTAGATGGCGGTGTATTTCTCCTTATTTTTGCAGCTTATCTGATCTGGATGATTGGTTCTGCCAAGAAAGCAAGATCAGCACACAAAGAGAGTCAGATGATGCTCGAAGAGGGAGAATTAGTAGACGAAGAAATTCAGATCCTGCCACTTTGGAAATGTGCATTATTTATTGTTGGCGGCATGATCGCAATCAAGTTTGGCGGTGATTTTGTTGTAGACAGTGCTTCAGCACTTGCAAGCGCATTTGGACTCAGTCAGACACTTATCGGACTTACCATCGTTGCGATGGGAACCAGTCTTCCGGAACTTGTAACATCGATTGTTGCGGCAAGAAAGAATGAAGTGGATATGGCACTCGGAAATGTGATCGGTTCTAATATTTTCAATATCCTGTTGGTACTTGGAGTTGCAGCTGCCATCAGTCCAGTGAAATTTCTTACCGATAATATCATTGATACGGTTGTACTGATTGCGATGAGTCTGGTTGTTCTGGTGTTTGCATGGACTTCAAAAATGATCGACCGAAGAGAAGGCGCTACGATGCTTGGAATGTATGCAGTGTATATGGCATATATTTGCATACGATAAAATAAAAGAATCATAAGGAAAAATGGCTGTGGATGAAACCTGCCCAAAAAGTTAGACCTAAATTCTAACGATTGGAAGGCGGTTCAATCCACAGCTATTTTTATTGGGTCAGTGTACATTCTATTTTGTACTTCTATAGAAAAAACATTGACATGTCTAACAAAAAGAGGTATAAAAAACGAGAGAATTTTGCGACAAGGAGAAAGGCATAAGATGGGAAAATACAATTTTGATGAAGTAATCGACAGACATGGAACGGACTGCCTGAAATATGATTTCGGAATGAAAAGGAAGGGAAGAGATGACCTGCTTCCGCTCTGGGTGGCAGACATGGATTTCCGTCTTCCGGATGAAATTCTGGATGAATTCCACAAGAGAATTGACCATGGAATCTTTGGTTATACGGATCCGCTGGATGAATATTTTGCAGCAATGAACCATTGGTTCTCCACACGTTATGGATATACGATCGAACCGGAGTGGGTAACACTTGGTGCTGGGATTGTCTATGCACTTGGAACCAGCGTAAGAGCATTTACCGAAGAGGGAGATGCTATGATGGTTATGCAGCCGGTTTACTATCCATTCAGTGAAGTAATAAAAAATGACGGAAGAAGACTGGTGAACTGCCAGCTTCGCTATGAGAATAACCATTATTCCATCGACTTTGAAAAGATGGAAAAAATGATTCGGGAAGAAGGTGTCAAAGCTCTGATTTTCTGTAATCCCCACAATCCGGTGGGAAGAGTCTGGACAAGAGAAGAATTAGAAAGAGTTGCCCAGGTCTGTTTGAAATACAATGTAATCTGGATGGTAGATGAGATGCACTGTGATTTCATTTTCCCGGGACATACGTTCACAAGCTGCATGAATCTGGACGAAAAGTACCGTCAGATCCTTGCGCTTTACAGCTCACCTGGAAAGACATTCAACGTGGCAGGACTTCAGCCGGCAAATATCATCATTCCAAACGAAGAGTTGCGAAAAAAATACCAGTGGGCGAATACACAGGCCGCTTACAGCCAGGGAAGTCTGATGGGACAGCTTGCTGTCAAGGTATGCTACACCAAAGGTGCCGGGTGGGTAGATGAACTGGTGCAGTATATTTATGAAAATGTAAAATATATGAGCAAGTTCGTGAAAGAGAATTTCCCGAAAGCGAAGATGGTAGAGCCGGAAGGAACCTATCTGGTATGGGTTGATTTCTCCGGGTACGGATTCAGCAATGAAGAGCTGGAACATCTGATGCTGGAGGAAGCGAAATTGTGGCTGGATTCGGGAATTATCTTTGGACCTGAGACGGCGCAGTTCGAAAGATTCAATGTTGCCTGCCCTCGTGTGACTGTAAAGCAGGCACTGACACAGCTGAAAGACGCACTGGATAAGCATCTGGCAGCAAAATGATATAAAAAAAGGATTGAGAGGAAAAAAGATGGACAGACAAAAGAAAAATATGGGGGCAGTGGCATTTCTCCCATTGATTGTATTTCTGGTATGTTATGTAGGGTGCGGGATTACATTTACACTGCTTGGAGCAGACGAACCGTTCGGAAAGTTCCCGCGTCACGTCGCACTTCTTGCAGGGTGTGCGGTAGCACTTCTCCTTAACCGTGGCATTGGTGTACAGGATAAGCTGAATATTATGACAACGGGCATGGGAAATTCAGGAGTTATGATGATCGTTCTGATCTACCTGATGGCTGGTGGATTCCAGGGAGCAGCAGCGGCAATGGGCGGAAAAGATTCGGTTGTGAATCTCTGTCTGCATTTTATTCCGGTGAAGCTTTTGGTTCCGGGTGTATTTTTGATGTGCTGCTTTATTTCTACATCGATCGGAACATCCATGGGAACGATTGCAGCGATGGCTCCGATTGCGATCAATGTGGCACAGGGAGCGCATTTAAATGTTGCGGTAGTCGGTGCGGCAGTGATCGGAGGATCTTATTTTGGAGATAACCTTTCCATGATTTCAGATACAACCATTTCTGCAGCAGAAGGATGTGGTTCTGAGATGAAAGACAAATTTAAAATGAACTTTTTCATTGCTCTTCCGGCGGCAATTGTGGCAATAATCCTGTACTCGATTTTTGGCGGAGTAGGAAGTGGGGCGATTGAAGCAGGAAGTTACAATATTATTGAAGTTCTTCCGTATTTCATAGTTCTCATTGCGGCACTTATGGGAGTTAATGTTGCGGTAGTCCTTTTTGTCGGAATACTTGCATCCGGTATCATTGGACTTTGTGTCGGAAGCTGTGGATTTTTTGAATGGATCCAGGCAATTGGAAGTGGTATGAGTGATATGTTCAGCATCAGTATCGTTGCCATTCTTGTATCCGGTATCATCGGTCTTGTACGTGAATATGGCGGTGTTGAATGGCTGGTGGGCGCGATCAGCAGCAAGATCAAGAGCAGACGTGGTGCGGAATATGGAATCGGACTGATGTCAGGTATCCTTTCCGCAGCTATGGTAAATAATACAATCGCAATCATTGTTACCTGTCCGATTGCAAAAGAAATCGGGGAAAAATATAAGATCGCACCGAAGAGACTTGCCAGTCTGGTGGATATCTTTGCCTGCGCATTTATTGCACTGATGCCACATGATGGTGGTATGCTGATGATTACGGCACTTGCTGATGTATCACCGCTTAATGTACTGAAATATTCGTTCTATATGTTTGGACTGATCATTGCGACCTGCGTTACGATACAGTTCGGATTGATGGACAAGAAAAATTAGACAGGATGAAATTTAAAATATGAAGGATCTAACAAAAGGAAAACCATCCACACTGATACTGGCTTTTGCGCTGCCGATCTTTTTCGCAAATCTTCTGCAGCTTACATACAGTCTTGTGGATACCAGAATTGTCGGAACTTTCCTGGGAGAGGACGCGCTGGCGGCTGTCGGCGCGACCACAACCTTAAGTAATCTGATCGTAGGATTTCTGCAGGGACTTTCCGGTGGATTCGCCATTATCATCGCACAGAAATTTGGCGCAAAAGATTATAAAAATGTGAAGAAATCATTCGCAATGTCGCTGACCATGGGTACAGGAATTGCAATATTTTTTACGGTGTTCGGATTGTTATTTTTACAGCCGATCTTAAATATACTGAATGTTCCGTCAGATCTGATGGCGACGGCGAAAAGCTATATTTTTGTGATCATTGCAGGGCTTGTGGCGACATTTCTCTATGATGCCTGCGCGGCTGCACTCCGGTCACTCGGAGATACCGTGACGCCTCTTGTGATCCTGGCAATCTCAGTTGCACTGAATATTGTTGGGGATCTGCTTTTTGTTGTAGTGCTGAAAAGCGGAGTGCGGGGAGCTGCGATCGCAACGGTACTGGCACAGGCAATCGCCTTTGTTGTGTGCTGGATTTATATGGTAAAGAGATATGAACTGTTAAGACTTAGCCGGGAAGATTTTAAAGATCCGAATCCGGTTATGGTGAAAAATATGTTGGGTGCGGGAATGTCCATGGGATTCATGAGTTCTCTGATCAATATCGGTTCCCTGACGCTTCAGACAGCGATCAATAAACTTGGAAATGATTATATCGTAGCACAGACAGCGGCCCGGAAGCTGACTGAAATGTTCATGATCATGTTTACAGTATTTGGAAATACGATGGCGACCTATTGTGGACAGAACCTTGGAGCAGGAAAGATCGACCGGATCAAAAAAGGGATCTGGCTTGCGATTTTCTATACTTGTATCTGGTGTACACTTGTGATCGTGGCAAGCTACACGATTGGAGATAAACTGGTCTATCTGGTAACAGGTACACATAATGAAAATGTGATCTTAAATGCGACCAGATATCTGAAATTTGATACATTGTTTTATTATGTAACAGCAGTAATCTGCATTGTGCGAAATGCCATGCAGGGACTGGATGACCATATTACACCGATCGTATCAAGTACACTTGAGATGCTTGGAAAAATTGTGATCGCATTTACACTGGTTCCACATCTTGGATACACGGGGGTTATCATTGCGGAGCCGATTGTGTGGTTTGTTATGGTGATTCCGCTGATCGTGCAGATTTTCCGGATGCCGGTGCTGAAGCAGACAAGCCTTTCTTGACACTATTCATACGCCTGTGCTAGAATAGGCTTGTTTCAGAAAAATAAATACAGATGCGTAAGGTGTCAATCAGACGGAACGTCTGGATTGGTGAAAAGGGAAACAGGTGCAAGTCCTGTATGAACTCGTCACCGTAATTTGCAAGCTTAGGCTGTCATACCACTGGGAGACCGGGAAGGAAAGCCACAAGCGTCTGAGCAATCAGTCGGGAGACCTGCCTTTCGCAGTACAGGAACGGAAAGTTCATGCCACGAGTAACTGGCAGTACGAAAGATAGAAACTTCAGACTGATTTTGCAGAGGGCAAAATGTCAGTTTCTTTTTTGTACGCCCTCGTTAAATTTAGATACGGGGGATTTTTTTGCTTACAAAAAATATGCTGTAAAGTGTAATGAATATCATTCCGATTCCTGAAAGTATGACAAAAAAGTCAGGGAGGATCAAGATGAAGAAACGAGTATTAGTAGCATTACTGGCAACAGCACTTACGGTGTCTATGATGACTGGATGTGGAAGCAAGAAGACAGAGGACACTTCTTCTACAAAGACAGAAGAAACATCCGAAGACAGCGATCAGGAGGCAGCAGACAAAGTGGCAAAGCTGATTGATGACATTTATGTACAGGAAAGAACAGACAAGACAGATGAACAGTGTAAGGCTGCAAAAGAAGCCTGGGATAAGCTTACTGATGCACAGAAAGAACTGGTAGAAGGCGAGAACGCTGATCCGGATTATTTTGGAAGGGATACAGGCGATGCATCGAAAGATGATCCGCTGAACGAAGATAACATCGGAGAAAATGAAATTCTGGTTGTAAGCTTTGGTACATCTTTCAATAACAGCCGTGCAGAGGATATCGGTGGTGTGGAAAAAGCACTTCAGGCAGCATATCCGGACTGGTCTGTAAGAAGAGCATTTACAGCACAGATCATCATCAACCATGTACAGGCCCGTGATGATGAGAAGATCGACAATATGGATCAGGCACTGGAAAGAGCAGTCGACAACGGGGTTAAGAACCTGGTTGTACAGCCGACACATCTGATGCATGGTGCCGAGTATGATGAACTGACAGAAGCAGTTGAGAACTACAAAGATAAATTTGAATCTGTAAAAATTGCAGAACCACTTCTCGGTGAAGTCGGAGCGGATGAAACAGCGATCAATGAGGATAAAGCAGCTGTTGCAGAAGCAATTACAGCAGAAGCTGTAAAGACAGCTGGATTTGACAGCCTGGATGCGGCAAAAGAAGAGGGAACCGCATTTGTATTTATGGGACATGGAACTTCACACACAGCAAAGATCAGCTATTCTCAGATGCAGGCACAGATGGAACAGCTTGGTTATGAGAATGTATTTATCGGAACCGTAGAAGGCGAACCGGAAGATACCGCTTGTGAAGCAGTAATCGAAAAGCTCAAAAATGCAGGATACAAGAAAGTAATCCTTCGTCCACTGATGGTTGTTGCAGGAGATCATGCAAACAATG
>OLPV01001655.1_pt1 | contig 16047 bp, 13 predicted proteins | sample 1671961 | NCBI WGS metagenome assembly OLPV01 (sample SAMEA3136630, study PRJEB25190) | human gut metagenome | biome: human gut; feature: human-associated habitat; material: faeces | place: Austria | collected 2013
TTACCAGGGTCTGCCCCTTCTGCACATGCAGGCCCACCTCAATGAGGAGCTTTGCGTATTCCTGGAGCTTTTCATTTTTCATATCCATAAATGCACTTCCTACATATAATTATTGTATCCGTTATCCCAGTATGTCCATCAGGTCATCGGTGCCCGTGGTCTTTGTGACCACCACCACATGATCCCCCTCACGGATGCAGGTGTTGCCGTCGGGGATAACAATCTCCTTATCCCGGGCAATGGCTCCCACCAGGACTCCCTGCTTCAGGGGCAGGTCCTTCATGGGTCTGTCCAGCAGCTGGCGGCACTCCGGCCCGGCGGTGAACTCCAGCGCCTCCACCTGGCCGCCCATCATCTTATACAGGCTCTCCACAAAGCTGCCCTCGGAATTGGCCAGAGCCCGGACATAGCGGGTGATCTGATTGGCTACCAGATCCTTGGGGCTAATGATGCTGCTGATATGGGTATCCCGGACCAGGTCCATATAGTTGGGGCGGGTCATCTTGGCCAGCACCTTGCCCACGCCGGCCCGCTGGGCGCTGAGGGCCATGAGCAGGTTCTCCTCGTCCCGGTCTGTCAGGGACACAAAGGCGTCTGCCGCGAATACGCCCTCCTCCCGCAGGAGGTCGTTGTCCGTGCCGTCCCCCTCGATTATGAGAGTGTCCGGCAGCTCTGCCGAGAGGGTGATGCACTTTTGGTGGTTCATCTCCACGATCTGAGACTTGATGCCCCGCTTTTTAAGCTCCCACACCAGGTACATAGCCGTGCGGCTGCCGCCTAAAATAGACACGGCCCTCACCTTCTGCTGGGAGTGACCCAGGCTGTGGAGTGTGTCCTGCAGTTGTCCCTTGGCGCCGATCATATAGAGCTTATCCCCGATCTGCGGCACAAACGCGCCGTTGGGAATCACCGTTTCGCCGCCATGGACCGCCACACAGAACAGCACCTTGGCCGAGGTGTGGCTGCTGAACTCACTGAGGGAGCGCCCTGCCACGATGGTCTGGTCGGTGACGTCAAAGCCGATCATGTCGATGCGGCCTCCCGCAAAGGGCTCCACCGAGAAGGCCGACGGCGTGGAGACGATCCGGGCGATCTCCTGCGCCGCCGCCAGATCAGGATTTATAACCATGTCCAGGCCGATCTCTTTTTTCAGCATGTCCGCATCCCGGCGGTACTCCGGGCTGCGCACCCGGGCGATGGTGTGGCCCGCGCCCAGCTTCTTGGCAATAAAGCAGCACAAAAGGTTCGTATCGTCCAGGTTCGTTACGGCGATGACCAGGTCCGCGCTTTGGGCGCCGGCCTCCTTCAAGACCCGGATGGATGCGCCGTTGCCCTCGATGCACATAACGTCCAGAGCATTTTCCGCCCTCTGCAGCGCGACGGCGTTGTCGTCTACCATAACAATATCGTGATGCTCGCCTGCCAACTGGCTGGCAATGGCATAGCCCACCTTTCCGTTTCCCACAATAATGATCTTCATTTTGTTCCTTTCTCCCCTTCCGGTGGGTGAATGGTTTTGTTTTCTCTATACGCAAGGCGTGAGCCGTTGTACTCTGCGCCCATAATGAGCACCTGTCCGGTCATATATAGCCACAGCAGCACCACCACAATGGTAGCAATGGAGCCGTACAGCTCCGTATAATGGGCCACCTTTTCCACATAGTAGGAAAAGGCTACGCTTAGCGCCAGCCAAGCCAGCATGCTCAGCAATACCCCCGGCACTACCTCCCGCAGCGGGCATCTTCGGCCCCTGGCCAGCATATTCAGCGGCACCAGCACCAGCAGCATGATGACCCCCAGCACTGCAAAGCGCAAGGTCTCCCACACGTTGATAAACTGGTCCGGTATGTGGATCAGCCCCGAGACAAATTGCAGCGCCCGGCGGCCCACGGTGGTAAGCACGATGCTGGCAGCAATGGTGACGATGAGCCAAAGGGTAAAAATCAAATTACGCAGTGTACCGCCAATCATGCTGGGCGGCTGAGGCACACCATAGGCCTTGCGCACGGAGTGCATCAGGCAGCTGGTGGCCCGCAAGGGAAACCACACCGAGAAGATTAAGCTGAACACCAGCAGCTGGCGGCTGGGGCTGGTAGACACATACTCCAGATAGCTGCCCACGATGCCCAGTACCTGCTCGGGCAAAATGCGGCTCATGGCGGTAAGGGTCTCCTCAATGTTTAGATCCATCAAGCCCACCAGGGTGCTGACGAACACCAGCAGCGGGAAAATGGCAAAGAGCAAATAATAGGTCAAAGCCGCACCGTCCCGGGCGACATCGTGGGCATAGTACCGGTCGATAAGATCCCGGATGAAGGCCAGCGGCTTGCCGCGTTTTTCGTTTTTGTTTCCTTTGATGCCGCTCTCCCCCTTCGGCCCGGACACACCCGGGCGTTCTGCGCCGCCTGCGTCGCAGCAGCTTTTTGGTTATTATACCATGCCGCGACGCGGAATGGTATAATGCTGCCATATTTTTCGGCTCCCGGCGAAGCCGGGAAAAAATGGCATAAAATATAATGGCCGCATTGCGGTCATTATACCATAGAAATACCGCGAAATAAACCTTTTCTTCCAGTGTAGTCGCTTATCAGTGTAAATCCATCCGTGTCGGACAAGTGTCCGTCAAAATCTCTAAAAATACTTCTTATTTTTGGAAAATAATTCCTATTGCTTTTTTCCATTATTATGCTATGATTGAGGAAAGTAATTTGTCATATTAAAAGAGGTGCAATTATGGATAATCTAACGAAAATCGTGCGCACGGAGATCACTCGTCAGTACAAGAGTGTGCGTCAGTTTGCCTTCGCAGTGGATATACCTCTGTCCACCATTAACAGTGCCCTGCACAACGGCATCGGCGGTTCCTCCTTTGACACCGTAGTGCATATCTGCAAGACCCTTGGTATCAAAGCCCTATCGGACGATTCCGCCTTCTACCTGACGGACGACACGCAGGATTTGCTGACTCAGTATGCCCAGTTGGATAGCTATGGCCGGCATACCGTAGCCACCGTTTTGAAGGTGGAGGCTGATCGCTGCAAGAAAGCCGCCGACGCTTTTACCGGCGAGGCCGCTGCCTTTGGCGGCAGCTTTACCAGTGTGAATATGCCCGCAGGCGATGCCGCAGACGCTGTCAATGCTCTGCGCAGCCTGAAAAATAAGGAGTAAGAGGGGACCGTCTCATGACACCTGTGCAGCGCGAGGCGCGCACATTTTTGTCGCAGTTTCACCGCCGGCCTTTTACGGTTTCAGATCTTGAAAAAGCCCTGCAGGAGCAGGGCTTTTCCTTGGTTGAGTACAGCCGCATTTCCAACGGCAAGGAGGTCACCACTCTGCTCACCTCCCTGCGTCTGTTTGATTATGCCGCCAGGCAATCCGCCTTCACCTATCAGGATCCCCACCTGCGGATCGTTTTTATGCAGGAAAACCTATCTCAGCAGGAACAAATAATCCTGCTGAGCCATGAGCTGGGGCACATTCTGTGTCGGCATTTGAAATGCTCTCCCGCTACCGGCCCCGGCAGCAGCGTCCTCCAGGAGCAGGAGGCCAATGAGTTTGCCTCTATCCTTCTGCGATATAACCGCCGCTGCAGGCCCAGGCGCATTGCCCTGTGGGGCGGCATCGGTATAGCCGTCGCCGCGGCGCTGGTGGCTTTGATTTTGTGCATTTTCCCGGCCAGCTCCAGCCAAACGGTTTACTTAACGGAATCCGGTCGGTGCTACCACAGGCGGGATTGCCAGTATGTCATCGGCAAGGATAATACCGTCACCGTAACGGAACAGCAGGCCAAGGATTCCGGTTACGACGCCTGCACCTGGTGCTTCGGCCACAGCAGCTCATAAACAGCGTATTGAAATGCTCTTTTTGCTTTGCTGCCTTCTTTATCCTGCTGACCGCATATTAGCTGCAGCCGGACGCGCCATCGGCGCCCGGCAGGATTGCTAAGGCCGGCGATAAGGGTGGGGCGCATTGCAAAATAGTGCGCAGAAAAAAGACGAGTGAGCTTCCCGGAAGGGGCTGCCTACTCGTCTTTGCTTTATGACTCCGGCGGAGCGCATCTCAATTTCAGAGGCGCGGTGGAAATTCCACCGCGCCTCTGCTGTTTGGATTTGGTTGCAGCCGATGGGCTTACGCCTCCCGCTCCTTACGCTTCAGCACGAGGGCTGCGGCGAGAAGCGCCACGGGCAGGGCGATGACCCACACCAGCACGCCGGTGTCGCCGGTGGCGGGGGTGTCAGTGCCGGGATTCGTGGGATCCGTCTTACCGGGATCGCTGGGATCGGTCTTGCCGGGATCGCTGGGATCCGTCTTACCGGGATCATCGGGATTGGCAGGCGTATTGCCGCCGGTCTGGATGGTCACATCGCTCATGTCGTACAGGCTGGTCTGGCCATTTAGGAAGCGGAAGTACGCCGCCAGGGCGTAGTAGCCCTGCTCGGTGGCCATGCCGTTCCGCTCGCCGTCAGCGGTGTGCTTAAATCCGCCGCCGTCCACATAGAATCCGGCCAGGGCGCCCAAAACAGTGGAGCCGTTCTTCACAAAGCGGCTGTCTGTGGCGGGGTCGATGCCCAGGGCCGTCAGGGCCACGATAACCTGGGCGCAGGATTCGCTGTTCACGGTGCCCCAGCTGCCAAAGCCGCCGTCGCTGCGCTGCAGGGCGGAAAGAGCCTCCAGGGCCTTGTCCACAGCGGCCTTTACGGTCTCATTGGTCTTGTAGTAGGGCGCCAGGGCCTGGATGGCCATAGCGGTCATATCGGTGTCGGCGCTCTCGCCGCTGAGGTTCCAGCCACCGTCGGAAAGCTGGGCATCCAGGATCACCTGAATCAGCTTCTCTCGGGTCACATCACCCATGGTGGGATAATTGTGGCTATCCAGGGCAATAAGGGTGAAAATGGGGCCGTTGATGCCCTGCTTCTGCACATAGGCCATGTTATCCAGGCCCTTCAGCAGGTTGTGGCCGCCCACATTGGTAACGTCCTTGCCGATGGCCGTCAGCGCCAGGATCACCCGGGCGTTGTCGGTGACCTTGGCCCGGTGCAGGCGCTCATTGGCGTCAGCCATGGCCTTCACATACTCCACCACATTGTCATAGTACCCGGCGGGCACGGTGCGGCCGCTGCGGGCCAGGCCGATGACCATCCACTCGCCGCCGGTGGAGTTCACCGTGGGGGTGCCCAGGGTAGCCATGAAGTCACCGGTGGTCTTGTAAATTTCCTGCAGGCGCTTGCTCTGCTCAGCCAGCAGCCGGGCATAAGCCGCTTCAGCGGCGGTGAGCTTGTCATAGTTCTTGACCTCGGCCTGCTGGGCCTCCGTCAAATTGTCATAGGCAGTCCGGGCAGCAGCGATGGCGCTCTCGGACCCCAGGGTCACCTCTCCGATGGCGTCGATAAGCTTCTCCACAGGCTTGGCGGGCTTCAGAACCGCCAGGCGAGCCTCGGCGGCGGTGAGCTTGTCATAGCTCTTCACCTCGGCCTGCTGGGCCTCCGTCAGTGCCTCATAGGCAGCCCGGGCGGCGTCGATGGCGCCCTCAGACTCCAGGGTCACCTCGCCGATGGCGTCGATCATATCGTCCACGGCCTTGGCGGCCTTCAGATCCGCCAGGCGAGCCTCGGCGGCGGTGAGCTTGTCATAGCTCTTGACCTCGGCCTGCTGGGCCTCCGTCAGTGCCTCATAGGCAGCCCGGGCAGCGGCGATGGCGCCCTCAGACTCCAGAGTCACCTCTCCGATGGCATCGATCATGTCGTCCACAGGCTTGGCGGCCTTCAGATCGGCCAGGCGAGCCTCGGCGGCGGTGAGCTTGTCATAGCTCTTGACCTCGGCCTGCTGGGCCTCCGTCAGTGCCTCATAGGCAGCCCGGGCGGCGGTGATGGCCTCCTCGGACTCCAGGGTCACCTCTCCGATGGCGTCGATCATATCGTCCACGGCCTTGGCGGCCTTCAGATCGGTCAGACGAGCCTCGGCAGCGGTGAGCTTGTCATAGTTGGTAACCTGAGCCTGCTGGGCCTCCGTCAGTGCCTCATAGGCAGCCCGGGCAGCCACGATGGCCTCCTCGGACGCCAGGGTCACCTCTCCGATGGCGTCGATCTTCTCTATAACGTCGTTTACATGCCAGCCCTCCAGCTTCAGGGACAGGGCGGGCAGCTGGGAAACTATAGCAGCAGCACTTGTGCCATACGGATTGTCGATACCGTCACCATAGGATAGGATGCGGTGAGTGGGGACTTTTGCAAAGCCGCCCACATTGATGGCGCCGGTCAGGTCGAAGCTCAGACCATCCCAATCCTCGGGGATGGTAATCTCAAGCTTCTGGCGGACAGGATTGCCGCTGAAGTCATACACACCACCCCAGCCGCCGGGATTGGACTTATAGTATTTGCCGTCAGCACCCTTGTAGTACAGGGTGAAGTTAAAGTTATAGGCGCCGGAAATCTTCTCCTTGGGGCTAATGAGGCCATGGAACTGAACGGTCACCTTGTCCCCGGCCTTGAACTCGGTGGTCGCAGGGAGGACATTGCCGTCCGCATCCAGGAAGTCATAGCTGACGCCCCGGGCGGTGACCACCTGGTAGGTCTTAACGCCGTCCTTCTCCACGCAGAGGATGTGCCGGCCGGTAGTGAGGCCGGTAACCGTCACGGTGCCGTCGGCGGCCACGGTGACGCCCTTGGAGGTAAAGCCGCTAAAGCTCATCTTGTCGGTGACGGTGGAGCGGGCCACGGTGACGGTGCAGCCTTCCTCGGGCTTAAAGCTGTAGGATGCACCTGCATCGCCCAGGTAGAACAGGATGTCGTGCTCGGCATCCAATGCCTTCTGCGCATCGCTGCTTATGGTGGCATCCATCCGGTCCATGGTCATGTTGGTGGCAATGGAGGAGCCATCCGCCCCCACGGACACCACGAACACGCCGGTGCACTCCGGCCAGATGGCGGAGAAGCCGCGGTTTTCCTTGTTGCTGGTCTGGCCCTGCATATGGGTCATGGCGTCATAGGTCACCAGGACGATGGCCGTGCCGGCCTTATTGGCCTTCATATACGCCAGGGAGCTGTTGTTCTCGTCGGGGGTGATGGTCACCACATCGCTGGACTGACCGTTCAGGTCCACCACGGTGTAATGCACATCCGGCAGGGCGATCTGGGCATTCATAAAGTTCTCAATGGCTTGCCAGCAGCGGAACACGTCCAGCTCCCGGGTCTGGCCCTGCTCCAGGTTCAGATAGCCCTTCTGATTGATATTCAGGTATACATTACCCAGGTCATAAACATTCTTATTGAAGCGGTTCACCGTGTCCTTGGTGAAGGACTCGTCCCCAATGTGCAGGTCGTCCTTGGTCACATTGAAGGTAGCGCCTGCCTTGTACTTGCCAAAGGTCCAGTAGGTCACGCCGTCCGGGTGCTGCACACGGAGGAAGTGGTTCTTGCTGGTCTCCGACAGGAGGAAGGTGACGGTCATGGTGTCGCCCTCGGTCTTGGTAGACAGAGGCTTGGCGAAGTCATAGACATAGTAGTTGCCGAACTCGCCCATGCTGACAGTGGACCCGGCGGGGGCGGTGACGGTGACGGGCACGGCCACGGGGATCTTGGCAGTGAGGTCCAGCGCACCTTTATCCGTCGTTTCGCTGCGGGATTTTTTGACGGTGATGGGATTATAGTCCGCCGCCTTATCCCCCACAGGGGTCAGGGTTGCTTTCAGCGTGTCGCCCTCAACAAAAATGCCGGAGGTGCGGGTGGTGCCCCAGTTAGTGGAGGTGCCTGGCTCGGCCTTGCGGTTCATGCCGTCGGCGCTGACCACCTGGTAGTCGATGGTGTAGTCGGTGTCCTGGACCCAGCCGCTGTTGGTGGCATAGATCTCATAGACCCGCTGGAAAGTAATCTCCTTGGTGTCCGCCGTCACGGTGACAACGATGCCGCCGTTATACTGGCCGGCTTCATTGTAGCCCTGAACCCAGTAGTTGCCCACAGGCAGCTACACATCGGCATACTTCAGTTTGTAGCCATCAGCCACGGTGGACTTGCCGGCCAGCAGGTCCACATCGCCCTTGACGCCGCCGGCATAGCTATACAGCTTCAGGGACGCCAGCTGGGCGCTATGCAGGCCCTTCAGGTCCAAGGTGACCATGGGGATCTCCTTGACCTTGGCCGTGGGATTCATCAGCGCATAGACTTCCTCGTCCTCGTTGCTCACGGCGGTGAGATAGCCGGTGAAGCCATCGGCCACGGTAAAGGTGGCCTGGCCCTTTTTATCGGTGACAGCGCCTTCAATAACGGTCACAGCGCCGGTCTCGGGATCCATCCAGCCCAGCTTGGCCCCCTCCAGGGGCTTGGCCGCAGCCTTCAGCTCGGCAGGAGTCTTGTGCAGGTAGGCACTCGAAGCGTAGAAGCCGGTGACGGTAGCGGTGACCTTCTGTCCCACATACATCTCGGCGGGAGCGTCCACCCAGGTGTAATAGTCCGACCAGGTGCTGTCATCCGCATATACGTAAAAGTCCACCACGTCGCCGCTCAGAAGCGGGGTATTGGTGACCATGGTGCCGTTGTAGCCGCCGCCATAGGAGGCGGGGGTACCGTCATTGGGATACCCCTGGTTTACAAAGAAACCACAGGCGTTGGTCTTCTCTCCGAACAGCTTGGAGATCCAGCCGGAGCTGCCCACAGCCAGGTACTCCCCGGCCGTTTCCTTGGTAAAGGCTTCACCAAAGACCAGCTCGTGGGCCTTGACCAGGGCGTCCAGGGCGGTCACGCCCTCCAGTGCATCGGTAAAGCCGTATTTCTCGGCTTCAAGGGCGGAAACCTCCACCTCCTGAGGCGCATGGAGATAGCCGCCCGCCATCTGGGAGCGGAGCGTCACCTTCACGGCGGCAGGGGCCTCCTGGGAAACGGTGATCTTATACTCGTGGGCCTCAGCCCCTTTGTTCATGCTGGGCCAGGAGGGATCGCCGCACTTGACGGTGATGACCGTGCCATCGGCCACAGGGATCTTAGCCGTGCGCTTGTACTCCGTGCCGTCCACGCTGGTGCGGACCTGGAAGTTCTTGTTGCTGGCGGTGGGAGTGACCTGAACGCTGCTGACCTTGGAGGACAGCTTCAGGGTATAGCTGTCGGTGTCCTTGTGAAAGGTGGGGGACAGCTGGCCATCGCTGAAGGTCAGGGCCTTGACGGTGGTGTCATTGTTATTCCAGCTGCCGCCCAGGTCGTCGCCAAGGCTGCAGGTGTACATGACGCGGATCTCGTCGCCGGCTTCCAGCTTGCCGTTCGCCACGGTAAATGCGGCGAAGCCTTCGTTGGTAAACCAGTCGTTGAGGGTTCCCATCCAGCCGGAAGCGGAGCCGCCGTCAAGCTCAGACAGGCCGTTGATCTCGCTGATGTAATTGCTTTCAGCGCCGGTCTGGGTATATCCCTCGGCCTTCAGCGCCTCGGCGACACAGCTCATCGTGGTGGAATCCTCGGTGAGCTTCACCCAGGTATCCACCAGCGTGCCGGTCCAGGCAGGAGCTTTACCATCCACAGGTTTTGTGAAGGTAGTGTTTTCCACGATGACATGGGCCTTGCCCAGGTCATCGGGCGCTGCCAGCACGGAGGTGGGCACCAGGGACAGGGCCATCACCAATGCCAGCAGCAGGGATAAAATCTTTTTCTTCATCTCTTATTTCCTTTCTTTCGAATTTTATGCAAACGCCTCTATGGCGAATTTGCCGAGGAATCGGGGGCGGAGCGGCTTAAACTCCGGCCCCCTATGGAAAGATGCGGCTGCTGCGCCGCTTCGGCTTGGCAAAAAGAAACGCCCGGCTGCCATAGGCAGCCGGGCGCAATAATCCCTTACATTTTGTTGCGCTTCGACCCCGGTGATGGCAGCGGTCTGGGAGCAGCGCCTTGCGTATCTGACTTAGCCTGTCAAAGCAGGCATCACAGTGACCGTCTCGCGGGGCTTTTCACCCCATTCCGCCGCCGGGATAATACCCGGCTCACGCTGTCCCATTATTTGGTTGTCTCCACTTTAACACACCCTGCGGCAAAATACAAGCCCCTTTTCGGCATTTTTTTCGGGGCAGCGCAGACTACTTCAGCCGCAGCGGCAGGCCGCAGAAGATCCGGGTGACGGAGTCCGCCTGCCGGGCCAGAGCGCACACGGCCCGGCCCACCTCCTCCCGCCATAGGCGCTGGGTCTTATCCATAGGCACCACTCCGCAGGACACGTCCGTGCAAAGCACCACGGCATCCGGCCGCAGGTTGGGCAGCACAAAGGGCTCCCCGGCGGCTACGGCGGCATACACCGCCTCCTCTAAATAGCAGATGCAGCGGCGGGAGGTATCAAAGCCGCCGTCATAGTGGGCCAGATCCTCCTGCGTCAGGTGAAAATGCTCCATAGCGTAGGCCAGCTTCCCTTGATAGGCCCCACCGATGATGAGATCCATAGTCTTTCCTCCTTATAACAGCAGCAGTGCGGCACAGCCGGCCATTTCACCCAAAGTGATAGCAGCACCGGAGATATCCCCGCACATGCCGCCCAAATTCCGCCGCAGGGAAAAGGCCGTGACGGCAGCCACAAAAATAGCCATCGCCGGGGGTAAAAAGCCCCACCCGGAAACCAGCACACCCAGCCCCACGGACACAGCCCCCAAAGCCCATGCGGTGGCGGCGGCCCCCCGGCTCTGCCCCATGGCATGGTAGCCGCTGGTCTCCAATGGTTTAAGGCCCAGCACCGCCCCGACGCTGACACACCGGGCCCCGGCGCACACCAGGGGCAGCGCCCACAATCTGTCCGCCTCCCCCGGGCAGAGCCACACGCTGTACCCGGCCATAGCCAGCAGCACCAGGCAGATAACGGCAAAGGAGCCCACATGGGAGTCCTTGAGGATCTCCCGGCGGCGGGCCTGCTCCCGGCGGGAGAGCACCGCGTCACAGCAATCCATGAACCCATCCAGATGGATAAAGCCTGTGAGACACCAGGGCGCTACCGTCATGCACAGGGCAAAAATGGGTCCCGGCGCAGAAATGCGCAGCAGCAAAAGGCCGATCCCCGTCCAGATAAGCCCTAAAGCGCCGCCTAAAAAGGGCAGGCACAGGAGCATCTGCCGGTAGCAGCCGCTGTCCCAACGGCGGATGGGGTTGGGAATGGCACAAAACATCCCCCAACACATAGAAAAGCCGGTGAACCATTTTTTCATACAGGCAGTTCTCCTTTGTAAACGATGCGGCCTCCGAAGCTCACCTCTGCTACAGCGTCACACACGGCGGCCAGGCTCCGGTCGATATGGGCCAGGCCCCGGCGATACTGCTCCGTGAGGTCGCCGTAAATCATGGCGTCGGAATAAATATAGTCGCTGACGAACACCATGCTTTTCATTCGCCGGGCCAAGGCTGTCAGCTCCCGGGCCACCCGCTCCGGGGCGGTGAGATCTATCGAGTCGTCCGGGCGGAACATCTCATTGGAAAGCAGGGCGGTGACGCTATCCAGAAGATAGGTGCCCTCCACATCAGCATCCTGCAGTGCCGCCTCCAGCCCCAGGCCGCACTCAATGGTCTGAAAGCCCAGGCCCGAGCGGCTGGCCACATGGCGGGCAATGCGGCTGCGGTCCTCCTCATCGTGGGGGATCATGGTGGCCAGATAATACAGCTGGCCCGGCCGGCTCAAGTACACGGCGGTCTGCTCGGCCAGTGTGGATTTCCCGTTTTTACAGCCGCCGGAGAGAAACACGGTCATATCAGAAGCAATCCTTTCCCCGGATGTCATCCAGATAGCTGTCGTCGATGGCAGCGCCGGCAAAGGTGGCCATGCCCTCGGCGGCGGCGCAGGCCGCCTCCATCACCCGAAAAGCGATGGGACAGCCGCTGCCCTCTCCCAGGCGCATGCCCAGGTGCAGCCACGGCTTCAGGCCCAACTCCTTTACAGCGGCGGCATAGCCCACCTCGTGGGAGGCGTGAGAGGCGAAGAAATAGTCCTCTGCCGCCGGGCACAGCCGCCCGGCGCACAGGGCCGCCACCACGGAGATGAATCCATCGATGACCACCGGCAGCCGCTGCCGGGCCGCCCCCAGGAACACGCCGCACATGGCGGCTATGTCCAATCCGCCCACCTTGCTCAAAACGTCCAGCACATCGTTTTTGTCCGGCCGGTGCAGGGCCAGGGCATCGGTGATGACCTGCTTTTTTCGCAGGAAGCCTGCGTCGGTCATGCCGCCGCCTCGGCCGGTAACAGCCTCTACCGGCAGGCCCGTCAGGGCTGCCAGCACCGCTGCGGAGGTGGTGGTGTTGCCAATGCCCATCTCCCCGGCGCCTAATATGGCCACGCCCTCATCCTTCGCCTGGCGGGCCAGCTCCATACCCGTCCAGACGGACCGGGCCGCCTCCTGCCGGGTCATAGCGGGCTCCCGCGCTAAATTGCGGGTACCGGGCAGGATCCTTCGGTTCAGGATAGCCGGGCAATCGTATTCATCGGCGATGCCCACATCCACCACCTGTATCTCATCTCCAAAGTGATGGGCCATAGCGCTCATACCGGTGCAATAGTTTGTCATGTTCACCGCCTGGGCCGCCGTGACGCTCCGGGGCGTCACGGACACGCCCTCCTCCACCACGCCGTTATCCGCACAGAGGACGATAATGCGGCAGGGGCTATAGACCGGGTGCAGCTTCCCGCTGATGCCGCACAGGCGGATATAGATATTCTCCAGCGCCCCCAGGCTGCCCGGGGGCTTGGCCAGGGTGCCCTGGTATACCGCCGCCCGGGCCATGGCATCGGCATCGGCGGGAGTGATATGGGGCAGCTCCTTTAGGAGCCGTTCTTCGTAATTCATAGCGTTAAAAATCCTTTTTCCAGCAGCCAGCGGACGTTCTCCTCCGCCTGTAATGTCTCCAATGTATAGGTTAGGTGTTCTTCCCGGGCCAGGGCGTGCAGCACCTGCTCCATGGGGATGGTGCCCCGCTTCAGGGGGTCGTGAAGGTCCCCGCCGCCGGCATTGTTGTGCAGGTGCAGATGCCGCAGGTAGGGCCTGCACACCTCCACCCACTCCATGACCGGGGTGCGGGACAGCTCCGCATTGGCGTGGCCCACATCCAGGCACAGCCGCAGCCGGGGATCGTCCACCTGGCGGATGATGTCCACCGGAATCTGCGGCGACGGCTCCATGACGTTTTCTAGGCACAGGACCATGCCCGCCGGCACCTGCGGCAGAAACTCCCGCCAAAACTCCACGGATTTCTCCACGAACCACTCCGGATAGTATACCCACGGGATAAATCCCGTGTGAACCACCAGCAGCCGGCAACCCCAATCCTGGGCGGCGGCCAGGGCCTGGGCGTAGCGATGCCGGGCCAGGCTGACAGCCAGGGGGTCGATGGCGGCGGGACACAGCTCATTGAACGGCGCATGGAACACAAACCGTTTCGCCGCCTGCCGGTGGCACTGTGCAGCTGTCACCACCTCCGGAATGGGGGCATCCAGATTCGCGGCGGTGCAGTATTCGGCAATCTCCAGGCCCAGGCCGTACCGGGCGGCGGTCTCATCGCACCCGGCGGAAACGGTAGAAATATAGAGCTGGCTGCAGTCCATGACGCTTCTCCTTTTTCTTTTATGCGGGAAAAGTATACCACGGCAGCCCGCCCTTGTAAAGCGCGCGGGAGCCGTTCATCCCCGTCTCAAAGGTACAAAAGTGCCTCCCGCTGCCGGGAGGCACTTCCTGAATTGTTTCTCCGCTGCGTCTTACGCCTCTGTCAGGCCGTTTTCCGCCATGACCTTTTGCAGGATCGCCTCCGGGTCATTGCCCCGGATGTCCAGCCCCTCCGCCAGGAGCAGCCGGGTAGCTGGGATGCCGAAATAGTCCTCCGCCAGCGCCTTCACATACCCATAGCCAAAGCGCCCGTCAAAGGGGCCGCCCGACGTTGTGACATAGATCAGTTCCTCCGCCCGGCACATGCCCTCCGGCCGGCCGTCGGCGCCATACCGCGTCACGATGCCCGTGGCGTAGATGTTCTCGATATAGATCTTCAGCTGAGCCGGGAAGGACAGGTCCCAGTAGGGCGCCGCTATCACGATCCGGTCCGCCGCGGCGAACTGATGGGAATAGCGGAATATCTCGCCGTCCAGCTCGCCCCGGTCCAGCAGTTCCTCCCGATGGGGCAGCCGCTGGGGGTCCATAGCCCGGATGGGCTCATCGTATAGTCGCAGCTCCTCGTACTCCCCCAGCTTTTTCAGCAGTGCCCGGGCCAGACGGTCCGTGCGGGAGTTAATCCGGGGGCAGCAGTTAATGTATAGGGTCATGGGGTATACCTCCTCATAAAGTTGTCTTTTTACGCTTTTTCTATCTGCCGGGCAAAATCTGCCGCCCGCCGTTTGATACCCGGCAGGCGCACAAGGCTCCCCCGCTCGTTGGCTGTTTCCAGCAGGCAGAAATGAGGCGGCAGGAAAAAGGACTTGTTCATATTCAGGGCCGAAATCAGCTGCCGGGCCAGTAAGTCACCCCCGGAGTAGCCGGAAACCACCAGGCCAAACAGGCGCTTGTCGTAAAACCGCTGCTGGCGAAACAGGGCCGTCAGGCGATTGACGCAGGCGGTGAGATTGGCAGACAGGGCGTCATTATAGTTGGCGCAGAGCATCACCAGCGCATCGCATCGGCGCACAGCAGGATAGACCTCCTGTACCATGGGCCCGCTTCCGTAAAAGCAGCTGCCCTGCTCACCGAAATGCAGGCATGCGGTGTAGCTGCAGCCGTTGCAATCGGGCACGGTGCCGTTGCGCAGGCCGATTTCCTCCACCTCCATCTCCGGCGGCAGCGCTCGGCGCACCAGCTCCCAAAAGGCCAGAGTGTTGGAGGTGCTGCGCTGGGAGGCATGCAGGGCCAGTATATGGCGGATGGGCCCGGGCTTTTCCCAGGCTGCCAGCCTTTCTATCAGCTCCGAAATCGACGCCCGGAAGGCCGTCTCCTCATTCACGCCGCCTATCTGGGCCTGGACACGGAAATTGCGCAGCGATCCGGTGGCCTCCACCAGGGGCCGGCCCAAAAAGGCGCAGCCCGCCTGATTGGCGGCAAACACCATGTCCCGGGCCACATCCTTGGTGTAAAGCTCCCCCACGCCTGTGACAATCACCCCGGCCACGCAGCCGGTAAGCAAGCTCACATCCCGCCGCAGCCGGGAGAGCATGTGATAGTACGCTTCATTGCAGCCTCCCTCGTCCAGGGCCACAGCAAACAGGAGGCGCCGGCCCTGCAGGCCCTCCAGGTCTCTTTCCGGGTCGGCGAAGACGCTGCCCAGGGGCAGCAGGGGCGTGAGCATTTCCTCCAGGGCAGAGCTATATGCATTTTTCGGTAAAAGAACGGTCAGCGGCATTTTTACCCCTTCTTTCATGGAGGCTGTCGAAAAGCCCTGTCATAGCGAAGCCAGTGCTGCGCACTGGCTTCGCTATCCGCTTTGGAAATTCGGATTTTAGGGTCTTCTTTGCAAATCTCAGGTGCTGAAGCCACGGGTTCCCACGTCGCTTCGCCCCTCGGAATGACAAAACGGAATTTTCGACAGTCTATTGTATAGCCTTCAATTTTTCCTCTGTCACTTTCAGGCGGTCAAGAAGCGCCCTCGGTAACGGCAGACGCTCAAATTCCACGCCCCCCGGCGTCATGCGGTTGCGCCCGCCCATGAAAACGCCGCCTAAGTAGGCCGATGAGCAGTGCCACTGCCCCCGCAGGCACAGCAGCAGGCTCAGCGCCCCCGATGACAGGGCCGGAGCCACAAAGGGCTTAAAGCCCATTCGCCGCATCTGAAGGTTTGCATGGGCGGCCAGATCCGTCAGCTCCCGGGAGAGGGCATCGTCATAGTGCGAAACGGAGTTGGCGATGACCAGGTCCTCTCCATGGGGGCCGAAGCTGCGGCCGTCCGTGAGGAACTCCGCAAAACGGGAATCCCTTTTGGCATAGTAGGCCGCCCGAGCGTTCATCACCCCCAAGCCGAAGCCCTTCACCTGGTGAGGAAACAAGCCCCCGCCATCCAGGATTCCATTTTTATCCCGGTTGCTCTCCAGCAGCACCGCCCGGCACAGGGGATCCACCGGATCGCTGACCACGCA
>OLPV01001656.1_pt1 | contig 16044 bp, 19 predicted proteins | sample 1671961 | NCBI WGS metagenome assembly OLPV01 (sample SAMEA3136630, study PRJEB25190) | human gut metagenome | biome: human gut; feature: human-associated habitat; material: faeces | place: Austria | collected 2013
ACGCCCTGCTCGACGAGTGCGCGGACGTCGTCCAGGCGACGTGCAACCTCGCGGCGTCGCTCGGCGTGCGCGACATGACCGACAGGATGCACGCCTGCAGGGTGCGCAACGAGAAGAGAGGAAGGCTCGGATGATCATCGACGAGATTGCGGGGAAGGTCGTCGAATTCGTCACGTCGCTTTGCGCGGCGTTCGAGTCGATGGCGGAAAGAGCTTCAGGCTTACTCTTGAGTCTCACGAAGGCGCTCCCGAGCGGGAAGAAGCTCCGCGCGGCGCAGCGTGCGCTCAAGCGTTCGAGGCGCAACAGCGCGACCGTGAAGAGGTTCAAGCACGGAAGGAACTACAGGTCGCGCGTTCCCGCGAAACGTGGGACGAAATGCGACAGCATCCGGTGATATGATGTAGGCAAGGGAGATTGCAAGCGAAGCCGTTCCGACAGGGGCGGCTTTTTTGTTGCCCTGGTTCGGAGGTGGAGAGCATGGGCGGATGGCGAAGGGTGCCGCGAGACCGAACGCTCGTGCAGTGGATACGCGAGCTCGAAGCGCGCGGGAAGCTGTGGGAGTTCTACCAGACGCTCGAATGGCGCAGGCTCAGGGCGGAGGTCATCGCCGAGTTCCACAACCAATGCGCCGACTGCCTCGCGAAGTCGCCCGCCGTGCTGACGCGGCCGACAACCGTGCACCACGTGCGGGAGGTCAAGGACAGGCCCGACCTCGCGCTATCGAAGAGCTACACGGACGCCGACGGCATCATGCATCGGCAGCTCGTTCCTCTGTGCGACGAGTGCCACAACGCGCGCCACGGCAGGTTCCGCGGCGCGAAGCCGAAGCCTCAGCTCAACGACGAGCGATGGTGACGCCCCCCTCCCCCCATGGCCCCTTCTTTCGGAGGGGCGCCGCAACGGGGGGAGGCATCAGACTTCGGAATTGTTTTTCCTTTTTTGGTTCGAGAATCCCCGAACGAATACTCAGATTGGAGGTCGATGTGCCATCGCTGGAAGAAAGAGAGTTCCCGTAGACGTGCTCGAAAAGCGGGGCAAAACGCACCTGACGAAAGCCGAGAAAGAGCGCAGAAAAGCCGAAGAGCTCGCGATTCCGGGCGATTTGGGCGAGATATCGGCTCCAAAGTACATAAAGCAGTTCGAGAACCTGGAGCGGCGCTTCTACGAGATCGCGCACATGCTCCAGCGCGTCATGCCGGACAACTTCTGCCAGCTCGACGCCCCGATGCTAGCTCAGTACGTCATGTTCGAAGCCGAGTACGAGACGTTCACCGAGAGCGTGTTCGAGGAAGCCGACCCGAAGGCGAAGAAGGATTACCAGAAGATGCAAATTGACGCGTTCAACAGCGCGCGAGCCGCAGCATCGGCGCTCGGCATGTTCGTCACCGACAGATGCAAGATATCGGTGACGCCGACGGGCGATGGCGAAGATGACGACTCGGACATCCTCTAAGCCGAGGGCGAGGAAGCGCAAGCGCATCACCTGCCCGCAGATCAACGATTACTTGCGGCTCGTGGAGACGGGGAAGGTGAGGAGCTGCGAGCGGCAGAAGAAGTTCTGCGCGTACGTTCGGCGCGTGTTCGCCGAGGAAGCCCTCGTCATCGACGCGGAAGCCATCGAGAACTACTCGAAGATGCTCAAGTTCTTCCCGTTCGACATGCTGTTCCCATGGGAATGGTGCCTTTTCACGCTCTTCATGTGCGTGTTCAGGGCGGACGGCACGCCGAGATGGAGCGACCTCGTTGCGTTCCTGGGGCGCGGCGGCGGCAAGAACGGCTTCATCGCGTTCGTCAGCTTCTGCGCCATGACGAGGACGCACGGCGTCCAGAACTACGATATCGACATCTGCGCGAACTCGGAAGACCAGGCGCGCCGCTCGTTCGACGACGTATGGGCGATCCTGGAAGCGAAGGCGACGAAGTTCAAGAAGACGCACCGCTGGAGCAAGACCTACATCACCTGCAAGTCGACGAACTCGACGATGAAGTACCGCACCGACAACCCGAAATCCAAAGACGGCATGCGAAGCGGCCTCATCATCTTCGACGAGGTGCACGCGTACCAGAACTGGAAGAACATCACCGTCTTCACGACGGGCCAGGGCAAGTGCGCCAACCCGCGCCGCGCGTTCATCTCATCGAACGGCGACGTGCGCGACGGCGTGTTCGACACCATCCTCGCGAAGTGCGACCGCATCCTCGACGGCGAGATAGACGACAACGGCTACCTTCCGTTCTGCTGCATGCTCGACTCGGAGGACGAGGTGCACGACGAGCGCAACTGGGAGAAGGCGAACCCCTCCCTTCCCTACCTGCCAATCCTCATGGCGCAGATACGAAAGGAGTACCGCGATTGGATCGACAACCCCGTGGAGAACGCAGACTTCATGACGAAGCGAATGGGCATTCCCCAGGGCGACCGCGAGCACGAGGTCACGTCGTGGGACAACCTGCTCGCGGCGAGCGTCGACTTCGACCGCTCCGCGCTTCGAGGGAAGCCGTGCGTCGTCGGCATCGACTTCGCGCGCACGACCGACTTCGTGTCTGCTGTGCTGCTGTTCAGGTTGCAGAACGACGAATGGCGCGTCGTGCACCACTCGTGGTTCTGCACTCACTCTCTAGACAAGTCGCGCATCCGCGCGCCGATCGAGGAATGGGCGCGCATGGGAATCATCACCATCGTCGACGACGTGGAGATAGACCCAGCCCTCGTGACCGACTGGATTCAGCGGATGCAGCGGCTCTACGACGTGCGCAAGGTCGCCATCGACGACTACAGGTTCTCGTTCCTCAAGTCTCACCTGGAGCGCATCGGGTTCGTCGCGAGCGAGGGCGACGTCCAGAAGGTGCGCCCGAGCGACCACATGAAGATACACCACCTGGTGAACTCGGCGTTCATCAACCACCGCATCCGATGGGGCGAAGACCCCGCCATGCGGTGGTTCGCGAACAACGCGAAGCTCGTCCCGTGGCAGAACGGCAACTTCAAATACGACAAGATCGAGCCGAAGTCGCGCAAGACCGACGGCTTCATGGCGCTCGCGGCGGCGTTCTGCGTACAGGACGCCATCCCGGAGGAGACGGAGGTCACGTTCATGGCGCCGCTCGTCTTCTAGCAACCAGACAATCGAACAAAGGAGGTGACGGCGAATGGGCTTGCTCGAATACCTCGGGCTGAAGGTCAAGACGCCAGACATCGAGCCTGCCGCCGGCACGGTGACGGCAGAGGCGGCCGCAGCCGCGTACTTCAAGACGTCGGCGCTCGCGACGGCGATAACGTACAAGGCGAACGCGCTCTCGATGTGCGCCATCAGGGTCATCGAGGGCGGCGAAGAGGTGAAAAACGAGCTTTGGTACAAGCTCAACTACAGCCCGAACCCGAACCAGAACTCCTCGCAGTTCATGAACTACTTCATGGAGCAGCTCTGCCGCAACGGCCAGGCCCTCATCGTGCCGATCAGGCGCAGCTTCTACGTCGCCGACAGCTTCGGCGTCGTGGAGAACCAGCTGTCCGACAACGTGTTCGACAACGTGGTGGTCGAGGGAAAGCAGTACAACCGCTCCTTCAAGGCCTCGAAGTGCATGTTCTTCAAGCTCAACGACAGGAACGTATCCGCATTCGTCAACGAGACGCTGGAGCAGTACTCGCAGATGATGGCCCTCGCCATGAAGTCCTACAAGGACACCTGCGGGCAGAAGTACAAGGTCGTGCTCGATCGCGCGCCATCGGGCGACGTCGACGAGGAGAAGAAGTACCAGGATTTCCTCGCGGGCAACCTGAAGACGTTCATCGAGAACGCGAACGCAGTCTACATGGAGACGCGCGGGCAGAGGCTGGAGCCCGTCAAGGCGGAAGGCGGGGCCGAACCGGCCGACATCACCTCGCTCCGCAAGGAGATATACGACGCGGCGGCGGTGGCGTTCAAGATACCCCGCCCCATCATGTACGGCGACATGACGAACATGGGCGACCTCGTGAACGTCATGCTCACCTTCGCGGTCGACCCCGAGGCTCAGATGTTCGGCGAGGAGGCGACCCGCAAGAACTACACCCAAGAGGAGATATGCAACGGAGGCTGCAAGATAAAGGTCGACACCACGACCATCAAGCACGTCGACATCTTCGACGTCGCGCCTTCCGTTATGAACCTCATCTCGAGCGGCGTCCGCACCATCGACGACGTGAACGAAGCACTCGGGTTCGAGCGCGAGAACAGCGAAACCACCTCGGCCAGGTTGATGACGAAGAACCTCGGCGCGATCGAAGACGTCCTACGGGAAGCGAAGCAAGGAGGTGAAAGCAAATGACGATGAAGAAGTACTTCCAGCTGGTGACCGAAGGCGACACCGCCGACCTCGACATCTACGGCGACATCGCGTCGTGGTCGTGGAGCGGCGGCAACATCAGCGCGGCGAACCTCTCTAGGCAGCTAGAGGAGCTGGGCGACGTGTCGCAGATCAACGTGCACATCAACAGCTACGGCGGCGAGGTCGCCGAAGGCCTCGCCATCTACAACGCGCTGCGCCGCCACAAGGCGAAGGTCGTCACCACGTGCGACGGATTCGCATGCTCCATCGCGTCGGTCATCTTCATGGCAGGCGACGAGCGACTCATGTCAAAGGCATCGTTACTGATGATCCACAACGCGTGGACGTCCGCCTACGGCGTGAACGCCAACGACCTGCGCAAGCTCGCAGAGGACATGGACGCCATCACCGCAAGGAGCAAGGCGGCGTACCTCGACCGCGTGAGCATCGGCGAAGACGAGCTGTCCGCGCTCATGGATGCGGAGAGCTGGATCTCGCCTGACGAAGCCGTGGAGATGGGGTTCGCGACGGACATCGAGGAATTCGACGGCGGCGACAACCCGTCGCAGAGCGCGTTCGGCTCGCTCATGGAGCTCGTGGAGAGCGCGCTCGAAGCCAAGCAGAAGCCGCCCGCGTCTGGCGACGGGGAGCCTGAAGACCCCGACGACCCCTACGACCCCGACGACGATGACGACCCAGATGAAGACCCAGACCCAGATGAAGACCCCGACGACGGGGAACCGAAAGAGGGCATCGCCGGAATGCCGGCGTTCCTGAAGGCAATCGCCAACTAAAACACAAAGGAGAATCGAATATGAGTCTTTTGACCGCCAACAAGGCGGCGGCCCAGCTCGCCGCCGCCTTCAAGACCCAAGACGACGCCGAGATGGAGAAGGCGTGGGAGGCGTTCGGCGACGAGGTCTGCGAGAAGATCCGCGCCGACTTCGCCGACTACGAGAGCGCGAAGAACGACAGCGTGCTCGCTCAGCGCGGCTACCGCGTGCTCACCTCCAACGAGAAGGCGTGGTACGCCAACGTCGCCAACGCGCTCAAGTCGGTCGACCCCAAGCAGGCGTTCATCGACATCCTCACCTCCGAAGACAAGAACGACATCATGCCGGAGACCATCATCGAGGACGTTCTGAAGTACCTGCAGGAGACGCGCCCGCTGCTCGCGAAGGTCAAGTTCCAGAACGCAGGCTTCTCGACGAAGTGGATCATCAACGACAACTCGGTCCAGCGCGGCGGGTGGGGCAAGATCGACGCCTCCATCACCGACGAGATCGAGGGCTCGCTCAAGGTGCTCGTAATCGAGCAGTCCAAGTACAGCGCGTTCTGCATCATCCCGCTCGACATCCTCGACATGGGCCCGCAGTTCCTCGACGCGTTCATCCGCGCGACGCTCGCCGAGGCGCTCGGGCTCGGGCTCGAAGAGGCCATCGTCAACGGCTCCGGCGTCAACATGCCGTGCGGCATGATGAGGAACCCCAACGGGTCGTTCGACCAGTCCACGGGCTACCCCGCGAAGACCCCCGTCAAGGTGACGTCCTTCGCGCCCGCCGAGTACGGAGCCCTCGTCGCGAAGGTCGCCAAGACCGAGAAGGGCAAGCAGCGCACCTTCGGCAGCGTCGGCATGCTCTGCAACATGAGCGACTACCTGACCAAGATCATGCCCGCGACGACCATGCTCACGGCGAACGGCGGCTACGCGAGCAACCTGTTCCCGTTCCCGACGGAGGTGATCCAGTGCAACGCCGTGCCCGAGGGCAAGGCCGTTCTCGGCATCCTGGACGACTACACGCTCGCGGTCGGCGGCAAGCGCAACGGCAACATCGAGTTCGACGACTCCGTGAAGTTCCTCGACGACGCCCGCACGTTCAAGCTCGTGCAGCACGCGGCCGGACGCGCGTACGACGACACCTCGTTCATCGTGCTCGACATCAGCGACCTCGACCCCGCCTACATCACGGTCAAGAACACCGCGACCGTCGCGGGCGACGTCTCCGTCAACTCGAAGACGGTGACCGCGTAGGAGGTGCGCTGAATGGATGATTCCAAGCTCGAAACCGTCATTGAGCGCGTGAAGCGCAAGCTCAACGTCACCTTCTTCGACAAGCAGACCGAAGACCGAATCGGCAAGGACATCATCCCGCTCTGCATAGCGAACCTCGCCGACGACATCGGCATCACCGACGAGGATTTCGACTGGTCGGGAACCTCGCGGGAATGCTTCCTGCTCGTCGAATACGCCTTCTACGAGTGGAACCACGCTTCCGAGCAGTTCCACGAGGACTACGCGGAGGACATCGCGAAGATCCGCGCGAGATGGGAGGGGAAGTCCGTTGAAGCCTAAGTTCAAGCGTTACAACAACGGCTCCCTCTCCCTAGCGAGGGACAAGGGCCCGACGGGCACCTTCTCTCAGAAGCTCAACCCGAAGAGCCTGGAAGACCTCGACGTGTACCAGCAGGCCATGCACTTCGAGCGCCTTTCCATCCGCCAAGAAGACGTCGAGTTCGCCGAGCAGCAGGGCATCTCGCTCTCGATGAAGGTGCGAATCAGGCTCGTATCGGGCGTGAAGGTCGGCGACAGGGCGATCATCGACGGCTACCTCTACAACGTGAGCCATATCGACCCCGACGACACCGACCTCTACCTCTACCTGGAAGGGGTGAGGCAGCTTGATCCTCGATGAAATCGAAGCGGCGCTGAAGACGCTCGGCATGCCCGTCTTCTACGGCATGCAGGGCATCGGCGAGGCAGAGGAATGGAACTACATCGTGTTCTCGCGGCCGAAGGTCAGCAGGTCGCAATCGAAGCACTCGAAAACGAAGTACTTCACCGTCGCCGTCGTCTGCGAGGGGTTCGTCCCCGACGACTTCGACGACGAGGTGGAAGCCGCGATGCGCGCCGTATCTGGCGTGAGGCTCGCGTCCGACGACATCGAGTTCGACTACGTGAGGAAGCCGAACACGGGCGTCGTCGTCGAGCTCATGGCCATGCGCTTCTACGCGGCCGGCAAGCGATGAGCGACTGGAGAATCGACTACGCGGACGCGGACAGGCTGACCGCCGCGATCCAGCAGTTCCATGGGAACGCCGAGAAGTCGATAAACGACGTCCTCCACGGCGAGGGCGGCAAGCTCATAGGCAGGCGCATCGACGCGCTCGTCCCCGTATCGGGGCGCAAGTTCAAGGGGCATTCCAGCGGGGCGAAGGGCTCCTCTTGGCAGAGCTACGACACCGACGAGAACCTTGCCGTAACCGTCGCCGCGCGCGGGAAGTGGCGCTACCTATACTTCCCCGACGACGGCACAAACACCCGCAAGCACGCGGGAAACAAGCAGTTCTTCCCTCGCGGCGCGGAATCCGCCGCGCCCGAGGTCATCGACCTGTGCATCGAATCAATCATGAAAAACTGGGAGGAGTGATTCCCTTATGGAGGCAGGATACGTGTTCTCCGAGTTCGAGATCGACCAGCTCGGTTTCAAATTCAAGGGCGAGGACAGTTACAAGACCATGGAGTGCATCGGCTCCGTTGAAGAGGAGATGGAGACGAAGACCACCACGAAGAAGTGCCGCGGCGTCGTCACCAAGACCCGCGTCAAGGGAACCGGCAACGGAACCCTGAAGATCTCCGGTCACATCCCGTGGGACATCTACGCGACAGCGTACGGCATGAAGCTCGACAGCCTCATCGACGGCGTGTTCGGCTACGGCTACAACTCGACCCACCCGACGTTCTCTCTCACCGAGCACGTCGTGAACGAAGACGACGAGGAGAAGCTGAAGGCGTACCCGAACTGCGTCATGAGCTCAGGCGTCGCACGCAAGGTCGAGAACGGCGGCGAGGAGGTCGCCGAGATCGAGCTCGAGGTAAGCGTCATGCCGGACGAATACGGCAACGGCCTTTACGAGGCGCTCAAATCCGAGCTCAAGACGGGCACGACCGCAAACGATTGGATGACGAAGTTCGCGCCGTCCATGGTGCAGACGCCCGGAGCGTAAAGGAGGAACGAATATGGCAACCAAGAAAACAGCCAAAGCGGCCGAGGAGAAGGCTCCGGAGACCGTTGGGCAAACCGAGGAGAAGACTCCCGAAAGCGTGAACGCCGTCGTCGTGGAGAAGTTCCGGGACAAGAACACGGGCAGCATCTGCTGCGCCGGCTTGGGGCTCCGACTGACGCGGGAGCGTTTCGACGAGATCAACGGCGTTGGCCGTTTCCTGGAGGAGATCGTCTAGCGAGAACGAATAACGGGCGCGGGAAACCGCGCCTTTTTTATTGGAGGGAACGATATATGGCAAAAGGAAAGAACACGTTCGTCGACTTCGAGCTGGAGAGCGGCGAGACGGTCAAGATGACGCTCGCCTTCTACCTGCTGCTCGGTTTGAAGCAGCACCGCAAGGACATCTACGACCGCTACAACCAGATCATGGTCAAGGGACCCAAGGAAGAGCTCGAGTCGATCACCATCCTGTACGCGGCTTACCTGTGCGCCTACATCCAAGGCAAGGGAACCGCCGACGGCGCCATGCCGGAACGGGATTTCATGGTCGAGTGCGGCAGCGACCGCGAGGCGGTGATGAGCGCCGTCGCAGCTCTGACGCGCCCAAAACGAAAAACGGCTTCCGAGAGCCGTTCGTAAGGCGCACGCGCAGATCCGACCATCCCGTGAGCGTCCCGAAGTTCGACATCGAGGACATCGAGGACGCCTACGCCTACTACGTGATGATCCTCGGCATCCCCGAGGACTACTTCTGGCACGCCGACGTCGCCTCGGTGAAGAGCGTCGCGCTCGACAAGTCGGCGTACGACGCATGGGAGGCGTCGGAGCATCGCAAGCAGGCGGAACGCGCGCGCAAGGAAGCATCGAGAAAATCCAGGAGGTGAGAAGAATCCATGGCATCCAAGAACGAGGCGAAGATCAAGTTCACCGCCGAGACGGGCGACTTCAACGAGGGCATAAAGAAGTGCGACAGCCAGATGACCGAGCTAAGGTCAGAGCTGAAGCTCGTGAACGCGCAGATGGCGTCGAGCGGCGAGAGCGCCGAACTGCTTGAGAAACGCCAGCAGATACTCGCGCGGCAAAGCGAAGTCGCCGCGCAGAAGTCCCAACTGCTCGCGCAAAAGGTTGAGGCGGCTGAGAGGATATTCGGCACGGCGTCGACCGAAGCAGCGAAATACCGGACCCAGCTCAACAACGCGCAAACGTCCGAGGAGCGACTTGCGAAGTCGGCGAACGATGCCGCGAACGACGTGAAGCAGCTCGATTCGTCGATGGACAAGGCGTCGAGCTCAGCTAAGGACTTCGGATCGAGCGTCGGCGACATCGCACTCGGTAGCATGATTGCCGACGGCGCATCGAGCGCGATTCAATCGCTCGCGGGGCTGTCGGACGCCACCGAGGAAAACCGCGTCAACATGAACAAGCTGAACACGACCTACGAATGGTCTGGCCGCAGCATCGACGATGCGCGGAAGGTGTACCAGAACTTCTTGGGATTGTGCGGAGACAGCGACCAGGCCGTCGAGGCAGCGCAGGATATGAACAACCTGGCCGATGCCGGAGCCGACATCGACACGTGGTACGACATCGCGTCCGGCACGGTCGCGGCGTTCGGAGACGCGCTCCCAATCGAGAACCTAATCGAATCAGCAAACGAGACCATCCGCACCGGACAGGTGACGGGCGGCTTGGCCGACGCGCTCAACTGGACGTCGGTCAACGCGACCCTCCTCAACACGAAGCTCGGAGAAGACCACCCGAAGGCAATGGAGGCGTTCAACGAGGCACTCAACAGCGGGTCCAGCACAGAAGACGCCATGAACGCCGCGCTCGCGGCATGTTCCGACGAACAGGAGCGTCAAGAGATACTTTCGACTGTTCTCGCATCGCAGTACACGGAACTGGGCGCGTCGTTCCAGGACGCTAACCAGGACATCGACGACTCTCGCAAGGCGAACGACGACCTTTTGCAGTCTCAATCTAAGCTCAGCGAGAAGATAACGCCGCTCCAAACCATGTTCACCAATCTCGCGGCCGACGGAATCGGTTTCCTGGCGGACAACCTCGAAACCGTGATTCCGCTCGTCGGCGCCGCAGCCGCCGTGTTCGGCATCCTCTACGTCGCGTTGAACTTCTCGACGATCGTTACCGGGCTGACAACGGCAATCGGCGCGCTGGGTCCCGTACTCACCGTGCTGACGGGGCCCGTTGGGATAGTGCTCGCCGCCGTGGCGGCTCTCGCCGCAGTTTTCAAGTATCTTTGGGATACCAACGAGAGCTTTAGAGGCACGGTGACCAACGCCTGGAATCAGATTCAGCAGGCCATCGTAACCGTGATGACCTATCTCCAGCCATATCTTGAAACGGCATGGACTACGCTGCAAACGACAGTTACGAACGTCATGAACGCCATCATGCCCATCATTCAGAATGTGCTGACATTCATTATCTCGGTGGCCGTCCCGCTGCTCTCGTCGCTGTTCGAGACGTTCGCGACGATCTTCGGCAACATCTTGACGACCGTATCTGGCGTCATGAGCGGGTTGGGCTCCGTCATCAGCGGCACATTGGGCGTAATCCAGGGAATCTTCGAGACTGTCGTCGGCCTCATCGTCGGCGTCGTCACGGGCGATTTCTCGATGATGAGCGACGGCGTTTCGGGAATCCTCAATGGGATGTCCGGCATCGTCAGCGGCATCTTCAACTCGATTCTGTCTATCATCGGCGGAATTGTGAACAGCATCGTTTCGGTCGTCTCTGGGGGGTTCAACGCAGCCTCTGCGACCGTTTCTGGGGTGATGGACGGCATATCGAGCGTCATCGGCAATGTCATGGGAGACGCGGAGAGCACCGTCTCCAACGCAATCGACTCGATCGTCGGGTTTTTCGCGGGCATGCATATCGAGTTCCCGCACATCAACCTCCCGCACTTCAGCCTGAGCGGCGAGTTCTCCCTCATGCCGCCGAGCGTGCCGACCATCGGCATCGAATGGTACGCGAAGGGCGGCATCATGACCGCGCCGACGATGTTCGGCGTGAACGGAGGTCGGGCCATGGTCGGCGGCGAGGCAGGACCCGAAGCCGTCCTGCCCATCTCGCTGCTCCAAGACTATATCGACCATGCCTTCGACCGAAACCAAGTTGGCAACAACAACGAGGTCAACGTCACCGTGTACGCCGGCGGAGACTCAGACGACATCGCGAACAAGGTCGCCGTCAAGGTTTTCGGGGCAATCGATCAGGCCATGGCGGCAAACGGGAGGTAATCAATCATGGCTAACTGGTACGAGGGGCCCTGGGTAGGCCCCGGGGCCAAGTTCCAGGTGTGCGTTGGGTATTCCTACGACACCTACACGGACGACACGGTCCACATGTACTGGAAACGATTCATCAAGGTAGACGGCAACTTCTACGGAACGACCGTGCACACGAGCTGGGCGGGCGACATCACGCTCAACGGCTCGGGAGACTACGCCGACACTGGCTGGCAGGATCTCGGCGCTGTCCCATACGGGCACTACGATTCCACCGGCGCGGACGCATGGTACACGAGCGGCTCCGGCACTACCTACGAATCGTCCGGCAGGTGGGGCGAGTACGCGACCGCCCCGACGTGGACTCCATACCCTGTCAAGGTCATCGTGGCGACGCGTGCGAGCGACGACCGCACCGACCTGTCGTGGCAGAACGACGCCCACGGGGCGCGACCTTACTCGGGCATCTACGTGGACAGGCAGGTGGACGGCGGCTCGTGGAGCCTCATCGCCAACATAAGCGGCGGCTCCACGTCGTTCGCCGACGCGTCCACGTCTGCGAACCACGCCTACCGCTACCGCGTCGTCCCGTACAACGACGCGGGGCAGCCCGACCACGCGCTGTCGGGCACGGTCTACAACACGCCGTGCGCCCCGACGTTCGCCTCCGTGGCGCGCAAGGACGCCACGACCGTAACGGCGACGCTGTCCAACGAGGCGAACACCGCGACGGCGCTGGAGTACCAGTCTCGCAAGATGGGGGGCTCCGGCTGGGGCGAGTGGGGCGCCACCTCGTCCATGAGCGGCAAGGTCGCATCGTTCGACGTCGACCTCGGCGGCGGAACGTTCCAGCTTCGAGCGCGCAACACCCGCATCCCGCTCGCGTCCGACTGGGCGCTCTCGGAGCCCGTGGTAACCATCTGCGCGCCCGCTGCACCGACGCTCGTGTCCCCCGCGTCGTCGGCGGTCGTCTCGAAGACCTCGCTCAAGGTCGGGTTCGAGTGGATGCACAACGCGCTGGACGGCAGCGCGCAGACCAAGGCGGAGCTGCGCTACTCGACCGACGGCGGCTCCACATGGGCGACCGTCGCGGTGGATGGCGACGGCCAGTCGGCGGAGGTCGACAACTCGTTCGCGCTCAACTCAACGGTGACGTGGTGCGTGCGAACCAAGGGAGCTCACGACGATTTCGGCCCGTGGTCCGGCAACAGGGTGTTCGCGGTCAAGCAGGTGCCGACCGTCGTCATCGAGCAGCCGCCCGAAGGCTACGTGGTAGAGGAGATCCCCATCGCGATCGAGCTGATGTACAGCGACCCGTCGGGCGAGCTCGCGAGCGCGAGGATGACGATACTCGACGACGGCGGCTCGGCGGTCTACTCGGAGGACATGGGCACGTCGACGAGATGCGACGTTGGCGCATCGGAGTTCGTCCCTGAGGACGGCAAGGCATACACCATCGAGGCCTCCGTGCGCTCGTCCTCGACGCTCACGGCCACGGCGACGCGCGCGGTGACGGTAAAGTTCGTCCTTCCGCAGCGGGCCGACATCGGGGTCGACTTCGACCAGGAGCAGGGCTTCGCGTACGTCACGCCCAAGCTCGCAGACGATGAGGGCTTCTCGCAGGTCGTGCGCATCGACCTGTTCCGCGTCAACGGATCTGAGCGAGTGCTAATAGGCGAGGACGTTGAATCTGGAGAGGTCGTCCTCGACCGATACGCGCCGCTCAACGTTCCGTACTCGTACGAATCGGTTACCCATTCTGCGTCTGGGTCGGTCAACAAGACCGACGTAGCGTGCACGTTCGCAACGCCATGGTGGTACATCTACTTCGACGGCGGCATCGCGAAGGCGATGTGGGAGCCTTCGGGAAGCAGGACGCCAAGACGACCTTCCGACGAACTGAAGGAGATAGACGGAAGGGAATGGCCGCTGCTCATCCAGGGCCGCCGCAAATCGTACAAGGTGAGCTTCAGCGGATGGGTCGAATCGAGGGACGAGGCGGATACGTTCGTCAGCATGACGCTCGCTTCCGGCGACAAGGTCTACAAGGGCCTCGAGGGCCATGTGTTCCACTGCCACGCGGAAGCCGACGTCACCGACGACTACGACGGCTTTTTCGAATATTCGGCGACCGTGGGCGTTTCGATCACAAGGGTTTCGGGGGGTGCGCTCTGATGCCTAATTGGAAAGGTCCTCGTTACGATGCGGGATGGGTTTACAGACGCGTCGCATGGGGCACCTGGATGGAGGTAGGCGAGTACTCGAACATCGAGAGCTTGTCGTACAGCAAATCCGCGCTTAACTCGCTCAAGCTCTCGGGCAGCGCGAGCTGCGACGGAGATCCTCCTGACGAGATAGACGCCGTAACGGCCTATTACACGTTCGCCGACGGCTCCGGCGAGGTCGCTCTCGTCCCGGTGATGACTTTTCTGGTCGAGTCAGACGAACCGCAGTATTCGGCATCGGACGGCGGTATCGCGAGAAGCAGCTCTATCAAGTTCTATTCACTGCTGAAGGTCCTGTCCGACATCGTGCCGGAAGGCTCCTTGACGATACCAGCCGGGACGAACGCCGTTGCCAAGGCCAAGGATATAGCCGAGAGCGTCGGTCTTCGGACGAACAATCCGTCGTCGACGTACACGACGAGCGAGGATAAGACGTTCGGCTCAGATTCGACGTACCTCAGCATCGTCAACTGGCTGCTCGACGTGGCGGGATACGCCTCGGCTCGCACCGATGCGCGCGGCGTCGTACAGATGGAGCCCTACGTCGAGCCCACTGACAGGCCCGTCTCATGGACTTTCAGGAACGACGACGATTCGACGTTGCTGTCCGGCCCGTCGTGCGAAAACGACTGGAGATCGACGCCTAATGTCGTCACCCTCGAATACCAGACCGAATCTGAGTACATCATCGCGACCGCGCGCAACATCGACCCCGACAGCAGAGCGTCGCTCCCGAGCAGGGGGTGGCGGACGAAGAGCGCGACGGTATCCGTCAGCGAGCTCGACGGCGAGACTCCGCAGGAGCGCCTGGAGAACCTCAAGGCGATGGCAGTGAGCGAGGTCAAGAGCGAGTCTGCGGAAATCCAATACGTAAAAATCGAGTCCGTCTTCGTCCCTGTGTCGGTGAACGATTCGATCGCAATCGAGTATTCGGGGAAGACGTGGCGCGGGAGCATCACCGCCATAGACGGCAACGACGGACCGTCCGGAGACATGACCATCAAAGCGCGAATCTTCATACGCCGCGACGTCCTCGTCGACGTCGACGGCAAGATTTCTTGAGAGGAGGCAAACGGATAAATGGCAGAGTCGATGGCGAGCATGGCCGAGAAGGCCCTGAGGATAAAGCCGGGCGGCGATTCCGGCGTCGATCACCACACCTACGGATCTATCGAGTCCGTCAACGAGGACGGCTCCTATCAGGTGCGCCTCGACGGCGCTTCGAACGCCACCCGATGTGCGAACACCTGCACGGCGGCGTCTGGCGACCGCGTGCTCGTGCTCGTCAAATCCGACGGGAAGTGCGCGGCCATCGGACGCGTCGGCGGACTCAGGTCGGTCGAGGTCGCGTCGATGGTCCCTAGCAGCAAGACGTCTTCGTGCACGGTGAGCGTGGCGGCGCTGCCGTCGAGCCTAATCAGGTACGTCGTCATCTACTGGCGATGCGCGTACACGGGCGCGCTCGGCGAGGCGAAAGTTCCCCTGGCGTCGGGCGGCGGCGCGAAGAAGTTCTGCATGCACTCGATGACCGACGGGAACGACGGCTCGCAGTGCATCTGGTGCTGGGAGGAGGCTTCCGTCAGCCTCGGCGACGTCGTCCTGACCATCACGAGGGGCGCGGCGCGGAGGGCGGCGATGTCGTCGAGCAGCGCAAACGTCAACGACAGCCCTGGGACGCAGTTCAGCATCGAGGAAGTGACATTCTGCGCGTAAGGAGGGAAGCGCATGGAATCGAACGAGATTCGCAACATGACGAGAGGAGGAGAGGCACGATGCCTATAAGCAAGCTTGAGGTGAGCGTCAGCGACCTGACGAAGCGCCCGCGCGTGCAGATCACGCAGGGCGACAGGCGCTCCCGCGTCATAGAGGCGACCGTCACGGACGGCGGCTCGCCCATGGACCTCACTGGGAAGAGGGCGCGATTCAGGGCAGAGCTTCCGCTCGGCAAGGTCGTCATAGACGACGGCTGCGAGGTGGCGGACGCCGAGGCGGGCGTGGTCCGATACACCGTGGGGGACGAGGTGGCAGCGCGCGCAGCGGTCATCTCCGACGCGTACTTCGAGATATACGACGAGGAAGGCTACTCGCTGGCCGCGAGCAAGATGGTCGTCGAGGTCGGCCGCGGCGTTGACGTCGACGGCGAGCGCCCGTCCGACTACGTGCCCGAGCTCGACAGGCTCAAGGCCGAGTTCGCGCGCATCGCGGAGGAGGCGAAGGGCTTCGAGACCGAGCGAGCCTCGGAGTTCGAGGCC
>OLPV01001660.1_pt1 | contig 15990 bp, 9 predicted proteins | sample 1671961 | NCBI WGS metagenome assembly OLPV01 (sample SAMEA3136630, study PRJEB25190) | human gut metagenome | biome: human gut; feature: human-associated habitat; material: faeces | place: Austria | collected 2013
ATCCATTTGAAAATAAAGAACTTTTTGAAAAACAGTTCCCGGCAGACTTTATCTCCGAGGCTGTAGACCAGACAAGAGGATGGTTCTATTCTCTGCTGGCTGAGTCCACAATCCTGTTTAATCAGGCTCCATATAAGAACGTTATCGTTCTTGGCCATGTACAGGACGAAAACGGACAGAAAATGAGTAAGTCCAAAGGAAATGCAGTAGATCCTTTCGATGCTCTTGAAAAATACGGCGCAGATGCTATCCGCTGGTATTTCTATATTAACAGTGCTCCATGGCTGCCAAACCGTTTCCATGGCAAGGCTGTTCAGGAAGGTCAGCGTAAATTCATGGGTACTCTGTGGAATACCTATGCATTCTTTGTATTGTATGCAAATATTGACAATTTTGACCCGACTAAATATACTTTAGATTATGACAATCTTCCGGTTATGGACAAATGGCTCTTAAGCAAGCTGAATTCCGTAGTAAAAACAGTAGATGACTGTCTGGCTAACTACAAGATTCCGGAAAGTGCAAGAGCACTGCAGGATTTTGTTGATGAAATGAGTAACTGGTATGTAAGAAGAAGCCGTGAACGTTTCTGGGCAAAAGGAATGGAGCAGGATAAGATCAATGCCTATATGACTCTGTACACTGCACTGGTAACTATCTCCAAGGCAGCAGCTCCTATGATCCCGTTCATGACAGAAGAGATCTACCAGAACCTTGTAAGAAGCGTTGACAAAGATGCTATTGAAAGTATCCATCTCTGTGACTTCCCGAAAGTACAGGAAGCATGGATCAACAAAGAGCTGGAAGAAGACATGGAAGAGCTGCTGAAGATCGTTGTTCTTGGTCGTGCTGCAAGAAATACAGCCAATATTAAGAACCGTCAGCCGATCGGAACCATGTATGTAAAAGCTGAAAAAGAAATGGGACAGTTCTATACAGATATCATTGCAGATGAACTGAATGTAAAAGAAGTTGAATTTGCAAAAGATGTAGAATCCTTTATTTCTTACAGCTTCAAACCACAGCTTCGTACTGTTGGACCGAAATACGGCAAACTTCTGAATGGTATCCGTAAGGCACTGTCAGAGATTAATGGAACAGAAGCTATGAACGAACTGAGATCCAAAGGTGTCCTGACACTGGATATTGATGGAAACAAGGCAGAACTGACTGAAGAAGACCTGCTTATCGAGACTGCACAGACAGAAGGTTATGTAACAGAAACAGATGGAGATGTTTCTGTAGTCCTTGACACCAATCTGACACCAGAACTGATCGAAGAAGGTTTTGTACGTGAGATTGTCAGCAAGATTCAGACAATGAGAAAAGAAGCGGGATTTGAGGTTATGGATAAGATTCATATCTATGCAAAAGATAATGAACGCATTCTTGAACTCATGAAGAATCACAAAGAGGAGATCATGTCCGAAGTACTTGCAGAGGATGTTACTCTGGGAGAAACAGAAGGATATGTAAAAGAATGGAACATTAACAAAGAACCAGTTGTTCTTGGTGTTGCAAAAATGTAATGAGGTCATGCCCGGCATATAACCGGGCATGATTCGCTAAATTGGGGGTAATAAAAAGGTGCAGCATTGCTGCACAACAAGGAGGAAATGCGATGATCGATAAGCAGTTTAAAAAAGAAGCTTTCAAAGAAAGTGTAAAAGAAAATGTCAAATTTCTTTATCGCAAAAAACTGGAAGAAGCTACTCAGGAGCAGATCTTTCAGGCTGTATGCTACACCGTAAAAGATGTTATCATTGATAACTGGCTGGAAACACAGAATGCATATAAAGAACAGGATCCAAAGACTGTTTATTATATGTCAATGGAATTCCTTATGGGCCGTGCCCTTGGAAATAACCTGATCAACCTTACTGCATACAAAGAAGTAAAAGAAGCACTGGATGAACTTGGACTGGATCTTAATGTGATCGAGGATCAGGAACCGGATCCGGCTCTTGGAAACGGTGGACTGGGACGTCTGGCAGCATGCTTCCTGGATTCCCTTGCAACTCTGAATTACAGTGCATATGGATGTGGTATCCGTTATCGTTATGGTATGTTCAAACAGCAGATCAAAGACGGATATCAGGTAGAAGTACCGGATAACTGGCTGAAAAATGGATATCCATTCGAACTTCGTCGTCCGGAATATGCAAAAGAAGTACATTTTGGCGGATACGTTGATGTAGAATATGATCCTGCAACAGGTTCCAACAAATTCGTACACAAGGGATATCAGGCTGTAAAAGCAGTTCCTTTTGATATGCCTATCGTTGGTTATAACAATAAAATCGTTAACACTTTAAGAATCTGGGATGCAGAACCGATTGTGGACTTTGAGCTGGATTCCTTTGACAAAGGTGATTACAAGAAAGCAGTTGAGCAGGAAAACCTTGCCCGCAATATCGTTGAGGTACTTTATCCTAATGATAACCATATGGCAGGTAAAGAACTGCGTCTGAAACAGCAGTACTTCTTTGTATCTGCAAGTCTTCAGGCTGCTGTTGCAAAATACAAAAAAGCCCATAAAGATATCATGAAACTTCATGAAAAAGTTACTTTCCAGATGAATGATACTCATCCGACAGTAGCTGTAGCAGAACTTATGCGTATCCTTATGGATGAAGAGGGACTTGGCTGGGATGATGCATGGTCTGTAACAACCAAATGTGTTGCTTATACCAACCATACAATTATGGCAGAGGCGCTTGAAAAATGGCCGGTAGAGCTGTTCTCCAGATTGCTTCCTCGTGTATACCAGATCATCGAAGAGATCAACCGTCGTTTTATTCTTGATATTCAGGCGAAATATCCTGGAAATTACGACAAGATCAAAAACATGGCTATTCTCTATGATGGACAGGTTAAGATGGCTCACCTTGCAATCGTTGCAGGCTATTCTGTAAATGGTGTTGCAAGACTTCATACGGAAATCCTGAAGAAACAGGAACTGAAAGATTTCTATGAAATGATGCCTGAGAAATTCAACAACAAAACAAACGGTATTACCCAGAGACGTTTCCTTCTTCATGGAAATCAGCTTCTTGCAGACTGGGTAACTGACCATATCGGACCGGAATGGATCACAGATCTGTCTCAGATCAGTAAATTGAAAGTTTATGTTGATGATGAAAAAGCTCAGCAGGAATTCATGAACATCAAATATCAGAACAAAGTACGTCTGGCAAAATATATTCTGGAACATAATGGAGTAGAAGTGAATCCTCGTTCCATCTTTGATGTTCAGGTTAAGAGACTTCATGAGTACAAACGTCAGCTTCTGAACATCCTTCATGTGATCTATCTGTATGATCAGATCAAGAAACATCCGGAAATGGACTTCTATCCAAGAACATTTATTTTCGGCGCAAAAGCATCTGACGGTTATGCTCGTGCCAAGAAGATCATCAAACTTATCAACTCTGTGGCTGATGTTGTAAACAATGATGCGTCTATCGAAGGTAAGTTGAAAGTTGTATTCATTGAGAACTATCGTGTATCTAATGCAGAGATGATCTTTGCAGCAGCAGATGTTTCTGAACAGATTTCTACTGCAAGTAAGGAAGCTTCCGGTACTGGTAACATGAAGTTCATGCTGAACGGTGCACCTACTCTGGGAACCATGGACGGTGCAAACGTAGAGATCGTAGAAGAAGTAGGACAGGAGAATGCCTTTATCTTTGGTCTCAGTGCAGACGAAGTTATCAACTACGAAAACAATGGTGGATATGATCCAAGAGTCATCTACAATACAGATGATGAGATTCGTCAGGTACTGACAGAACTGGTAAACGGAACATTCTCCAGCGATACAGAACTGTTCCGTGATCTTTACAACTCTCTCCTGAACCAGAATGGTGGAGAAAGAGCAGACCAGTACTTTATCCTTGGTGATTTCCGTTCCTATGCAGCTGCACAGAAGAAAGTAGAAGAAGCATACAAGGACGAAAAAGGCTGGGCACGTATGGCTATGATGAATACTGCATGTGCCGGTAAGTTCACTTCTGACAGAACTATCCAGGAATATGTAGATGATATTTGGCATTTGGATAAAGTATATATCAAATAAGAGATTTTGCAGAGGGGGCCTATGCCCGGCCCCCTCGTGCACTCCCCCTGGGCTTTTTAGGATCTCCAGACTTTGGAGTGGGGAAAGCCGCTGGTTGTTGTGTGGATAACCAGGTTGTGGTGTGGAGAAGGATGTCTCGTGTGGAGACATTCTGTGGATAAAAGAAGAAAAGAGACCAAATTTCAAGTGATTGGAATTTGGTCTCTTTTGTATTGATAAAGAGATAACTACTTCTTTGCGTTTTCAGCAAGATTATACACGGATTGCAGGACATCCATATTTCCGTGTCGTATAAAAGGAACACCAGCCTTTTCCATAAGAGGCTGATTAAAATTATCTAAGCAATCCAGCCATATTGCGTTACGATCGGAAAATTGATTTAGGAAACTGCAGTGAGCAACCCATCCTCCGCCAGGATACATTTCATATAAAGTTTTGTTAATAGAATCACGGATATCTTGTTCCGTAGCATCAGGATTGTCTAGTACAGCAACATTATCAAACCCACCGTTAATGGTAAGACGGTCACCAAAAAGTTGTTTGACTTCATAAGGATTATTTTCTGTTTGTACTGGATTTAATGCTTCTATTCCCATTTCAATAAATGTAGGAATCATTTCGCGAATTTTTCCATCAGAGTGAAGGAGAAATCGCATATCATTCCCTTTTACTGCATCAACAACTTTCTGCAGATTGGGACGGACAATAGTATTCCATTTTGATAAAGGCATAAACATATTATTGGTATTTCCATAATCGTCATGAAATTGAATGATATCTGGATTATAGTACTTTTTAACGCGTTCTATAATTGCAACTTTGTAGTTTGCAATCCATTCCATAAAGTCTTTACATTCATCTTCATATTCCTGAATATTGCAGAGTGCATCAACAAATCCGCAGAACATATGAAGACTTTCAAAGCAACCATTTATCAATATGCATTTTGATACTTTGTTTTTTCTATCCCAGTTAGCTGTGTCTCTGGCTGCATGACCTTCCCAGTCATAATCATCTATGTTAGGCATAGTAACAATTTCTTTCCAGTTTTCAATATCATCAATTTTGACTTCAGATTCCAGAGGCATTGGACCAGGTTGATCTTCTCTATAGAGATATTTTACCCCAAACCAGTCAGTTGTGATACCGTAGCCACGGGCACCCTCTTCAATTACAGTTGGGATACAGATATCCATACTTGTTGAAGGTGATGGAACCCAAGGTGTTTCCTGATGATCAAAAGCTAATAAAGCACATTCTCGTTCGGTCATTTTCATATTCTTCTACCTCCTGAAATTTTATATATAAATAAAATGGGTATAACTGTGAGGGTATTGAACAGTTACAAATGGGTTGAATGATTTTGGATTATCCGTGTGATAATTCTATTTTATCGTATTTAAAATTAAAATAAACAGAATACTTGAACTAATTTTTGCAAATAAATGACAATACTATTCGTTCATCTGAACGAATAGTATTGAAATAACAATGTAGGCAATGCAAAATAGCTCTGTCATTTATCTGTCAATTTTGCTATAATGACAAATGTTGTCAATATCTTTTCAAAATAATAATGTATTGATATAATTAATATACAAGTCAATGGTTAATTTTGCAGATATTAATAAAGGCGCTGATTATGATAAGGAGTAAGTTATGAGTAAAAGAAAAGTAAAATGGGCTATGTGGAGCCTTGGGAAAATTGCCAACAGGGTAATTAAAGAAATGAGACAGGCGGACACATATGAGATTGTAGCAGTTTGTTCTTCCAATTATACAAAAGCTCAGAATTTTATTGAAAGCAATCAACTTGTAAATGCAACTGCCTATACGAACATAGAAGATGTGTTAAAACGAGAAGATGTAGATATTGTTTACGTTGCATCTCCTCCGTGGCTTCATAAAGAACAATGTTTTAAAATAATGAATGCAGGAAAAAACTGTTTGGTAGAAAAACCAATGACTCAAAATGCGCAAGATGCTGTTGAAATTTTTGAATGTGCAAAAAGCAACAACGTATTTTGTGCAGAAGGTGTTTGGTCTAATTATTTTCCGGCTATGAGAAAAGCAAAACAGTGGATGCAGGAAGGCAGAATCGGAGAAGTAGTGGAAGTGATTGCAACTTTCGGATGTCCAATTCAGACTTTTGGAGTTGATATTAATGATGCAAGTCATTGGGGAAATAATATATCTCAAGGTGGAGGAGCATTATCTCAATTTGGTTGTTATAGTGTGAATCTTGCTCAATTTGTATATAATCAGCTTCCAGAGAAAATAATTGGTGTATCTGAACGAATTGATCGTCCGGATGGAGGAGATTTGAATTCTTGTTTTATTCTTTCATATGAGGGAGCTTCCAGACGAGCTATGTTATCTTGTTCATGGACTGCCAGAACCCAGAGTATAGCTCGTATAAGTGGAACAGAAGGTGAAATTTTGATAGGGAATCCGTTTTTTTGTCCGTATCATGCTTCATTGTACACACATAAAAATCATTTATGGTATAACGATTTGGAAGAATCTTTTGATGATCCATATGAAGGTAATGGATGTGAGGGATTTAAATATCAGTTTGAATCGGTATCTCAGTATATTTTGGAAGAAAAAAAAGAATCTGACGATGTATCATATAAGCATAGTATAGAGCTTGCAACTACTATGGAACGTATTCGAAAAACTTTGAATCATATAGAGTAATCCAAAGCTTGTGATAGTTGTCAGGAATGGGAGGGATTCTTTATGGAGGCTATTGCCATTAACGATAATACCTGGTATTTTTCTGGTGCAGTTGGAAGAGCATTTTTGTTCCGGGGAAGTCAGGCTGCTTTGTTGGTTGATACAACAAATGGGCCGGGAAACTTGAGAGAAATAATAACAAAACTTGTAGGGGACATCCCAGTTATCCTTGTAAACACTCACGCAGACAGTGATCATATTGGATGTAATCATCAGTTTGAAAAAACTCTGATGCATCCATCAGAGTTTGCCTATTATGCTTGTAAATGTAAACCGGGAGATGCAATCCCAAATCCAATCTTTGATGGTGAAATAATAGATATAGGTGGTCGTGTGTTTGAGGTGATTCTTATGCCAGGCCATACTTATGGAAGTATTGTTCTCTTGAATAGAGCAGAACGAATTTTGGTGGGTGGGGACACTATTCTTAAAAAGGTATTTATTTTTGGCCCTCAAAGAAATTTACGGGCTTTAATCTGTAGCTTGCATAGATTGAAGACACGGTATGGAAATGATTTTGATACTATTTATACGGCTCATTTTGATTTTCCTTTGAACAGAAGTTTTTTAGAAAAAGAAATACAGGCAGCGCAAGCCCTTTTAGAAGGAAAATTAAAAGCGGAAAATGCCGGAAAAATTCCATTGGAGCCGCCAGATTATAAAGAAGCGTCTTTGTACACTTTAGGAGAGGCAGGATTTTTTGATTATACAGAATTGAAGTATTAACAAAAAATTCCAAGATGAGTCGTGAATAAGGAATTTATATGGTTGATGAGGTTAGACTACTCGGTTATTTAAAACCGAGTAGTTTTCGTGCATTAAAAATGGAAAGGGCTAATATGAAACTTAACTTGTGGATGATTGCAAATCGATTATATCAAATGGAACCAAAGTTGTATATTCCAGAAGATGCACCTATAAACCTGCAAAGTGCAAGGTTATCTGTAGTTCCTAATTGTGTTTTCGTATATCAAAAAGGCAAAGATGTGATTTGTGATGCAGGAAAAGAGGGCGGATATATCATTTTTTCAGGGGAAGATTATAGACAGATCTATAATCTTGTACAGGATACGTTCGATTTTTATCAGAATTGGGAACAGATTTTACAGCAGGCAAGAGTGAAACTGGATTACAAGATGATAATGGAAAAAAGTTGGATGATATTTCATAACCCTATGGTTCTTCTTGATGGTGGCAATAAAGTTCTGAGTATGAGCAGTCAATATGATGAAGCTGATGTAAATAATGACTGGTCATATCTCAAACAGCATGGTTATAGTTCACCAAAGGTTATAGATTATCTTATGAAGGAGGGACGAAATAATAAATACTATTTGGATAGCAAACCGGAGATTTACAGTTTTTGTGATCAAAATATACATATGAATATGGTATCTTATGCATTATTTTGGAAGGGAAACAATATAGGACGACTCAATATTTTGGAATATGATCGTAAATTGAATGTGGGGGATGTGGAACTTGTAGAATTTATAAGTAGATATCTTACGGAAACTCTTAAAGAGCTTGTAGAAAAAACGGATCAAACAGGGAAGATGATGCATTATTTTACCAGAATGCTTCTGGGTCAGACTATATCGGATACAGAACAAGAATACTGGAAACAGTATGTGTGCTGGTCATCTGAAAGGGATTATAGAATCTGCGTGCTGATGTTTGAAGAAGAACTTTCAGCACAAAAAGCCATTTCTGTCCGAAATATGATACAAAATATATTTTCACAAGTGTTAGCAGTAAATTATGATGGAAATATTGTTTTTTCTATCTCAGATATTCAGCTGGAATACCTTTATAGGAGCAGACTATTGAATGATCTTTTACAACATGTAAGATTTCGGGCAGGATTGAGCCTTCCGTATAAAAAATTAGCAGAGTTGCCGTATGCTTATAAACAGGCTTGTAAAGCAGCAGAATATAGTAAGAGTACTGAAAAAATGTTGATTGCTGATTTTTATGTACATGCGGTGCGTTATATGATTGAAAATGCGTGGGATTTTTCTTTTATTTATGCTTGTCATCCTGATATCAGAAGATTATGTGAAAATAAAATAAAAGATAAAGATCAGGTTCTTAAAACATATTTTTGTTATCTTCAGAATTATCGTTCAGTTTCAGCTACTGCCAGGGAATTAAAAATACATAAGAATACATTGATTTATAGGATTAAAAGAATTGAAGAATTGTTTCAATATGACGATGCATCTGCATATACAAGAGAATATATGCTGTTATCGTTGTATATTTTTCAGTTAAAAAATAAAATATAAAACAGTAGACAGAAATTAATATAATGATTATTATTATTTTGTGGAGGAGGAGGCAAAAATGAGTAGAGACAAAGTTCCAATTACTAATTTTTCTATGTTACTAAAAACATTTCATATATCTGGAATGGAAATGGCCGAGGTGTTGCATGTAGACTCTTCGTTAATCAGTAAATGGAGAACTAATAAAAGAAAATTCAGAGCAAATTCTCAAATTTTTGAACAGATGATAGAATATGTGATGTCTTTGGATAAAGCTTCCGATTATGCGGAGGTTCGTAAGTTATTGGAAGAAGATTATCCAGATGTGAATGCAGTGAGTAAAGACAGACTAAAACTTTATTTAAAAAAATGGCTGATAAAAGCTGTAAAAGTGGAAGCAACTGAAGTATCTATACAGGATTTTATTATTTCTGAGAATAAGAAAGATAGAATATCTATGTACAAATTTTACGGTGCACAGGGAAAAAGAAATTGTATCCTTTCTATTCTCCGAATGGGGGCTGACTTGGAGACATCCCAGGAATTATGGTGTGCACTTGATAAATCGCAAGATTGGTTTTTGGAAAGTGAGCAATATATTGAAGAATGGAAAGATTTAAATAGAAATTTTTTGGATGGAGGAAATGAAATTTATGTAATTCATCCTATGAGTAGAAAATCAGATCAATTAGAAAAATCTTTACTTGTGTGGCTGCCCTTATATTTGACAGGAAAAGTTTATCCATATTTTCATGAGGAAAGATATGGAGACTATATTGAAAAGTCATGTGTGGTATTGAAGGATCATGCGGCAATGCTGCAGTATTCTGCAAAGACAGAACAGAAAGAGAACATAACTTATTTGTCAGATGACAAAGAGACCGTTCAGGGAATGCTTGAAGTAATGCAAAGAAAACTGAAGACGGCTTCACCATGTTTCAGGTTTTATTTCCATGAAGACAGTGGTTCTTATATGGATTTCCTTTCTGGTATGGTGAATTTACCAGAAAGTCAGTATCTTTATATGAGATTTCCATTTGTTAATCTAATTCCAGTGACAGAAATGGAAGAAATATTGAGAAACAATAATGTGGATCAGAAATTATGTGATCAGATTCTTGAAGCTTGCCTGAGTTTGAAAAAAGATTTGCGTAGAGATGGGGAAGCCCATTTCAGATATTTAATTCCTAAAAAAGCACTGTTGAAATTACTTGGCGAGGAGAAAATATACCTTGATACAGTTTCTTTGTTTTGTGGGAAATCAATCTATATTTTAAATCATCAATTTCGACAATTGCTGAACAATATGGCGGAGGTATTGACCCATGTGCAGTCACATACCAAGATTCATGAAGTAACACTTGTAGATGACAGCAGTGCTCAATTGATGGGAGATTTGAATGTATTGTGCAAAAATAATACTTGTGTCAGTATCTTTAATGAACCCAAACAATTGACAGATGATGTACCATGGGTGTTGACTTCTACGGAATTACCTATCGTAAGGGCAATGTATCATACTTGCCACCATATATGGGAAACTGCATTTCCGCAGAACAGAAATAATGAGATGGTAGCACGTCAGATACAAATTATGATTCAAAGTGTGCCTGTGCCGGATGTTTCCTGACAAAAATTAAAAAAAGTAAACAGCTTTAAACGAGATTCCAGATAATTAAATCAGTGGAATCTCGTTTTTTGCAGTAAAAGAGTAGATGTAAGAAAATTTTTTCACTACATGTTCTTGAAATTGCTATTTTGAAGATGGAACGATAACAAAGTATTTTTTGGTTTGTAAGAAAGTGAACGATAGATTAGCGATAGTAGTATGCCGATAATATTTAAACAGATTGCAATAATAAAAGAATTTTTATAAGAACCTGTAGATGCATATACATTTTTCATAATCATTGGACCAAAGAATCCAGCCATAGCAAATCCTATAAACATTATTCCATAGTTTACACTGTTGTTTTTTTGACCGAACTGATCAGCGGTAAATCCGGGATAGACACCCATAAATGCCCCAAAACAGATACCGACAAAAGCAATACCAATATAAAACGTTATATAGGTTCCTGTTTTGCAGAAAGTCAGGAAAAGAAGACCGACTATTGATAATATGCAAGAGAGAACAAGTGTATTAATGCGTCCGATTTTATCAGAAAGTGTTCCGGCTAAAAGTCTTCCGCCTGCATTGAAAAGAGCCAGAATAGAGACGGCTAAGCTTGCAGAAGCTGTTCCCATGCCAATCATATCGGATGCGACGGCGGATGCCTGAGATATAATCATCATACCACAGAAGGCACCACACATAAGAAGAAGCAACATAGAATAAAAAATGGGGCTTTTTAGCATGAATTTCCAATCATAATTTTTCACAGTAACTGTTGAATTCTTCTGCGTAGGAGGAATCCATCCACCAGGAATGAAGTTATCAGGACATTTTTCAACGATAAGTGAGCAGAGAATCATGATAATAATGAATGTTATTCCTACAATTTTGAAAGCAAAAGAAACACTGGATTTTTGTACAACAGAAGTAACAATTGGAGGCAGGATTACAGAAGATAATCCGTAAACAGCAGTTGTAATACCTCCAATCAGACCACGTTTATCTGGAAAGAATTTGACGCAAGAGCTGATATTACATCCATAGGCCATACCCAGGCCAAGTCCACCAAGAAGACCATAAGTAAAGATCAGATATCCTATGCTTGTGGCAAAGCCAGACAAAAACATACCTAAACCAAACATAACGCCTCCGACCAAAAGAACAATCTTAGGACCGAACCTGTCGTTAAACCATCCACCTGATATCATTGTGATGGGTCCTACAGAATTAGCTATGGTATATACAATAGCAAGATCTCCGGTTGTAATGTTTATACCATTAATTTGACTTAGATATTCAGCCATAGGTGAAGCGAATACGCTCCAGGCGTAAACAGATCCAAGGCATAAGTTTGCGAGACAGCAAGTTACAAGAATATAACGTCGTTTTTTTGTGTAGTCTTTCATGTCATGTATCTCCTCTTTAAAATATTTGATGTTTTTAGTCTTTTATCTTTTGATGAAAAAGTCAATATTATTTACATTTTTGTCATTTTTAAAATATGACAGTAATGTGACAGAATAGTCAAAAAATATGTCAATTACAATGTCAATTTAACAAAAATGACAAAGCATATAGAAATATTGACAAAAAAATATGAGGATGATAAGGTGAAATCACTTAAGAGGACGATGAAAGTTTTGAAATAACAGATGAAAAGACGAAAAATATGCAAATTTATAAGGAGGAAAAACTGTGGCAAGAGAAAAGAAATATTTACAGTTTGGTGTAAAACAAAGTCTTTATCAGGGATCGGGTAGTATAAATGTTATTCCTGAAATTCTCAGGACAGAAGGTTGGAACAGAGTTATGTTGATTGCTGATCCGGATCTTTATAGGATTGGAGTTATTGATCCTGTTGAGAAAATTCTAAAAAAAACAGAAGGTATTGAATATTTTGTTTTTACAGACTTAGTTCCCAATCCGGAAGCAAAGACTATTGATGAAAAGGCAAATCCGGCATATCGTGATTTTGGTGCAGATGTAATGATTGCAGTGGGCGGTGGTTCCACAATGGATACTGCAAAGGGTGTAGCTATTGCAGGTGATTCAGGAAAATCATGTGTTGATCCATCTTTCCTTTTTGGAATTGATCCACATAAACCCTTTGCTCATAAGACTTTTCCAATTATTGCAATTCCTACAACAGCAGGGACAGGATCTGATGTTTGTCGGAATGCGGTTATCTGCAACTATGAGGGTGAAAAAATAGTACCTTCTCATGATTGTATACTTCCACCGTATTCTATAATGGATCCTGATTTACTTGCAGGATTACCAAGAAGTGTTGCAGCTGCTACATCTGTGGATGCACTTACGCATGGACTTGAGTCCTATACCAGTATGAGTGCCAATGATTTTACAGAAACTTTTTCTTTAAGATCTCTGGAATTGATAGGAGAAGCAATACGTCCGTTCTGCGCAAATCCTGCTGAGGATAAATGGGCAAATATGATGAGCCTTGGATGTATGTATTCTGGATTTTCACTTGGAATTGCAAGTATTGGACAGGATCATGTTATTACACATCCGATGTCAGAAGCTCCTTTCCATATGCCGCATGGAGATGCCTGTGGCATGGTACTTCCAGCAGTAATCGAATGGAATGGAGAAGGCTGTAAGGAGAAATATAGAAAGGCGTATAATGCTTTGACTGGAAATCATCTTACAGATACAGAATTTGAAGTGAAAATGCTGATTGATTGGGTGATCGATTTGAATGTTGACCTGAATATTGCAAAGAATATGACATTTGAGGAATGGGGATACAACGATGAAGATGTTTTGGAATTAATGTTAAGACATCCAATTTTTAATGGAAAAGATACAACTCCTAATAATAGATGTAATTATCCAAGAGTTACTCGTGCAAAAGATTTCCGTTTTTTAATTCAGAGGACAAACGAATATTCGAAAGTTCAGAAAGCTCGTGCGGAGGCAAAAAGAAATCTGGCTGAATAATATGCTTGTTTGAAAAAGGTGCGGCTATGTATAGGATACGAAGACGGAGGGGCTATGGGAAATTGTTTGGAAGTAAAAAATATAAGTAAGGCCTTTGTTGGTGTCCAGGCTCTTGATAATATTAGCTTTCGTGCAGATGGAGGAGAAGTGTGTGCACTTTTGGGTGAGAATGGGGCAGGAAAAAGTACACTTTTAAAAATATTAAGTGGCGCACAGACTGCAGATTCAGGTGAGTATTATATTAATGGCGAAAAGATGGAGTTTAAAACACCAATTGAAGCGATTAAAGCAGGCGTTAACATTATCTACCAAGAACGACAATTGGTTGGAGAATTGACTGTTGCTGAGAATATCTTCATGGAAGATATGTATCATAATAGCTTTGGTGTGATTGATTTTAAGAGATCAAATGAAGAGGCGCAGAGATTAATTGATGTCTTTCATCTTCCGTTTAAAGCTGGTACAAAAGTGAAAAATTTATCGGTGGCACACCAGCAAATGGTGGAAATTATGAAAGCTTATCGTCGGGAAAGTAAAATTATAGCATTTGATGAGCCGACGGCGCCTTTGTCAGATGCAGAAATCAATATACTTTTTGATCTGATAAAAAAGTTAAAGGAAGAAGGAAAAGTTATCTTGTACGTTTCTCATCGCCTTGGTGAGTTGTTTAGAATAACAGACAGTATTGTTATTCTGAAGGATGGATGCTTTGTAGACAAAATTGCAACTAAAGAGGCGACTGAAAATCAATTGGTATCAAAGATGGTTGGGCGTAACATTGGTGATACATATTCCATGTTGGATAGAAATGATAAATTTGGAGATGTCGTTTTGGAAGTCAGAAATCTGGAAGGCAGCATGGTTCATAATGTAAGTTTTAAGCTTCATGCTGGAGAAGTGCTTGGCTTTTCCGGACTGGTTGGTGCCGGACGTTCAGAGACTATGCAATTGATTTTTGGGGCAGACAAGAAAAAAGGCGGAGAAATTCTGATAGAAGGAAAAACAGTTAAAATTAAAGGCCCGAAAGATGCCATTAAAGCAGGCATTGGATTTTGTCCAGAAGATAGGAAAGAACAGGGATTAGTATTAGGAAGATCGATTAGGGACAATCTCACGATGCCTATCCTTCGAACAATTTCTGGTGGAGGTGTTATTGATTCGGGAAAAGAGAAAAAACTGTCTGCTAAAGCAATTGAACAATACCGAATAAAAACACATAGCGACAAAAAAATTGTAAGAGAGTTATCTGGAGGAAATCAGCAAAAAGTAATTCTGGGAAGATGGATGCTCGCAAATTTGAAAGTATTAATCTTGGACGAACCAACAAAAGGCATCGATGTAGGTGCAAAGGCTGAAATATACCAGATGGTATGTGATCTTGCAAAAAAAGGCTTGGGAGTGATTTTTATTTCTTCAGATTTGCCGGAAGTGTTAAATGTCTGTGATAACGTGGTAGTTATGCATGAGGGAAAAGTGACCGGTGAACTTGGAAAGAACGAACTTTCAGAGGAGCTGATTATGCAGCTGGCCATGGTTGATGACAGTGGCCTTTTGGGATAATGGAGAATAAGATATGGAAAATAATAAAACAAAAAAGAAAGTCAATATTTTTCAATCAAATGAGATCCTGATGCTGATAGTTCTTGCAATTGTAATTGCTATTTTTACAGGTTTAAATAAGAACTTTTTTTCCATCACGAATTTTACAAATATTCTGATGGCAGCATCAACAATTGGTCTTCTGGCCATTGGTGAAACTTATTTGATCATTGCCGGACATATAGATCTTGCCAGCGCTCATACTGCTTCACTGTTTGGAGTTATGATGGCATTGCTGGTTAATAAAAATATTCCATGGGGTCTGGCAATTTTAATTGTTGTAATATGTAGTGCAATTGTTGGTCTGTGTAATTCTCTGTTGGTTAATATTTTTGAATTACAGCCATTTATTGCTACATTGGCAATTTCTCAGGTTTGTCAGGGGGCTGCTTATCTGATTTGTGATGGTAAATCACAGCCGGTAGCTAACCAGGCATATAACCAGATTGGTACCATGCGAATTATGGGAATTCCTTTCCCTGCGATTATTATGGTTATATTTTTTATAGTTTTTGGTTTTATTCTTTCCAAAACGGTATTTGGTCGCAGCGTATATATGGTTGGAGGAAATCCAGAGGCGGCGAGACTTGCAGGTCCAAGTCCAAAGAGAACTAGCACTATTCTTTATCTGATGTCATCTATGATTGCTGCTTTTGCAGGTATTTTAATGACTGCAAAGATGCATTCCGGACAGCCAGCGGGTGGATCAGGAGCAGAATTTGATGCTATCA
>OLPV01001669.1_pt1 | contig 15945 bp, 17 predicted proteins | sample 1671961 | NCBI WGS metagenome assembly OLPV01 (sample SAMEA3136630, study PRJEB25190) | human gut metagenome | biome: human gut; feature: human-associated habitat; material: faeces | place: Austria | collected 2013
GCATTTTCTGCACGCTTTGCAACCTTGATTGCAGCCCAAAGCGCCGCACCTGAAGAAATTCCAATCGAAATACCTTCCGTCTTTGCAGAAAGTCTTGCTGTTTCATAAGCATCTTCATCCGTTACGGTGATGATCTCATTAAATAATTCCTGCCTTGTTACCGGAGCGATCATTCCTCCACCGATTCCCTGGATCTTATGCGGTCCTGGTTCTCCACCGGAAAGCACCGGGCAGCCTGCCGGCTCCACTCCAACGAGCTCCACATCCGGATTCTTTTCCCGTAAATATTCACCAAGTCCGGTCAGTGTTCCTCCGGTTCCGACTGCTGCAACCACGATATCCACTTCACCATCTGTGTCTTCCCAGATCTCCGGTCCGGTTGTCTTAAAGTGTGCATTCGGATTGTTCGGGTTCCCGCCCTGTCCGATCACGACACCTCCCGGTGTCTCTTCCAAAAGCTGTGCTGCCCTTTCACCTGCACCACCCATATTTTTCTCTGCCGGGGTCAGATAGACTTCTGCACCATATCCATTTAAAATCTGAATTCTTTCTTTTGACATATTTTCCGGCATGCAGATGTACGCCTTATATCCTTTAGCAGCCGCTGCCATCGCAAGACCGATCCCGGTATTTCCTGAAGTTCCTTCTATGATCGTTCCACCCGGTTTCAGTTTCCCTTCCTGCTCTGCTGCTTCGATCATGTTCACTGCAATCCGGTCTTTTACACTTCCTCCTGGATTAAAATATTCCAGTTTTCCAAGGATTCTTGCCTGACTTTCCTTAAGTTCTTCAATTCGATGAAGCTCAACAAGAGGTGTTCTTCCTGTAAGTTCCAATATGCTATCGTAAATTCTTCCCATTTTTCTTTCCTCTTTCCATTTCTATTTCCATTTGATCAAACTGCTTTCCAGTTTCTTTACCAGCAGATCAATGATCGTAACCACGATTCCCATAAGAACGATTCCGGCTATCACGTTGGTATAATCCGCATAGTCCGAAAACTTCTTTACAAAATATCCAAGGCCGGAGGTTGCTCCAAGTAGTTCTGCTCCTGTCAGACACAGGAACGCACCTCGAAGTGTGCCCGGAAGTCCTCCGATGATATCCGGTAACGTATACGGAAGGATGACCTGAAAAAGCATCTTGGGTGTCGATACATTCATCACCTTTGCCGACTGGATGATCTTTGGATCCATCCCACTGACTCTGGCGATCATTGTCTGAAATGTCGGCCAGAACACTGCCGAAAAAATTACAAAAATTGAAGCAATTTTAAATGTTGGCATCACCGCCACCACATAAGGTGTATATACCAGCGGTGGAATCGGACTGATCACATTTGCGATCGGTACGACTGCTTCTCTAATTCTTGGAATCCATCCTGTAAAAAGTCCTAAAAATACACCCAGGATCACTGCCAGTCCGACGCCCCACACCAGCAGGACAAGGGAACTTACAACTCCGGCAAGCATCAGATCTTTCTGTTCGATAAAAACATAAAATACATTTTCCGGCGACGGGACCAGCACAGGATGTGTAAATCCATGCTTATAAGCGCTTTCCCATATTCCTAAGAAAAGGAAGGTGATAAATGCAATATCAATCGCACTTTTCTTTCTGTCCTTTATATATTTGATTAAAAATAACACTTCTGCAAATACAAGTACCACCAGGTATGCTACCGGTGATTCCACTTCCTGATCCGTTTTCAAAAAGAGGACCAGAAAAATATTGATAAGAAATGCGATATTTGCACGATTTACCAGAATACTCACAGAACCACCCCCTCATCAATCTCTTCTGCCACACGGTTATAAAACAGAGAAATCAGATTTTGATGAAGCTTTCGGTAGCTATCCGTTCCGACGAGTTCTTCTTTTCTTCTAGGATAAGGAATCGTAACCGGAATCTCCGCCCGGATTTTTCCGGGTTCCATCACAACGATACGGTCTGCAAGAAGAATAGCTTCATCAATATCATGAGTAACGAAAAGAACCGTTTTTCCTTTTTCTTTACTGAGCTTTGAGAAAAATTCCTGAAGCTCCTGCCTGAGCTTTGGATCGATCGCACCAAAAGGTTCATCCATCAGTAAGATATCCGCTTCCATCGCCAGCGCCCTTGCAATTGCCACTCTCTGCTGCATTCCACCGGAAAGCTGGGACGGATACTTTTTCGCTGCATCCTTTAATTCCACACTATTCAGATAGCTATCTGCAAGCTCTTTTCGTTCCATACGGGAATATTTCTTTCCACTTTGCCTGATTCCGAAGATCACATTATCTCTGGCTGTCAACCATGGAAAAAGTGAATAATGCTGAAATACAACGGCACGGTTCTTTCCCGGTCCTTTTACCTTTTCTCCGTCAATCAGGATTTCTCCGTCTGTACTCTTTTCCAGACCTTCCAGTACGGTTAAAAGAGTACTTTTTCCGCATCCGGACGGTCCGAGAATACATACAAATTCTCCCTCCTGTATCGACAGATTGATCTTTTTCAGAGCTTCAAACCGCTGATGATTATCTTCATATGTAAATGACAGATTCCTGATTTCTATCTTACTCATGGATTCTCTCCTTATGATGTTCCTCTACTTGTTGTACTCGTTGAATGTCGTAAGCTGTTCCTGATAAAATGCATCATCCGGATTTTCTTTGATCAGCTCATCCAGTGCTGTTTTATAAATCTCGGTATCGATATGGTCATCAATATCTACCTTCGTGTCATCCTCAAAGAATCCAGAATCCTTAAGTGACTGATAATAAGTCTCAATTCCCTCTTTGTTTGGATCCAGTGTAAGTACGGTCCGGTTTACAAATAAATAATTTCTTACATAATCCTCATCCTGACCGGAAAAATCAGCCAGCTTTTTCACGATATCGTCCTGATTGGCTTCGTCACTGTAATATTCCCATGCCCGTAAATTTGCCTTTGTAAATTTGACAAATGCATCATGCTTTTCTTCCAGTTTCTTCTTTGAAGTTACCTGACGGCAGCATACATAAAGCGGCGAAAGCTCGCCAACCTGATATACCTGCTCGATTCCGATATCTGCATAGGAATTTGCAAATTCGATCGGAAGGAATCCAACATCTGCTTCTCCTTTTGCGACTGCCTGGGCTACATTTGCCTGGCTGTCTACTTCGACAAGCTGAATGGAATCCACATCCACACCTTCTTCCAAAAGTTTTGCTCTTGTTACTACCCATGCAGAATCGCCACGGACCATTGCAGCTTTGACTCCCTTATAATTCTTCAGATCTTTGAATTTGTCTACATTTTCCGGCTTGGAAATGATGGCTCCGCCTTCTGCTGCAGTTCCTCCGAAAATCACCAGATCCGAACCATTTGCAATAAATGTAAGATCCGGTACAACTCCGGTTCCCAGAACGTCTACATCTGATTTCCCGGAACTGATAGCAGTTAAGGTTGCTGTTCCATCCTGTGTCTCCGGAAATTCAACATTCACGCCTTCTTCTTTGTAATAACCGAGTTCATTTGCAAGGATCACAATTGCTGTTCGAATGGTTCCCGGCTGAATCGCAAATTTAATCGTATTATTTTCAGAGTCCACAGATGCTTCCTTTTTGGAACTGCTCTCTGATGTCGTTTTACTTCCACAGGCTGTGAGCCCCGTTACTGCAAGTATTGCTGCGATGCTAAGTGCTGTTGCCTTTGTTGTAATGAGTTTCAATTTCTTCATCTTTGTCCTCCTCTTTCTTTTCTTTATTTACCTATCTATTTAATAGGTTTTTATTGTTTTGAATTATATCGTCTTATAACATATATGTCAAGTAGGAAAACTATGTTTTTATTTTTGTACAATTCAAACAGCATCTCTCATGACATCTTCCTGTTAAATAAAAAGAAACAGAACTCCCAGACAGCTTTGCTTTTGCATCTGTCTGAACTTCCTGTTTCTTTTTATATTTCTCTCAAATTTTTTATTCTTCTAGAATCTTCACCCCAAACTTCGGAAGCATTTCTCCCTTTTCTACAGCATTTCCACTTAATAGATCCATCTTTCCTGCAAATTCTTCCGGAATTTTCAGATCTTCATCCTTAAAGTTCATCACAAAGTAAAAACTCTTCTCTTCTCCGTTACGTTTTACAATCTCCAGTCCGTTACCATTTTCTGCAACCGGATTTACCCTGGCATCTTCTGCTGCCATAGTAAGAATCTTATCTGTTCCAACAACTTCCATACAGCTTCCAATATAATATAATTTTCCTTTTCCATAATCATGTCTGGTCACTGCCGGCATGCCTGCATAGAAATCTTCGGCATATTCGCCCAGTGCCTCCGCACCTTCCAGATGCATCAGATCACAGACGATCTTACATTTACTCTGGCTTCCGTCCTTAAAAGTTACTATATTATACTGTTCAGGCGCAAGAGCATCAATTTCTTCTACCCAGATACCGGCCATCTCTTTTAATGGTCCCGGATATCCGCCCAGATATACATTGTCCGACTCACCAACGATACCACTCATATAAGTCGTCACCAGAATACCGCCATTTTTTACATATTTCTCCAGTGCTTCCTTCATCCCCGGTTTTACCATATAAAGAACCGGTGCTACGATCATCTTATATTTAGAAAAATCTGCATCTACCGGAATCATTGTAACCCCCATATTATGATCATAGAAATAGCGGTAATACCGATGGATCTGATCCACATATTTGAGACTGATGGATGGTCCACTTGTGTATTCCAATGCCCAATAGTTATCCCAGTCAAAGATTACACCGACCTCTGCTTCATTAACAGTTCCCGGAATCACATTACTCAGTTTTTCCAATTCTTCACCTAACTGTTTCACTTCGCGGAACACTCTTGTATTTTCCGTTCCGGCATGAGCAATGACTGCTCCGTGGAACTTCTCACATCCGCCTACACTTCGGCGCAACTGAAAGAACTGGATTGTATCCGCACCGTGCGCCATGGTCTGATAGCTCTGCGCGCGCATCTGACCCGGACGTTTAAGTGAGTTATATGGCTGCCAGTTCTGTTGGCTCGGTGTCTGTTCCATCAGCATAAACGGCTGATCTTTGAGTCCACGCATCAAATCATGCTTCATTGCGACCAGACTCCATGGTGTATTATAAGAAGGATAATTATCCCAGGAGATCACATCCATTTCCTTTGCCCATTTGAAATAATCAAGTCCTTTAAAGGTTCCCATCATATTCGTAGTGATCGGTGTCTCTTTGTCAAATTTACGGATTGCTTCTTTTTCCATCTTGAAGTTATTCAGCATTCCGTCTGAATTAAAGCGACAATAATCAATCGATAGTCCGGCAAAAGCTGTCATATGCGGTTCTGCCGCATCTTCAATCCCGTCACCAAGAGCATCTGGAAGTACTACTTCATCCCAGTCATAAATCGTATGTCCCCAGAATTCGGTATTCCATGCTTTGTTCAGTTCATCCAGTGTCTGATATTTTTCACGCAGCCAGACCCGGAAAGCTTTCTCACAATTTTCGCAGTAGCATTCTCCACCATACTCGTTGCTGATATGCCAGCAGGTTACATGTGGATTGTTCCCGTAACGCTCGGCAAGCTTTCCGGCCAGACGGGATGCAAACTTCTGAAACACAAGGGAATTCGGGCAAGCATTATGACGCTGTCCGAATTTGTGATGTCTTCCCTCGTAATCCGTTCTCGCTACTTCCGGATATCTTTTTACCATCCATGCCGGAAGCGCGCCTGTTGAAGTTGCAAGCACGATATCATAGTTCTCGCGGCTCAGCATATCGATGATCTCATCCAGCTCTGTAAAATTATAAGTTTCCTCTGACGGCTGGATCTTTGCCCAGGAAAATACATTAATCGTGGCGCTGTTGATACGGGCGTCCTTGAAAATACGCATATCTTCTTTCCAGATCTCTTTTCCCCACTGATTCGGGTTATAATCTCCACCGTATAAAATTCTCTTAAATGGTCGTTTCATAATATCTCCTTTTTCTTCTTTTTCTTTTCTGCAACTGATATTCTGTCTTGATTATACCAAAACTGGACAGTTTTACCAGTGCAAAAAGACCGGCAGTCTCAAACCGCCGGTCCTTTCGTCATATTTTATTCTCATGGCATGTGATGTAATTATGCAAGTTTTTCGCCTGTGAGCATCTCATATGCCTGCAGGTATTTTTCGATTGTCTTATCCACGATCTCCTGTGGAAGTGTCCAGTTATTATCCGGATTGGCTGTGAGCCAGTCACGTGCGAACTGCTTGTCAAATGACGGCTGTCCGTGTCCCGGTTCATAACCATCTGCCGGCCAGAATCTTGAGCTGTCCGGTGTCAGCATCTCATCACCGATCACCATGTTGCCTTCTTCATCAAGACCAAATTCAAACTTAGTATCTGCAATGATGATTCCTTTACTGAGTGCATATTCTGCGCATTTTTTATAGAGAGCAATCGTGTTGTCACGAAGCTTTTCTGCCAATTCTTTTCCTCTTCCCGGGAAATATTTTTCCAGATGATCGATACTCTGTTCAAAAGAAATATTCTCATCATGATCACCGATCTCTGCTTTTGTAGATGGTGTGTAAATCGGTTCAGGAAGTTTGTCTGATTCCTGTAATCCTTCCGGAAGTTTGATTCCGCATACAGTTCCATTCTCTTTGTAGCTCTTCCAGCCACTTCCTGTGATATAGCCACGAACGATACATTCGATCGGAAGCATGTTCAGCTTCTTGCACATCATGGATTTGCCTTCGTATTTCTCCTGCTGGAAGAATTCCGGCATATCCTTTGTATCTACAGAAATCATATGGTTCGGAAGAATATCTTCTGTCATATCGAACCAGAATTTTGACATCTGTGTCAGAACAGTACCTTTCTTAGTTACTTCATTATTCAGAATCACGTCAAAGCAGCTGATACGGTCTGTTGCAACCATGATCAAGCTGTCTCCATTGTCATAAATCTCACGTACTTTACCTTCTTTGATCGGTTTTAATTCCTGCATGTTCTTACACCTCATTGATTCATTTTCTTAATAAATAAACGGAGTTTTCTTAACTCTCAATAACCGTAACACCTAACATAATGAGTGTCAAGAAAAATAGGCTTTCTTGCTTATTAGCATTTTTTATTAGCATTTATTACTTTAAAAACTGCCGGTATTTTCTACATACTTTTTTCTTATACACATTAGACAAAAAATGGCTTCTCATTTTATGCACATTGCCTCGGTCATGTTTTTAAATCCACATTGGCATATCCGTATCCTTTTTCAGGATTTCTCAACTCTTCTATTGACTTTTGCATTTCGATGATTATACTTTATTATAATAAATCAATATCAATAATACATATTTAATATATTGTTCATGTATTATTGGTATGGCAAAAGGAAGTGAAATTTATGCAGCAAGGCATAATAGAAAAAAATCATATGGACATTCTATGGCATGATTATGCACTGAATAAAGAAGATACCATTCCTATCACAAAGGCCGGGCTAATTGAAAAAGCCTCCGTTGTCGGTAGATGTGGCATGATGCTTCTTTCCTGTGGAACCGGAGCATGGCGTGTTCGAAGCTCCATGAATACCCTTTCCAGAGAACTGGGAATCACCTGTACCGCCGACATTGGCCTGATGTCCATTGAATACACCTGTTTTGACGGTGAAAACTGTTTTTCACAGTCGCTGTGTCTGACCAATACCGGTGTTAATACTTCGAAATTGAACCGACTGGAAAACTTCATCAACGATTTCCCAACAAAGGAAAAATATCTTTCCGGTGAACAGATTCATTCTTATCTGGATGAGATTGAACGGATCCATGGCCTTTACTCTCCAGTTGCACTCGGATTTGCCGCAGCATTTGCCTGTGGGGCATTTACCTTTCTCCTTGGTGGCGGACCGGTAGAAATGCTTCTTGCTTTTTTCGGTGCCGGTATCGGCAACTTTGTAAGATGTAAACTGACTAAGCATCATTTCACATTATTCTTAGGCATTACTGCCTCTGTTGCTGCTGCCTGCCTTATCTATGCTACACTTTTAAAAACAACTGAACTGTTGTTCGGCATTTCTCTTGCTCATGAAGCCGGATATATATGCTCTATGCTTTTCATCATTCCCGGTTTTCCATTTATCACCAGCGGAATCGACCTTGCAAAACTGGATATGCGATCCGGCCTGGAACGACTTGCTTACGCAATGATCATCATTCTTGTCGCAACCTTGACCGCCTGGATCATGGCACTTATCCTTCATTTAAAGCCAAGTGATTTCCCACCTCTTTCTCTCACACTCTGGCAACATATACTATTCCGGCTTCTCGCCAGCTTCTGCGGGGTGTTCGGCTTTTCTGTTATGTTCAACAGTCCTAAAGAACTCTCTGCCACAGCCGGTATCATTGGAGCAATTGCCAATACACTCCGTCTTGAACTGGTAGACTTGGCCTCCCTGCCTCCTGCAGCCGCAGCTTTTATCGGTGCCCTGACTGCCGGAATTCTGGCTTCTGTATTAAAAAGCAAAATCGGTTACCCGAGAATTTCTCTGACTGTACCTTCTATTGTCATCATGGTACCGGGACTTTATCTTTACCGGGCAATCTATAATCTTGGAGTGATGTCTCTGCAAACCTCTGCATCCTGGTTTGCAGCTGCAATACTTATCATTCTTGCCTTGCCTCTTGGACTTATCTTTGCAAGAATTCTGACGGACAAAACATTCCGTTATTGCACGTAAAAAAGAATTTTAAATAAAAAGATGCATCTGATCTTTTTTCAACCAGATGCATCTTTTTATTTACCATATACAATTTGATCCGCTTTTTCTATATGCCTTTCCAGTCTGTCAGAAAAGTGTTCCAGCGGAAGGAAAACCCCCATTTCATCAAATCTTTTTCCTTCTTCCTGCAAGAAATCCTGTCCGTAATATACCACAGAATTCGGCAGTTCCTTTTGAAGTTCCATCATAATATCCCACACAGCTGCATAAGCTTCAGCCTCCGTCTTTTTTTCTTTTACGGTATCCGGAAGTTCATAGATCAGAAGTACTCCGTCATGCTCTCCCATCTTATATTCCTGTGTTTCCATTGTTTCTGAATCATAACAATGCCTTTTCTTATATCCGTGTGCCAGATACATTTTTATTTTATCACGCTTCTGATAAACTTTTCGAAATTTTTCATATTCTTTTTCCTTTACATGAATCGGAAGATTTTCCAGAAGCTTTCCCTCTTCATTTGTCAAAAAATAAGGATTTGTCTGTCCATCCGCATTAAATTTAAACGGTATCAGAAAAGCATTTCTTAAAAGATCGAACATACTGTTTTGGCACACAGCCATGAGAAATGCAGTCAGATCTTTATTTTCATATGCATCGAATAATGCAGCGGTGAACTGCTTTGCGGGAAGATTCTCTGTCACAAACTCATCTCCGGAATCAATGGCATCATAAAAAGTTCTTTTCAGTCGCCTGCATGCCTCCGGGTTTGCAAGAATCTTGTCAAATAACATCTCGGCTTTTTCTTCTCTTGGAAAAATGGTTGCCATATCTATCCTTCCTTTACTATAAATCATACGATTATTTTTTATCCGACTATATTATAGGGTTATCCTGGTTATTAGTAAATTACATAATTCATATTGTGATCATATCAATATGACATAAATTCAATTTGTATTTTTTTTTAAGAATAATGCCTGATTTCTTTCTTGAATCCATGCTCCTCTTTACATTTTCTATACACATGTTAAAATAATTTCATCAAATATTTTGAGCTACTGTACAGAAAGGAATTTATCTATGTCAGATTATTATATTTCTCAAATCTATCCTTCCGACAAGCGAGCCAACGATGAAGTGGACGCGCTCCTTATCTCAGAAGGGATCCGCAGAGATGCTAGCCTGGATTACACCTGCGGCATGTATGACGATGAGATGCACATTATCGCAACAGGAAGCTGTTTTGGCAACACCTTACGATGTTTTGCCGTAAGCCATGAACATCAGGGAGAAGGACTGATGAATTCCATCGTCTCTCATCTGATTGAATTTCAGTTTTCAAGAGGGAATACACACCTTTTTCTTTACACCAAATGTAATTCTGCCAAGTTCTTCGGTGATCTTGGATTCTATGAAATTGCCCTGATCGATGGACAGATTGTCTTCATGGAAAACCGAAAAACCGGATTTCAGAATTATCTGCGTACTTTTGCAAAAGATGCACTTCCAGAAGGATTGACTGCTGAGACTCCCACCAGAAAGATTGCTGCTCTCGTCATGAACGCCAACCCGTTTACCCTCGGACACCAGTATCTTGTAGAAAAAGCGGCTGCTGAAAATGATCTGCTTCATCTCTTCATTGTCAGTGAAGATGCCAGCCTGGTTCCATTCAAGATCAGAAAACAACTCGTCATGAAAGGAACAGCACACTTGAAAAACATCTGTTATCACGACAGTGGTCCATATATTATCAGCAATGCTACTTTTCCAAGCTATTTCCAGAAAGATGAGAATGCAGTGATTGAAAGCCACGCCATGCTGGACCTGACGGTATTTACGCAGATTGCAAAGGTGCTCAGTATCACTCGCCGTTACGTAGGGGAAGAACCTACTAGCCTGGTTACCGGAATCTATAACCGGATCATGTCTGAAAAATTACCGGAACAGGGCATCGAATGCATCGTTGTCCCAAGAAAGACCTGTGAGGATACACCGATCAGCGCTTCCAATGTACGTCTTGCCCTGCAAAATGGTGACTATGATACCCTTTCGAAGCTGGTACCGCAAACCACACTGGATTATTTCAAAAGTCCGGAAGCAATTCCTGTAATCGAACGGATCAGACAACAAGAAAATGTTATTCATTATTAGGAGGATCTGCTATGAAAGGACAGGAAGTAATATTAACCGACATGCTCGCCTGCCGCGAGCGCCGCGTTAATATACAAAATGAATATATTCAAAGATATCATTGCCCAGTGATTTCATTCTGCATGAATATTCCGGGACCTATAAAGACGAATGAACAGATCAAAAAAGCATTCCTTTCCGGAAAGGAAGCACTTTTTGCTGTATTACAAAAAGAGAACATTCCGATTCTTACCCAAACTGAGTTTGATGAGAAGACTGGAAATGAAATTATTCTTACAGTCGACTATCCGGCAGATAAAATTAAAGAACTAACAACAGAACTCGAAGAAAACCATCCCTTCGGACGTCTTTTTGATATGGATGTGATTGGAACAGACGGAGAAAAACTCTCCCGCGGCGTCTACCGCAAATGTTTGATCTGCGGCTGTCAGGCACAGGAATGTGCCCGGTCACGAAAGCATACCGTCGCTGAAATGCAAGCGAAGATCGAAGAGATGCTCTCATAACAATATTGAGAAACGGGAGAATGCATTTTCAAACAGCATTCTCCCGTTTTTTAATTTCCATCACTATATTTCTGAAATTCTCTTTACCTGCTCCGGTTTCTCCGGATGTTCTCCTATCATCTTCTCCATCCAGACCATATGGTACCAACGCCCAAATTTATAACCGCACTTCCGGAATTCTCCGATCAAACGGTATCCCAGATGTTCATGGAACTGCTTGCTGTTCTTTGTCAGATATTCATCGTCTTCTTCCGGATATCCAATGCATGCATATAGATTGATGATATTCTGTGCTTTCAGTGCAGTTTCAAGTGCCTGATAAAGCAGTTTTCCAACACCACTGTGCCTGCAACCCTTCTTTACATAAATCGTAGTTTCTGCCGACCAGTCATATGCAGCCCGCCCATAAAAAGCTCCTGCATATGCATAACCGATAATCTCGCTGTCTCTTACTGCCACCAGATACGGATATTTTTCCAGTGTGTGACGAATCCGTCCGGTAAACTCTTCCAGTGTCGGAACATCATATTCAAATGTAATTGCTGTGTCCGTTATATAGGGTGCATAGATATTTAAAATTTCTGCTGCGTCCGCTTCGGTTGCCGGACGGATCTTGATTTCATTTGTATCCATTTTATGCTCCTGACTACTATATCCAATTCCTGTCAATTTCTTCTTTTAATTCACAGAACATTTTATAAAACTTCTGTTTTGCCTGCGTAATAATCCCCATTGCAATCTTTCGGTTATAAGAATGTGTTACATTATTTCTTTCTTGTAATGCAGATAACCATAGTTCTTCATCCTTTATCATACCTGCTTTATATGCTGTTCTGAGAATCATTTTCGGAGAACTTGTTGCTCCTTCTGCAAATCCATGTATCTCCAATATTTCTTTCATCATCTTCCATGACTGCTCAAATGTAATTTCATATAATCCAACCAAACCAGTTAGAACGACATTATCATACGGTTCTTCGTAATTATAAATATCCTTCATATTTTCCAATGACACACAAAAATTTTCATACTTTTTCAAAAAGAATTCTCCCCTCTCTCCGTATCGATTCTCGTAAGGCGTCTTGCATATCTCTATCCAGGTCCACAATGTCAAATTCCAGCAACGTGGATGTCTCTTCATCAACATCTAATGCAAAACGATCAAAATCACCACCACTTGCCGCAATATCAATATCGCTCGTCCTCTTGAAGTCTCCCCTCGCTCTGGATCCAAAAAGAATCACACAATGTATATCATGTTTTTTTGCAAATGAAATAATTTCGTCTATAACTTCCGTTTTTATTCCTGTATTCGCAAAAGTCTGCATTTTTCCTTCCTCCCACTACCATAACTTTAATCAGAGAAATCATTATATTTATTCTCCTACTCTTCATACATTGATTTCTCCAGATAGTATTCGACTGGTAATTCCGTTTAATCTATAAAAATTATCATACCATGAATCAAATTTCTATACAAGCAGGATTGTTTCTCTTGACACACCTTCGCTAACTGTATATACTGTATATATACAGTTATAACATTTTAAGCGAGGTGAAAACGTGAATATATTCATAGATAACAAAAGTGGTGCACCCATCTATGAACAGATTTTTACACAACTCAAATCGCAAATTATAAGTGGAACATTGCCATCTGACGAAGCTCTTCCTTCCATTCGAAGCCTTGCCAAAGATCTACGAATCAGTGTCGTAACAACCAAGCGGGCTTACGATGAACTAGAAAAAGAAGGTTTCATTTACACGATTGCAGCAAAGGGCTGTTTCGTTGCTCCACTTAATACGGATCTTTTGCGTGAAACAAATCTGAAAAAAATTGAAGACTACATGGAAAAAATAGTACATCTTGCAGCTTCCTGTAATCTAAGCGAACAGGAACTTACTGAGATGCTTCATTTCATGATGGAGGAATAGCTTATGACCACATTTGAAACAAATGCTTTAGAAATAAACGATTTGAATAAGAACTATCCTGGATTTTCCCTGAATCATCTAAATCTCACTCTTCCCAGTGGATGTATCTTAGGACTCATCGGTGAAAATGGTGCCGGAAAAACTACCACCATTAAATTAATTCTGGATATCATAAAAAAAGACAGCGGTTCGATTCGAATTTTGGGAAGAGACTGCACTTCTGCTACTACTATCTTGAAAGAAGAAATTGGCGTTGTATTAGATGAAGTTGGTTTTCAGGAATGCCTGACTCCTTTACAGATTGGACACATTATGAAGGATATTTTCCACAACTGGGATCCTTCTCTATACGACCAATATCTCCAAAAATTTAACCTTCCAAATAAAAAAGAATTTGGTAAGTTTTCAAAAGGAATGAAGATGAAACTGGGAATTGCAGTTGCTCTCTCTCATCATCCTAAACTTCTGATCCTTGATGAAGCAACAAGCGGTCTTGATCCTGTAATGCGCGATGAAATCCTTGATATTTTCAATGATTTTACCAGAGATGAATCTCATGCAATTTTAATTTCTTCCCATATTGTAAGTGATCTGGAGAAAATTTGTGATTATGTTGCCTTTCTTCATAAAGGTAACCTTGTTCTTTTCGAAGAAAAAGACCGGCTTCTGGAAAAATACGGTATCATTCAATGTACAAAGGAACAGCTTCAGGAACTCGATCAATCTGCGGTCATCGGAGTCAAATACTCTTCTTACAATGTAGAAGCAGTAGTTCTTCGAGATCAGATTCCGGAAGGATTTAAGGTACATCCGATCAGTATAGAAGATTTGTTTATTTTTATGATAAAGGGGGTTCACTGAATATGAAAGGATTACTTCGTAAAGATCTTTATCTGATGATAAAATATTGTCGTTTATTTTTTATTCTGATTATTGTATTTTCCTTTGCCGGAGCATGGAATAACAATCTGTTTTTTGCATTATATCCTATTACAATTTCCAGCATTATCCCGGTAAACCTGCTTTCTTACGATGAAAAATCAAATTGGAGTCTCTATGCCTGTACCTTTCCCTGTAGCCGAAAAGAAATTGTATCCTCCAAATATATTTTAACAGTATGTACCCTTACACTTTCTGCCATCATTGTTGAAATTGTGCAAATAATCAACATGATTATAAGACACAACTTTTATATTTCCGGTCTTCTTACTATTTTTACAATTATCTTTATAGCCGGATTACTGCCACCTGCCTTTATGTTTCCGTTTACCTTCAAACTAGGTGCTGAGAAAGGTCGGTTTGCTTATTATATTGGATTTATTTTATTTTTCGCATTGCTTGGTTGGTTGCAATCTTTCATAAAAAATTTGCCTTTCGGACTTGCACATTTCCCTTTCCGAAGTTACTATATTTTGATTCTTTTTTTCATAGGTTTATTACTGTATATGATTTCCTGGATTCTATCCATAAAATTCTATCAGAACAGGGAATTCTAACATCATTATAGAAAGAAACAGCGGTTTACTTCCTTTTTTGTAAACCACTGTTTCTTTTTTTATTTCATGATTTTTTCCATTCTCTCTTTGATAATGTCTGCAATTTCCCATCCTGCATAACTTTCGCAGATACAATCTCTTGAAATCACACCGCCGGCTTTATCTATATGGCCACCACCGCTTCCGATTCCATCGCAGAGCTTTTCTGCCACTTCATTTGCAAGATACTCCCGATCCGCACTTCTTATTGAAACCTGATATCCACTGTCAATATCCGTATATGCAATGCTAACTTTGGCAACATCAACCTTTATTGCCATATCACCAATGATTCCAAGCACTGATTGCTCACAATGCATTGCACTGATCAAAAGATATTGCTTCTTTTTATCAAAATATGCATGGTACAAAGCTTCTCCTGCAATCATGAGGTCCTCCAGACTCATGGATGATTTTTTTAACCGTTCCAGTTCCGGATAATCTTTGCTTAACTCATCGCGCATCGCAATGTCATGCTTCTTGTACAAATCTACATAGGAAGAAGTATCTGTATACAATCCATATAAAAATGCAATACTTAACTTTTCATTCGCCTTTACATCATATCCTTCTTCTTTCAAAAGTTCCCAGACAATTGTAGAACAGCTTTGATAAGAATAGTCAATAAAAGCATTTTCTGTTTTTTTCATGGAAGGCATATGATGATCGATCATTGCTATATTATCCGCTTCAAAACGATATACATTTCCTCTTCCATATTGCCCATCAACCAGCAGTAGAAGATCTGTCTTTGGTAACTCTTTTATGTATTCTACCGGAATCTCACAGATATCAATCATGTACAAAAGATCTTTTTTTTGGATTTCATAATCTCCACTGTAAATAATTGACACATTGATATCGTGTAGTTTTAAATATGTATACACCCCATATGCCGCAGCCAGTGCATCTGCATCTGGACTGTTATGACATTGAATACATATATTTTTGTACTTTAATAGCTGATTTAAAAAACCCATTTGCTCATGCCTCTTAAATTACTCTCATTCTTTCAGCATATTACCACATTTTTCCTTAAAGGTAAATAATTTCCTATGTAATATATGTAATAAAAAAACTGCAAACCCTTACGGTCTACAGCTCCCTTACTTTCTACATGTACCTT
>OLPV01001670.1_pt1 | contig 15935 bp, 14 predicted proteins | sample 1671961 | NCBI WGS metagenome assembly OLPV01 (sample SAMEA3136630, study PRJEB25190) | human gut metagenome | biome: human gut; feature: human-associated habitat; material: faeces | place: Austria | collected 2013
GCCCTTCAGGCAATTAAAATCTTTTTTAAAGATTTTAATTGGAGTTCAGTATGACAGGCAGCTGAGATTTGCGTATTTTCAGCAGGCGGTGCTCCGCACAGCGAATCAAAATAGTGGCAGTTGTGCCGTGATTTGTCACAAACCGCCGTGAGCTTCCTTTCGCAATGGTAGGTTTGGGGGTTACTGGATATCCAAATCCGACGTGACCTGGTAATAGTCGCAGGCGTGGGCAGTGTAGTTTTTCACATTTTCCTTGGAAATCATGTTCATTTGCAGGAAGGAGCAGAACACATAGGCGTTGTCGTCCAGAATCATCTGCTGAAGCTTCACGGCCATTTCGCCCCGCTTAGCGGTGTCAAATTCTTTGGACAGTTCCTCAATCAACGCGGTTACTTCCGGATTGTCGTAGGCACCAAAGTTGTAACTCATGCCGGGGACGCAGGAGGTGGTGAAGAAATACTGGGGATCGCCGGAGGGAGCGGTGACCAGGGCGGAAGCATAAATATCCCAGCTGGTCATATCTGCCAGAAATTCCCGGCGATTGGCGGTGCAGTTGATGTCCACGTCAATGCCGATGGTCTTGAGAGAGGCCTGGGCGGATTCGGCAAGCAGAGGAAGTTCCTGACGAGAAGGGTAGGTCAGCCAGCGGACAGTGAGCTTCTGGCCGTCCTTTTCCCGGATGCCATCGCCGTCACTGTCCACCCAGCCGGCGTTTTCCAGCAGTGCCTTGGCCCGCTCCGGGTCAAAGCCCTCGGTAGTAACCTTCTCACCGCCGAAGGTGGAGAAGCCGTCTGGGAACGCGCCGTTGCCAACTACCCCGTGGCCGTCCAGCAATGCGGACACAAAGCCCTCCTTGTCAATGCCCAGGGCGATGGCCTTGCGGACGGCTACATCCTGAATCATGGGGCTGGTCATATTCATGGACGCAAAGAAGGCTCGGGAGGTCTGAATGGCGGAGAACTGATAGCCGCCGTTTTCAAAATTGGGGTAAGCCTCGTAGGCCATGCCGTAGGCGGCATCGATGTCCCCGGCCTGGAGGGCGGCGGACAGGGTATCGCCGTTAGAAAGGGTGCGGATGGTCAGCTCGTCAATTTTAGGCGTGCCGTTCCAATAATCGGTATTCGGCACCAGGGACAGATGATCGTCCGTTACCAGCTCCTTCACAACATAGGGGCCGGTACCGGTCACAACGCCGTTTTCAAAGTCCGAGGCATCCACATCGATGATGCAGCCGTAGGGGTCGCCCAAGTAATTCATCAGGGCAGGATTCGGCTCGCTGGTGGTAATGGTGAGCGTCTGGCCTTCGGCCTGAATATCCGTGATTTTGGTATCGCCGGGAGCCCGGTCGTGGTTTTCCAGCAGATGCTCCAGGCACTGCTTCACCGCCTGAGCATCCATGGCTCGACCGGAGGAGAACTTGACCCCATCCCGGAGGGTGACAGTCCAGGTGCAATCCCCATCGTTCGTCCAGTCTGTTGCCAGCCAAGGCTCCAATTCCATGGAGTCCGTGTAGTGCACCAGCGTTTCCCCGATGCCGTAGCGGATACAAGCCCAGCCGTTGTAGGTTCGGTGAGGATCTACCGTTTCCTCCCAGTTTTCGGAATTGAAGGTGGTATCGCCGATGACCATGGTTTTCTTGGCCGCAGGGGCAGCAGCCTGTGCCGCATTTCCCGTTTCTGCCGTGGAAGTGCTGTTGCCGCAGCCCGCCAGAAGAAGCAGGACAAGGCAGACGCTCAGAATCAGAGCAATCGCTTTTTTCATAAGAATCCCTTCTTTCTTTTATAGCTATAGCACACTGTCAATCAGGCGCTTTGTATAATGATCTTGGGGGGCGCGGATGACTTCATCCGGTGTCCCTTCCTCTACGATATTTCCCTGATACATGACCAGCACCCGGTCGGCAAATTGCTGCACCAGGGAAATGTCATGACAGATAAAGAGAATGGAGAGGTTCCGACCCTGTTGACTGCGCAGCGCATTCAGCAGCTCGATGATCTCCTTCTGGACGGTCACGTCCAGAGCGGAGGTGGCCTCGTCGCAGATCAGCAGCTTCGGTTCGATGGCCAGCGCCCGGGCAATGGCTGCCCGCTGGCACTGTCCGCCGCTGACCTGGTGGGGATAGCGGCTGGCGAATTCCGGAGAAAGGCCGCATTTTTTCAGCAGCTCCCCTACCCTTTCCCGGGTTTCCTTCCGGGAAACGCCGGCGTTGCGCAGGCTCTCCCCAATGCCATCCCCCAGGGTGCGGCGAGGGTCAAAGGAGTCAGCCGGAGTCTGAAAAACCATCTGCATGGTTTTGTAAACCTGGCGCAGCTGCCTGCCCCGCAGATGGGTGATTTCCCGGCCATCCAGGAAAACGCTGCCGGAGGTGGCATCCAGAAGCCTGGCAATCAGGTTCACTGCCGTGGTCTTTCCGCTGCCGCTTTCGCCGATGATGGCCAGGCATTCCCCGGGAAACAATTCAAAGTCAATGCCATTGACGGCGGCAAAATCCGCCTGCCCCTGCCGGGAGAAGGTTTTTCTCAGGTTTTCCACCCGTAAAATCGGTTCCATCCCATCACCTCCGTAGCCGGGGCACCGCGGCAAGCAAAGCCTTAGTATAGTCGGCACGGGGCTGGGACAGCACCTGCCGGGTGCTTCCGCACTCCACACACCGGCCGTTTTCCAGCACCAAAACCCTGTCCGTCATGGCGCCGATGACGCCCAGATTGTGGGTGACAAGAACAATGGCCGTGCCGAAGGTTTCGCGAACCATCAGCATTTCCTCCACCACCTGCTTCTGAATGGTCACATCCAGGGCAGAGGTAGGCTCATCCGCAAACAGAACACTTGGATTCAGCAGCATGGCAGCCGCAATGCCAATACGTTGCTGCATACCGCCTGAGAGTTCAAAGGGATAGCTCTCCAGAATACGTTTCCCGCTGTCAAATCCCAACTTGGAAAGCAGCTCCAAGGCCTGGACTTCAAAATCCGCCTTCGTGATTTTCCCATGGGCCCGCATGGTCTCAAACAGCTGGGCTCCCACGGTACGGATAGGACAGAAAGCACTGCCGGAGCTTTGGAAGATATAGCCAAGCTCCGGGCCGCAAAGCTTTCGCAGCTCCTTGGGAAGCAACTCCGGAAGATTTTTCCCTTTGAACCAGATGTCCCCTCGGGTGACCTGACCCTCGCAGCCAAGTAAGCCCATTGCCGCCTTGATGAGGGTGGATTTGCCGCTGCCGCTTTCGCCAACGATTCCCAGAATCTCCCCGGAATGAAGGGAAAAGCTCACATCCCGGATAACCGGCTGTCCCAGATAGGAAATGTCCACATGATTGTATTGTAATAGTGCTTCCATCGGTTACCTCCGGCTTTTGGGGTCTGCATAGTCCCGGATGGTGTCGCCCAGGAGATTGAAAATCATCACGGACAGGAAAATCGCAATTCCCGGACTGAAGGGAATCCAGGGAGAAATGGTCATCAGGCTCCGGGTGTCGCTCATCATACTGCCCCACTCCGGAATGGGCGGCTTCGCCCCAAGCCCCAAGAAGCTCAGAGCCGCCAGCTCCATCATCATGGTGCCAATGTCCAGCATGGCAGTGACCAGGATCGGCCCCAGAATATTGGGCAGGATATGTTTGAGGATGATTTTCCCGGTGCCGCTGCCGGAAAGCCGCACTGCCTTCATCCACTGGGTTTCCTTTTGGGAAAGCGTCTGGCTTCGGGCAATTCTTGCGTACTTGGGCCAGGAAATGGCCGCCAGAGCAATCATGGCGTTTTGCAGGCCGCCGCCCAGAGTTCCTGCCACCGCCAGGGCAAACACCAGCCCGGGAAACGCCAGAAACACATCCGATACGCGCATGAGCACCGTGTCCGTCATGCCGCCAACCCAGCCGCAGAGAACCCCCACGGCGGTGCCCAGAATGGCGGTCACCGCCACCAGCAGCAGCGTCGAAAAAATACTTGCCCGACTGCCCGCGACGACCCGGGACAGCATATCCCGGCCGTACCGGTCGGTTCCCAAAAGATGCTCTGCGCTGGGGGCCTGCTTGGCAATGGTCAAATCCTGCAAATAGGGGTCATAGGGTGTCAAACGCTCCGAAAAGAAGGAGCAGAGGATCAGAGCGGCCGCAAGTACGCCGAAAATAAGCAAGCGGGCTCTTACACCGTTATTTCTTGACTTCATCCTTCCTGCACCCCCAATCGAATTCTGGGGTCAAGGACGTGATACAGAATATCCGTAATCAGATTGACCAGCACATATATGATGGCCATCCAGACCACATAGGCCTGAATCATAGGATAATCCCGCATGGTGATGGAATCCACCGCCAGCTTTCCAACGCCGTCCCACATAAAGATACTCTCAATGATGGCAGTGCCGCCCAGGAGGCTGCCGATAGACAGAGCCAAAAGGGTGATAATGGTCAGCATGGAGGACTTGAGGACGCTTTTCCAAAGGGTCACGCTTTCCCGAACGCCTCTGGCTTTGGCTCCCAGCACATAGTCCTTGTTCAGTTCCTCCAGCACCGTAGCCCGTACCTGCCGCATGTACTTGGCGGACATGGCAATGGCCAGGGTCAGGGTGGGCAGAATGGCGCTTTGCACCGTTGTGCCGTTGGAAATCACCGGCAGCAGCTTCCATTTGATAGAAAACAGCTGCATCAGAAGCAGGGCAACAAAAAAATTTGGCAGACTATTTCCCAGAAAGCTGAAAAACCGCAGGAAATAGTCCACAAACCGGTCATGCTTCACCGCCGCCCAGATGCCCAAAGGAATGGAGATGACCACTGTTGCGATAATCGACAACACCGTCAGCAGCAAGGTCGCCGGGAGTTTACTGACAAAGGTATCGAATACATTTTTCCCGGAGACATAGCTGATGCCCATATCCCCTGTCAGAAGGCCCTTCAGCCAGGTTCCATACTGGGTCAGAAAGGGCTGATCCAGACCCAGCTCCGCCCGCTTGGCATCGATAATCTCCTGGGCAACCGCGCCTTTGTCCCCGTACAGTTCGATGATGGCATCGCTTCCGGCGGCACGCATCATAGCAAAGGACAGAAAGGTAATGCCCAGCAGAACGGGAATCAACTGGACAATCCGCTTTCCGATATATTTTTTCAAGCTAACAGCTCCTTCACTGCCGCCTTCCGACCCTCGATCAGGAACATCGGCGTGGAGGCATTGTTGATCCGCTCCTCCCGGGTCCAGACCTGCCGCCAGATCTCCTCATCGGCGCTGGCCTGGATTCCCAGATTTCGAAGAACGGACAAATCCCAACCGGGACGACACACCATGGAAAGAGGGGTTTTTCTCGCAATTGCCTCCATGGCATCCACATCCGTGCCGGCAGTCTCGTCCCGGACATCAGAAGCAGACAGAATCTGCCGATCCTCGCTGTGGGCCTGCTTTGCCTCCTCGTCCCACAGATAGCGGTACCAGTTGGCATCGAAATTCAGCAGCAGTCCTCCGGGAGCCAGTACCCGGGTCCAGTGACTGTAGGCCTTCGCCGGGTTAGGCAGGTTCCAGGTCACATTCCGGGTGACCACCACATCAAAGCTGTGATCCGCAAAGGACAGCTCCTCCGCGTTCATCTGCCGGAACCGGATTTTGTCTGCCAAGGCTCCGGCGTTCCGCCGGGCCTCCGCCAGCATGGAGGCCGTATAATCCACCGCCGTCACCTGGTAGCCCATGCCCGCCAGCACGATGGCGAAAAAGCCCGGGCCGGTGCCCACATCCAGAACGCGCAGGCTCCCCGGGGCTCTGCCCGGGAACCGGGCGGCGATTTTTCGGGAAATGGTATAGCCCCAGACCCGCTTCTGGTCGGTGGCCAGTTCCTCCTGATTGACACCGGAATAACCGGAGGCCCGGTTCGTCCAGTAGTGGATATTCTCTTCCTCGTAGGATGCAAACTGTCTCATATATGACGCTCCTGATGGGAAAAGGCTGCGCTTTCTCCCAAAAGTGCAGCCTTTCCAATGTAATTTGAAGAATTCTGGGAGTTTGCGTATGTTCTTTGCCCTCAGGATACCATATTTCGGCGGCTCCCGGAAGCCCCCCTGGGGGTTGTTTTTTCCGCGAAAAGGGAAATTATTTTCTGGCGCAGATACCGAACATGGGAGCATGGCACAGGTCCAGCTCCCCCAGAATCCGGCGTCCCACTGCCTTGTCCACCCGACAGTCGGCAAAGCCCGCCGCCTTCAGCACCGCCGCGTCCCATTCCGGTCTTGCCTGACCCACATCCATGGCCAGCGTGATGTCGTCATTTTCCTGCCGGAGGGCATCGGTCATTCCCACATGGCCGTAGGGGCTGTCCGGGGCCACGGAGCAGTTCTGATTGCTTTCACTGCGGACGTTTTCCGCGTAATCCGCATCGAAATTCAGGAGCACGCCCCCCTTTTTCAGCACCCGGAACCACTCCCGGTAGGCCTTCTCCGGCTCCGGCAGCGTCCAGGTCAGATTCCGGCTGAGCACCATGTCGAAGGTTTCATCCTCATAGCTGAGAGCCTGGGCATCCATTTCCCGGAAAGGAATGGAAAGGCCCTCCTGGACCGCCTGGGCCCGGGCTTCCGCCAGCATGGCGGGAGTCAGGTCGATTCCCTCCACCTGCTGGCCCTGCCGGGCAAGCAGAATGGCAAAAAAGCCGGTGCCGGTACCCACGTCCAGAATCCGCAGCTGCCTTCCGGCAGGAAGGTGCTCTTCAATCTCCCGAAGCCACCGATTTCCCATCTCGTTATCCAACTCATTTTTCCGCACCGCTCCAAAATCATGAGAGCGTTTTGTCCAGTAGTTTTTCACCCGTTGTTCGATTTCCAAATGCTTCACCCTTCTTCGGCTGTTTGCCCCCAGTATAGCAAATTTCGGGTTTTCCCGGAAGCCCCCCGGGGGGATAATACTATTTCTTAATAAAAGGATTCCATCATTTTACTTAAGCCGTTTCACGGCAGACCGCCTGGGCGGCGGTAAGAAATGTATTGACTTCGTTTTTTAGCGGCAGTGGCCGCTGGCCGCAATCCTGCGGCCTAATAAAACGCTTAAAAGCGTTTTATTAAAAACTCGTATAAGGAAACCGGGCATCCGCAAAAACGGATGCCCGGTATTCGCACAATATCAGGTTCTTTTCCAGGTGCTATGGGAGAAGAGCACCAGAATGGGGAAAATTTCCAACCGGCCTGCCAGCATGTCCAGAATCAGCACCAGCTTGGACAGGGCGCTGTAGCCGCCAAAATTGCAGGTGGGACCCACCGCCTCCAGACCCGGCCCGATGTTATTGAAGCAGGCCAGCACCGCGCTGAAATTGGTTCCGATGGAGTAACCGTCCAGGGAAATCACCAAAAAGCTCAGAAACAGGATAATCACATAGGCGGACAGGTAGGCATTGGCATTGTCCAGCACCTTCTCCCCCACCACCTGGTCGTTGATCCGGATGGCCTGCACCCGGCGATGGTGAAGAACCTGGTGGATATTCCGTTTCAGGCCCTTGAACAGGAGCAGCGCCCGGGCGCATTTCAGGCCGCCGCCGGTAGAACCGGCACAGGCACCGATGACCATGAGCAGCAGCAGAATGCTCTGGGAAAAGGCCGGCCACCGGCCGAAATCCGTAGTGGCAAAGCCGGTGGTGGTCATGATGGAGGACACCTGGAAGGCCGCGTGGCGGAAGGTCTCCCCCAGGGTGGGATAAAAGCCCCGGAGATTCCAGGCAATCAGGAGCGTAGCCCCCACCAGAATTCCCAGATACATCCGCAGCTCCTCATCCTTGAACACACTGCGGAAATTGCCGATGAGCAGCAGATAATAACAGCTGAAATTGATGCCGAACAGCGCCATGAACACCGTGGTCACGTTCTGTAGATAGGGCGAATAGCCGGCAAGAGAATTGTTTTTGATGCCAAAGCCGCCGGTGCCGGCGGTGCCGAAGGCAGTGCACACCGCCTCAAGCAGAGGCATTTTCCCAAACAGCAGAAAAATCACATTCAGGATTGTCAGGCAGATATACAGCAAATAAAGAATGGCCGCGGTTTTGCGCATTTTAGGCACCAGCTTACCCACATTGGGGCCGGGGCTTTCCGCCCGCAGCAGGTGCATGGTAAAGCCCTGTCCCTTTCCCCCGCTCTGGGTAAAGGCGAGCAGAAACACCAGCACCCCCATGCCGCCCAGCCAGTGGGAGAAGCTGCGCCAGTAGAGAATGCCTTTGGATAAGGGCTCCACCGCCGGCAAAACCGAAGCGCCGGTGGTGGTAAAGCCGGAGACGATCTCAAAAAGAGCGTCCATATAAGAAGGGATTTCCCGGGAAAAATAGAAGGGCAGGCAGCTGAGCAGGCTCAGCACAATCCAGCTGGCGCCGGCGCACACCAGACCCTCCTTGGCATAGAAGGCACTGGCCGCACCCCGGCAGGTGAGCATCAAGAGCCCAATGACCAGGGCGAAGACCCCCAGGGTCAGAAGAAAGGCATACACCGCCGCCGTCTCCCCGCAATACACGCTGATGGCCAGAGCTGGCAGCATGAATACGCCGGTGATTATCAGAATCTGGGCGATAAACCGCCCCATCATTTTGTAATTCATGGTGCTCCTTATCGAAACTCAGGCAAAGATATCATTAAGCTGGCGCAGGGTACCCTGGCCGCTGGTCACCACCACAATGGTATCCCCCACGTCAAAGGAAGCGTCGCCGCCGGGGATTTCTGTCTTGGGGCCGTGGGTGATGCTCACCACCAGCACATTGTCCTTCAGACGGATATCCTTCAGAAGGGTGTTGCAGTGGAGGGTCGTATCATCCACCAGGAATTCCACCGCCTCCACCTGACCGTGGGCAATCCGGTGGACGGATACCGCCGCGCCGGTCTGATTCTGCATAGCCCGGACATACCGGACGATGTTGTTGCAGCACAGCTCCTTGGGGCAGACCACGCTGCCCAGAGCCAGCGCGTCAATGATGGTATGGTTTTCCATCCGTCCCAGCTTGGTGATCACCTGGGGAACTCCCTGGCTCTGGCCGTACAGGGACATAATCATGTTCAGCTCGTCCATGCCCGTCAGGCTGACCAGGGCATCGGTTTTGGCCAGGCCCTCACTGTCAAGAACCGCGTGATCCGTGCCGTCGCCCAGAATCACCGTAACCTCCGGCAGCAGTGCGGACAGCTCCCGGCACCGGGTCTCGTTCTTTTCCATGAGCTTGACGGAAATGCCGTGGCGATTGAGCATATCCGCCAGGTAGTAGCTGACTCGTCCGCCGCCGCAGAGCATAACATTGCGCACCCGCCGGGTAATGATCCCCAGGCTGCGCAGCATATTGGTCAGATTATGGGGCGAGGCGGTGACGAAGATCCGATCCCCCTCCCGGAGGATGAAATTACCCTTCGGGGCGATGGCAGTTCCGCTGCGCAATACCGCACAGACCAGCACCCGGCAGTTGACAATGCTGTTCATGTCGCTCAGCGCCACGTTGCACAGCTTGCTGGTCTTGTCAATGCGCAGTTCCACAATCTCCATCCGACCCTTGGCGAAGGTATCCCGCTTCAAAAAGCCCGGGTACTGCAAAAGGTACGCAATCTCCTGGGCGGCCTGCTTCTCCGGATTGATGGTCATGGACAGACCGAACACATCCTTCATGGTGTAGATCTGCTCGGAGTACTCCGGATCCCGGATTCTGGCAATGGTGTGCAGATTGGGATTCAGATAGTGGGCGGTGGTGCAGCACAGCAGGTTAATTTCGTCTGCATCGGTGGCGGCAATCAGAAGATCCGCCTCCTTCACGCCAGCCTGAAGCAGGATGTGCATGGACACGCAGTTGCCGGAAATCGCCATCACATCGTACTGCTCCAGGGATTCCTCCAGAACATGGGTGTTCTTGTCGATCAGGGTCACATCGTGGCCCTCGGTAGACAGCAGCCGTGTCAGCGTGGAGCCTACCTTGCCGTTACCGGCAATAATAATGTTCATAAGCCCCTCCAAATCGGAGAAAATTTACAAATTTTGTTCATTGTACCATCAAAACCGGAGAAAAGCAATAGGATTTTCTTTTCTAACGGGAAGTCGCCCGGACGCACTAGGCATCCGGGCGACTGTTCATTTACCGTCAGGCCCGCTTATTCAGCAGCGCCTCAATTTTCTTGATGGGATCGCAGATGGAGGAAACGCTCATCTCATGGTTGATGGCGGCGACGAAATAGGCAGTGTACTTGGAGCAGTCCACATCAAAGTACCACTCTCTTTCCAGCAGCTCCGGCTTCCGGTAAGTCAGATTGGTACCCAGCACCGCCGTCAGGGTTCCGGCCTTCACGGCCTCATCGAATTTCTCCACACCGCTGGTAAACAGAGGGAAGGTGGCGTTGGCGATGATGTGCTTGGCCCCCCGCTTCTTCAGCTCTCTAGCGACCTCCAGCATACTCTCGCCGGAGGCGATGATATCGTCGGCAATGAAGACGGTCTTCCCTTCCACGCTCTCACCCAGATACTCGTGAGCCACGATGGGATTCCGGCCGTTGACCACACGGGTGTAGTCCCGGCGCTTGTAGAACATGCCCAGGTTGCAGCCCAGAACGCTGGAGAAGTACATATTTCGATTGATAGCGCCCTCATCAGGGCTGATCACCATGAAGCAGTCCTTGTCGAAGCTCAGCTCCGGCATTTTCCGAAGCAGAGTCTTGAGCACCTGGTAGGTAGGCATCACATTGTCGAAGCTCATCAACGGCACCGCATTCATAAGCCGGGGATCGTGAGCATCAAAGGTGATGATGTTCTGTACGCCCATGCTCTGCAGCTCCTGCAGAGCCACAGCGCAGTCCAGGCTCTCCCGAGCCACCCGCCGGTGCTGACGGCCGCCGTAGAGGCTGGGCATGATCACCGTCATCCGGTGGGCCCGACCGGCCACCGCCTGAATCAGACGCTTCAGATTTGCGAAATGATCGTCCGGAGACATATGATTCTCCACGCCAAACAGATTATAGGTAACGCTGTAATTGCCCGGATCCACCACGATGAAAATATCGTCGCCCCGGACGGACTCCTTCACCAGGCCCTTCGCGTCACCGCTCTGGAAACGGGGACAGGCACTTTCAATGATAAACGTGTCCTTCTCAATGCCGACCTCCTTGGCCCATCTGCGAAGATGAACATCAATGAGGTTCGTCAGCTCCTCCGCACCCGGGCAGGCGATCAGCCCAAGGTGTGCCACCTGGGTATCGGGGTTAAAAAAGTCGGACGGCGTAATCATGTTATTTGACATGGTGTTATCTCTCCTCCATATTCTGCGCCAATTCACAATATCAAGTTGTATTGCCGTGTGGCCAAACCACGCATCCATTATACCATAGTCTTTCCGGAACCGCTACAGGTATTTTACAAAATTCGACGATTCTTGCGCTTTGCCCATAGGGGCAACGTTTTTCCTCTGCATACTGGTAATTTTGCCAGAAGCGCCGCATCCCATTCTCGAAGGCAGACCGGCTCTTCCCTGCCGCGTTTCCGAAAATATCCCACAGAATTGGAAAAAAGCAGCTTTCTCATTGACTTTCTCACAATACCGGATATAATAGAACCATATATAAATCCGGGAGGCTTCGACATATGAACCATCTGGTATTTCAAAGTGATTTCGGTCTGGTGGACGGTGCCGTCAGTGCCATGTACGGCGTTGCCTATACAGTGGAGCCCCGGCTGAACATTCACGACCTGACCCATGACATCACCCCCTACAACATCTGGGAGGCCAGTTACCGTCTGATCCAGACCATCCGCTACTGGCCCCAGGGCACGATCTTTGTCTCCGTGGTGGATCCGGGCGTTGGCTCCGACCGAAAAAGTGTCGTGGTCAAAACTGCCAGCGGCCACTATGTGGTCACGCCGGACAACGGAACCCTGACCCACATTATCCGCTTTGACGGCATTGAAGCTGTCCGGGAGATTGACGAGCATGTCAACCGTCTGCCCCGCTCCGGCGAGAGCTACACCTTCCACGGCCGGGATGTTTTCGCCTACACCGGCGCCAGGCTTGCCGCCGGTATCATTGATTTTGAAGGGGTCGGGCCGGAGATGAAGCCGGAGGATCTGGTGCGGCTTCCCATCATCGAGCCCCGACTGGAGGGCAGCGCTGTCTGCGGCACCATCGACGTGCTGGATGTGCGTTTCGGAAGCCTGTGGACAAACATTCCCCGAACTCTCTTCTTGCAGACCGGCGTTCACTACGGAGATCGGGTGAGCATTACCATCGAAAACGATACCCGCTGCGTCTACCGGAACATTATTCTCTTCGCCAAAAGTTTCGCCGATGTGTACATGGGCGAGGCTCTGGCTTATGTGAACAGCCTGGACTGTATGGCGGTAGCCATCAATCAGGGCAGCTTCGCCCGAGCCTACAATATCGGAACCGGCAATTCCTGGCGAATCCGCATTGCCCCCTTCCAGGGGTTCTAAGAGCGCTGTTTTGGCATTTTTGCCTGAATAGAAATTCCTAATGGAGGTAGAAACCATGAAGAAATTCTCTGTAAAAACCATCGTTGCCATCGGCATCGGCGCAGCTCTGTTCTTCGTTTTAGGCCGCTTCGTTGCCATCCCCAGCCCCGTGGCAAATACCACCGTGTCCGTTCAGTACGGCCTGCTGGCCTTCCTCGCTATGGTCTACGGCCCCGTAGCCGGTGCTCTGGTGGGCCTGATCGGCCACGCCCTCATCGACTTCAGCGCAGGCTGGGGCGTATGGTGGAGCTGGGTCATCGCTTCCGGTGTCTTCGGTCTGCTGATGGGTCTGTCCGCTAAGCTTCTGAAGATGGACGAGGCCGAAATGGGCAAGAAGGGGCTGATTAAGTTCAATGTGGCTCAGCTGGTATGTCATCTGATCTGCTGGCTGGCTGTGGCGCCCGTTCTGGACGTGTACTTAATGGGTGAGCCTTGGGACAAGCTGATTGCCCAGGGTCTGACCGCCGCCATCGCCAACGCCGTCACCACCGCAATCGTGGGAAGCCTTCTGTGCGTTGCTTACGCCGCTACCAAGACCAAGGCCGGCAGCCTGACCAAGGAATAATCACAATTTGCGTCAAAGGCAGGCAGAATTGCCTGCCTTTCAAACTGTCAGGAAAGGACAAGGCCCTTTCCTGACAGCAAGGTTGCAGTCTGCTGCGCGCGCTCCTTGTCCGCCCAGAGCGGCCAACTCGCACACTGGCAGCCTGAGCGGTATTTTCTGCCAGGTACACGCCCCGGCAGAAAATGATTGAATTTTATTTGCCGCCTGCGGGCGGCAAACTCTGCGAGGCTTTTTTGACACGCGAAGGGTCAGATCTCGCATATCTGTTTTCGTTCCCTAGGAGGTACCCCAATGGACAACACGCCCATTCTCACGTTCCGGGATTTTGGCTTTCAATACACCGCCCAGGCGGAGCCCACACTGTATCACATTGACCTGGCGGTACATAAGGGCGAGAAGATTCTGATTGCCGGCCCCTCCGGCTGCGGAAAATCCACTCTGGCCCACTGCATCAACGGCCTGATCCCCAATTCCTACCCAGGCAAGGCCACGGGCAGTCTGACCATCGGCGGCAAGGATGCCTTTTCTCAGGGCTTATTTGCGCTGTCGAAAACCGTTGGCACGGTTTTGCAGGATTCCGACGGCCAGTTCATCGGCCTGACCGTAGCGGAGGACATCGCCTTTGCCCTGGAAAACGACTGCGTTCCCACCCCGGAAATGCACGAAACCGTCCAAAAAATTGCCCGTCTTGTGAATGTGGAGCAGGTTCTGGGTCATGCCCCCCACGAAATTTCCGGCGGACAGAAGCAGCGGGTAGCCTTGGGCGGCGTGATGGTAGGAGACGTGGACATTCTCCTTTTTGACGAGCCTCTTGCCAACCTGGATCCGGCTACCGGCAAGCAGGCCATCTGCCTGATTGACGAAATTCAGAAGCACACGGGCTGCGCGGTGATTATCATTGAGCACCGGGTGGAGGATGTGCTCTACCGGCCGGTGGACAGAATCGTTCTCATGGAAGACGGGCGTATCCGCTTTGACGGCAGTCCGGATGCGCTTCTGAGCACCGATCTTTTGCCTCAGGGCGGTATTCGGGAGCCTCTGTACGTCACGGCGCTGAAGTATGCCGGCGTAACCCTTACGGCAGACATGCGCCCTTCCTATCTTCCTGAGCTTGTGCTCAGTGACAGCCAGAAGGCGCAGGTGCGCCACTGGTTTGCCTCCCAGCCCGCGGCTCCGGCTCAGCCGGAAAAGCCGGTACAGCTTCAGGTGAAAAACCTGGACTTCACCTATTCCGGAGGCCACCACGCCCTCAGAGGTATTTCTCTGGAGGTGCACAAGGGGGAAATGCTCAGCATTGTCGGCACCAACGGCGCGGGAAAGTCCACCTTCTCCAAGGTCATCTGCGGCTTTGAAAACGCCCAGAGCGGCACAATTACCCTGAACGGCCTGGATTTGAGCACCCTTTCCATCAAGGAACGGGCGGATCACATCGGCTACGTTATGCAGAATCCCAATCAGATGATCTCCAAAAATCAGATTTTCGATGAGGTTGCGTTGGGTCTTCGGAACCGGGGGGTATCCGAGGAAGAAATTCGCCCCCAGGTAGAGGAAACCCTGAAAATCTGCGGGCTGTATCCCTTCCGGAACTGGCCCATCTCCGCTCTCAGCTACGGCCAGAAAAAGCGGGTGACCATTGCCTCCATTCTGGTGCTGAAGCCGGAAATCCTTCTGCTGGACGAGCCTACCGCCGGGCAGGATCTGCGGCATTACACGGAGATTATGGATTTTCTGTGTGAGCTGAACCGGCAGGGCATTACCGTCATCCTCATCACCCACGATATGCACCTGATGCTGGAATACACCCCCCGGGCGGTGGTATTCCATGACGGTCAGGTGATTGCCGACCGCTCCGGCGCGGAGGTTCTGAACTCCCCGGATATCGTGGCTCAGGCCAATCTGAAGGAGACCTCCCTGTACCATCTGGTCGCCGCCTGCGGCATCGAAGATTCCGAGGAATTCACCCGACGCTTTATTGCCCAGGATCGAGAGGTACGCAAATGACGAATTTGTTCAACTACATCGACCGCCCCTCCCCTATCCACCGGCTTACCGGTGCCAGCAAGCTGCTGTTTCTGGTGCTGTGGACACTGGCTGCCATGACCAGCTTCTATACGCCCCTGCTCATCGCCATGACCGTAATCTCGGTGGTTCTTTTCCGAACGGCTCGGCTGAAGCTCAAGGATGTGTCTTTCATGCTGGGAATTATGGGAGTTTATATTCTGCTGAACAATGTGCTGATTTTTCTGTTCAGCCCTCTCCACGGCACGAACCTATACGGGAGCAAAACGGTGCTCTTTCCCATCGCCGGGCCCTACTGTCTGACCGCCGAGCAGCTGTTCTATCACTTCAATGTGATTCTGAAAAACGCCTGCACCATTCCCATTGTGCTGCTGTTCGTGTGCACCACCAACCCCTCGGAATTTGCGGCCTCCCTGAACCGGATTGGTGTCAGCTACCGAATCAGCTATGCGGTGGCTCTGGCTCTGCGCTACATTCCGGATATCCAGCGGGAGTATCGGGATATTTCCCAGGCCCAGCAGGCTCGAGGCACGGAGATGAGCCGAAAAACCAGCTTCATCAATCGGCTGAAGGCTGCCAGCACCATTCTTATCCCCCTGATTCTGTCCTCCATGGAGCGGATTGAAACCATCTCCAACGCCATGGAGCTTCGGGGCTTTGGAAAGAAAGCCAAGCGTACCTGGTATTCCAGCCGCTCCTTCTCCAAAGCGGATATTCTTTGTATGGTCAGTGCAGCGCTTCTTCTGGTTCTGTCCTTTACGCTGACCTTCCTGAACGGCGGTCGGTACTTCAATCCATTCCACTAAAAAGTGCAAAACCCTCCCGGTTCAAAGGAACCGGGAGGGTTTTACGTCAAAGAACCTGTTTTCATACTATTTCCTGATTAAAATCTTAATTTTAATCAGGAAGGCATCGCCTGAAG
>OLPV01001673.1_pt1 | contig 15912 bp, 12 predicted proteins | sample 1671961 | NCBI WGS metagenome assembly OLPV01 (sample SAMEA3136630, study PRJEB25190) | human gut metagenome | biome: human gut; feature: human-associated habitat; material: faeces | place: Austria | collected 2013
TTCTCGAAGACGCACTACCGCCATGCCAGAAAACGGCACCAGCCGTTCTTTCGATCCTTTGCCCAGCACACGAAGGGTTCCTTCATCAAAACGCACTCGATCCAAATCAAGACCTACAAGCTCACTAACGCGCAGCCCGCAACCATAAAGAACTTCCATCATAGTGGCATCCCTTATTTCTAACGGAGTAGTAAAAGGCATGGAATCTAACAATGAGCATATTTGGTCAATGCTCAGCACGTCAGGAAGCTTTTCGGGCTTTCGCGGAATACCCACCATTTGAGATGGATCATCTGATACAAGGTTTTCTCGCACTAAAAATTTATGGTAGCTTTTTATGGTTGAAGTCCTTCGCGCAATAGTAGAAGCCGCCAGTCCACGCTTGTTTAAATCAGACTGGAAAGACACTATTTCATCACGCGTTATATCAGAAGGTTCTTGCACCTGAAGCGTTTCATGCAAAAACGTTATGTAATCACGCAAATCCTCTTGGTAAGCGCGCACTGTTGCAGGGGAAGCTCCTCGCTCCGCTACTAAATACCCCAAGTAATCCTGGACAAAAAACACGCTATTCCCTAACAAAGATTTCATCTACGTATGCCAAAAAATATTGGCATACGTAATACTACACCTTCCCTGTTTTCATGGATTCAAAGGAAAATCATCAAGCGTGGTTATACTTACTTATTCAGCAGCATGCTGCTTGCATGCTGCGCCTACAAACCCAACGAACAAAGGATGCGGATTGATTGGACGACTCTTGAACTCTGGATGACCCTGGCATGCAATAAACCAAGGATGACCAGGAAGTTCAATCATTTCAGTTAAGCGATCATCAGGAGAAACGCCGCATATCTTTAAGCCAGCATCCATAAGTGCACTTCTAAACGTATTGTTCACTTCATAACGATGACGATGACGCTCATACACCACTTCTTCACCATATACGGAATAAGCAAGTGAATCTTTGTCGAGCTTACAAGGATACGCGCCCAAACGCATGGTGCCGCCCTTATCCTCAACATCTTCTTGTTCAGGCATCAAGTCAATGACGGTATATTTAGCATCCTCATCGAATTCAGCGGAAGTCGCCCCTTCAAGACCAGCAACATTGCGAGCGAATTCGCATACTGCAGCCTGCAAACCAAGACAAATTCCCAAGAAAGGAACACCTTGCTCACGAGCGTATTGAGCAGCAGCAATTTTTCCTTCAAAAGCACGTTGACCAAAACCGCCCGGAATCAGAATTCCATCCATTCCACCAAGAATCGAATCGGCATTTTCTAGCGTTAGTTCTTCACCATCTACTAGATGAATATCAGCATGAACGCCATTTGCAACTGCAGCATGACCAAGTGCTTCAATTACTGATAAATATGCATCAGGTAAGCTTACGTACTTGCCCACTACCGCAATGTGTACTTCACCTTCACAAGCGTCAGCATCACTCAAAAATTTCTTCAAAGGAGAAAGATCAATTGGATTTACGTCCAAGCCAAGACGACGCAGAACTTGGATATCAAATTGCTGATCCGCTAAAACAAGCGGTACTTGATAAATTGAAGGCGCATCAACACAAGAAAGAACGTGCTTCACTTCTACATCGCAGAACAATGCAATCTTCTCGCGAACACTATCGGTGATCTCATGATCAGAACGACAAACAATAAAGTCTGGTTGAACACCAAGAGATCGCAATTCTTTAACGCTATGCTGAGTTGGTTTGGTTTTTACCTCATGCGCCGCTGCGATATAAGGCACTAACGTAACATGAACAAAGCACACATCACCTTCGGGGCGCTCTTTTTTGAATTGGCGTGCTGCTTCAATAAAAGGCAGGGATTCGATGTCGCCAATGGTGCCACCAATTTCCGAAATAACAATATCAGCATTGGATTGATCAGCTATACGACGAAGACGGTCCTTAATAGCTTCGGTTACATGAGGAATAACCTGTACGGTACCGCCCAAAAAATCACCACGACGTTCACGGGCAATAAGACTTTTATAAATAGAACCCTGAGTGAAATTTGATTCACGCGATAAGTTTTCATCAATAAAGCGCTCATAGTGTCCAAGATCCAAGTCGCCTTCATGACCATCTTCTGTAACGAACACTTCTCCATGCTGGAAAGGAGACATAGTGCCAGGATCCACATTCAAATACGGATCCATCTTTTGCATAGTAACTTTATATCCGCGGGCTTTTAATAAGTGTCCTAACGAAGCTGCTGTAATGCCTTTTCCTAATGAAGAAACTACGCCGCCTGTTACAAAAATATGCTTAGCCATGACACTCCTTTGCCCACTTCTCCATTTGATTCCAAGCGTATTTTAATAAGCAAAAAATGTTCATTTGACTGCATTTTGCAGTATTTACACACCCGAAACAGTCGCGCATATTCATAGTTTGTTTTTGCCTCATTAAATTCAAATAGGACATTTCTATAAATCGGTCAATTGCCTGCTATATACTAGTTTGGTTAAGAAAACCCTACCTTAAACGAGAGGACTGTTCATGCGCATCGGTTTCGACAATGAGAAATACATCGCGCTTCAAGCTGAGCATATTCGCGAACGCATTAGCCAATTTGGCGGCAAGTTATACCTTGAATTCGGAGGTAAACTGTTTGACGATTTCCATGCCTCACGCGTACTGCCAGGCTTTGAGCCCGACAGCAAAATTCGTATGCTCAAGCAGCTCATAGATGATGTTGAGATTATTGTCGCTATTAATGCAAACGATATTGAAAAATCCAAAATTCGTGGCGATCTAGGCATTACCTATGATGAAGATGTTCTGCGTCTTTTAGATATTTTCCAGTCAATGGGATTTGCTACCACTGGCGTAGTAATCACTCAATTCGAAAACCAGCCTTCCGCCCTGGCTTTTCGCCATCGTTTGGACACCTTGGGCATCAAGAGCTTTCTTCACTACCCCATTGCAGGATACCCTTATGACACTGCGCGCATCGTAAGCGAAGAAGGATACGGCAAAAACGAATTCATTGAAACCACCCACCCACTCGTTGTTGTAACCGCACCCGGCCCTGGTTCTGGCAAGATGGCAACCTGTCTGTCACAGCTCTACCATGAACACAAGCGCGGAGTTCAGGCAGGCTATGCTAAATACGAAACATTCCCTATCTGGAATTTGCCTCTTAAGCACCCTGTCAACATTGCGTATGAAGCTGCAACGGTTGACCTCAATGATGCCAACACCATCGATCCGTTCCATTTGGAAGCCTATGGAAAGACCACTGTTAACTACAACCGTGATGTAGAAATCTTCCCTGTACTCAAAGCTATGATGGAACGCATTTCAGGCACCAGCCCTTATCAATCGCCTACCGATATGGGCGTAAACATGGCTGGCAATGCCATCATTGACGATGAAGCTGTTTGCGATGCCGCAAAAATGGAAATCGTTCGCCGTTATTTCCAGGCAGCTGTTGACACCCGTCGAACTGGTATTGGTCACGAATACGTAGAACGTCTCGAGCTTCTTATGAATCAAGCTGGTGTTGATGCTAATTATTCGCCAGCTCGTTCTGCTGCTCTTTTAAAAGAAGAAACCACAGGACGCCCTGCAGGCGCAATGGTACTGCCTGACGGAACCGTAGTTACCGGCAAAACCTCTGATTTGCTAGGAGCGGCTTCGTCGCTTTTAATGAACGCGCTTAAAGGCGTTGCAGGCGTAGATGATTCGATTGACGTTATTAGCAATGAGGTAATTGAACCTATCTGCGAGCTTAAAACAAACACTCTCCATTCCAGCAATCCGCGTTTGCATTCAGACGAAACCTTACTTGCTCTTTCGGTTTCAAGCGCAACCGATCCTCTAGCTAAACAGCTTATTGATCATGCTGGCGATTTAAAGGGATGCGACGCATTTTTCAGTGTCATTCTCTCACCAACCGATGAAAAGCTTTATCGTACCCTTGGTATTAATGTTTGCTGCGAACCTAAATATGAGCAGCGCAGGTACTACCATCGCTAAGTTGGCATAGGTATTGCCGCACGTGATTTTCGACGTAATCAGCAGGACGCGCATCAAACTATTTTCCTTATGCGCGTCCAACCAGGCCTCTCTTTGATATAATTTCGGCTAATGTGTTTAAAGTTTTCTAGGGTTCCGCTGAAACGCTCGAAACTACCTATAAAATGCCGCAGCTACCTCATGTAACGCAAGAAAGTTGTTAAACGTTTCAGGCTGGTCCAAGAGAAAACGACTAGCAAATAGCTAGCTACCACGGAGGGATAAAAGCCCGGGAGCAACATGATGTTGTTCCCGGGCTTTCTTTATGCTCCATCAATGATGAACAAAAAGAAATTATGGCCAAAAGAGGCATAAGCCAAACACGGATTTAGGAGAGATTTTGAACAAGCGAAATCATACGGTTGCATGGATTTACCTGATTGTCTCAGGCTGCTTTGAGGTGGTATGGGCATTCACTATGAAATTATCCCACGGATTTACCGACCCTGTGTATGCCTTGATTACCATTGCGATTCTTGCGGCAAATCTATTTCTACTCGAACGTCCTGTAGCTGTCTTAGGTATTGGAGTTTCATATGGCGTTTTTACAGGACTAGGAATTGTTGGTACCACGTTAGTAGGCATCATAGGACTCGGTGAATCAATTAGCATCATCAAGATCGCCTCTATCGCCATTTTAATGACAGGGGTTATTGGGCTTAAATACTGCGATGCAAAAGAAGCCGCCCAAAAAGCTGCCCAAATGATTGAAGCCTACAATCGCACACACCAAATTAACCAAAACAAGGCCGCTATTCAGTCTGCCATTCACTCAAATGATTCATCCCACCACTACGAAGAGGAGCGCTAAACAATGATGTGGCTTTTATTATTCATCTCTTCTTTCTTCGAACTTGGTTTCACCGTTTGCATGAAGCTATCTGAAGGATTCCGCAAAAAGAAATGGACAGTACTTTGCATAGCTTCCACTATTTGCTCAATTGGATTGCTGTCTATTGCTACCACCGAATTACCCCTAAGCATTGCTTATGCCGTCTGGACTGGTGTTGGCACCATTCTAATTGCGATTTTCGGCATAGCAGCATTCAAAGAAAGTAAGAATCCCCTGAAACTCTTTTTCTTAGGGTTAGTTCTTTTGGGTGTTATCGGGCTGAGACTTAGCGGCGTTGGACATTAACGCCAACGTTAACGTCGCCTTGCATGCTTTCCTTTACTCTTCTTAGGCAAAAAACGGCCAAATAATTTGTTGCCGATACGCGCTAATACAGAAAATTCTTCTACACGTAAGACGCGGCATAATCCAAAGGAAACAACAAGGCCAATGCATCCCGAAATAGCTAGGATAATCACCGCTTCAACAACCGCATTAAGAGCAATATTGGATAATGCCAACGACAGCCCGTTAGCCAATGCTGCTGCAACAACCGCACCAATCAAACCAGCAATAGCGGTCTTAACAAACACCACTGCAATACCACGATTTCCGTAACTTCCTACTTTGCTGCGCACAATCAGCGAACAAACAACCATCATTACGGCATAGAATGCAAGATCCGCAATAGGGATACCAGCCAGCCCCAAAACTTCAGGTTGACACAAGTACCAATACCCCGCCACTTGACCTAAGCGCACTATGAAGTCAATAATGGCAAACTTCATAAAGCTTCGAAGTGCCGCGAATACGCGATACATATACATATAGCCCGCATAGAATGGCAGACTTATTACCCAAATTGCCAAAATACTTCCAACATTAGCGACTTCGTCAGCCGTAAAGGCACCCGCTTGGAATAATTGCATTAAAGGCTGAGCTAATGCCCCTACCAAAAATGCTAAAGGAATAATAAGGAAAAAGGTCGAACGCAAGCCGGATCGAATATAGCCCCTAAAACCATTCCAATCTTCACGTGCCGCGCAATCAGACAGTTCGGTGAGCAACGTCGTCGAAAGGGATACCGCTATAACACCATACGGCAACTGATACCACGTCCATGCATAGTTAAGTGTCGATGGACCATTAGGAGCCGCTTCAAGCGAAAATGCATTACGACAGCTAAACGTAATCATGGTGCCCGCAATATATAAAAACATAGGTGCAGCAACCTTCAATGCTTCCACCAGCATAGGATCACACAAGTTGATATGTGGACGATAGCGAAATCCTTGTTTGATAAGAGCAGGAATTTGTACGCCAAACTGACACAACACGCCAGCCGAAGTTCCAATTGCCAGCCACCAAAGAGCAACTTCCTGATTCCAAGCCGACAGAGGAACAAATCCAAACATAACAATAGTAACTACGATGTTGTTAATAACAGGCGCCAATGATGGCATAAGATAGGTTCGTTCCGCATTTAAGATGCCTGTTATTACCGCGCCTACACCATAAAGCAAAATTTGAATCGCAAAAATTCGGAAAAAGAATATGGCAAGGGTTTTTGAATCGCCCTGATCAACAGTGAAGGTTTGAGTTTCAATAACCGCTGGTGAAAAGAACGAACATGCAAGAGTTAAAACGCCAAGAATGATAATGGTGATTGATAAGATGTTCGATGCGAAATCGTAAGCACCTTTGTTACCTGCTTTTTCTTTTTGTAAAAGATACAACGGTAAGAATGCCGTTGCTAACACACCTGATGCCGCTAATTCATAAATCATAGCAGGCATGTTATAGGCAATTTGATACGCTGAAGTAAGCAATGTATTGCCAAGCGCAAATGCCATTGCCCAAGTACGCAACAAGCCTGTTACGCGCGATCCTAAGGTACAAAGGGTGATCAATCCCGTGTTTTTTATAATGCTGTCTTGTGAATCGTTTGCCATATATCCTCTTGTTGCGTCTATAATTGACCAAATTCAATAGAAATATACTAAGGAAAAAATAATGCGTGTTTTAATAGTTCGCAATAATTACAATCCAAAAGCACTTGAATCTGCATTGCTTTTAGAAGTATACCTAGCATCGCAAGGTGTCGAATACCGCGCGTACGACACTGATGAGCTGCGTTCATCACTTTCATTAAACGAACCTGAGAAGGTTGACGATATTGATTCTTATGATTTAGCAGTTGTCCTTGGTGGTGACGGCACTATCTTACGAACAGCAGCACAGATCAAATATCGTCGCATTCCAGTCCTTGGCGTGAACTTTGGCCACTTAGGGTTTATGGCAAATTCCAATGAAGACGGAATTATCCCCGTTGTAGCTGCCGCACTTGCTGGAGAACTTACCGTAGAACAGCGAACAAATCTCATTATTGATGTGTTCTATGAAGGCGATGAAAACGTAGAACTCGAACCAAACTCCTCCCCCACAGAAGGATCTTCGGCTCAGTTCTTTGCCCTTAACGAATTGGTACTTGCCCGTGGCGCACAAGGCCGCGTGATTGATTGCCGCTATGCCGTATCAGGAGAAATGGTTGCCGATGTTAAGGGCGACGGCATCATTATCGCAACCGCTACAGGATCAACTGCCTATGCCCTTTCCGCTGGTGGGCCATTAGTTGCCCCAGGATACAGTGGCCTAGTGGTAGTACCCATTGCACCTCATTCATTGCATTCACGCGCGTTGGTAACGGGCCCATCGGACGTTGTCGAGGTATTTATGGATCCTTCAAGCGCCAACCGTGAGGCCACTATGTTTATCGATGGTGAAATTATTTCATCAGAACGCCCAGTTCGCCGCGTGGTAGTACGTAAAGGCGAAGAGCCAACTATCTTGCTACGCTACAAAGCTGAAACCTTCTATGGACGCACTTCGCGCGTATTCTTTGGTGGAGAAGTGGAAGACTAAACGATAGGTTGATCCAATATCGCCAATAAGTTGATTTAATATCAACAATAGGAAGAGCAATTCATCAGGCTATCTGATAGTCGGCCTGGCGAATTACTGGCTTGCCGTGCTTTTGCTCCGCCACATTAATTAGCTAGCCATTTCTCTGTGCCATCGTGCCAAATAACCCCATTTGGGGGCATTTGAAGTGGGTTTTTAGGCTTCCCGTGCCAAATATGGTGCGTTGGGGGCAAGGTTTAAGGCATCGCGGATGCTCCAACACAGGCGAAAAAGCGATCATTACTTCAAATGCTTGGATGGTTACATCTTAAATCCAGCAATGCGAGCATAAACGTATTTCAAATGCCCCCAACGCACCATATTTGGCATAGCTCGCAAAAAAGTTGTAAATTTGGCCACAAAGGCCTTGTTGTGGGCATCGGTTTTTGCGAAAAACGAAAGCAGATACCCGTTCGTTACATTCATGTGCTGGTTGGTTACAATCCTTACGATGCCGCAACTCAAAGAAGGCGAAATTGATGCCTACAACAGCATGCTTTTGACCAAAACGACGATTTTTTTGCAATCTTTGTCCAACCAGCATTATGTGACACAATTTTAAGGATTGATCCTTTACAGCAAAGCCATCCATACATCTAAAGTTATTGAGGTTAGACCTGTGTATAGGCTTTTATATACAGAAGCTATCCTTATTAAAGGATAGCTTCTGCTTTAGATACACTTTATATTCTCTAAACTTAGTTGTTTTCAGGATTTACAGGACGCCTGTAATTTGGCTCTACCGTAAGAAGGCGTGGACCATCTTCTGTGATAGCAATGGTCTTTTCAAAATGAGCAGAAGGCTTACCATCGCGCGTCACAACAAGCCAACCATCGCTCATTACTTTAGTTCTATAGGTACCAATATTAATCATTGGTTCAATAGCAATAACCATACCAGGCTCTAGTTTCATGCCATGATGCTTGCGGCCATAATTTGGAACGTTAGGCTCCTCGTGCATATTGCGTCCTACACCGTGACCAACATATTCACGAACAACACCATAGCCAGCTTTTTCTGCAATTTCCTGAATTGCATGTCCAATATCACCTAAATGGTTTCCTGGACGAGCCGCATCAATACCAGCCCACATGCATTGTTCGGTTACCTCAAGTAAACGTTGCTTTTCAGGAGAAATTTTACCGACTGGGAAAGTCCAAGCATTGTCTCCTACCCAGCCTTTCACAATAGCACCGGTATCAATTGATAATATATCACCTTCTTGTAAGATAACATTCTTCGAAGGGATACCGTGAACGATCTGCTCATTGATTGATGCGCAAATTGATCCTGGGAATCCGCCATAGCCCTTAAACGCAGGAATACCGCCTTCCATGCGAATAAGCATTTCTGCAATATGGTCAAGTTCTTCAGTGGACATACCTGGCTGAATACGTGCTCCTACTTCACGGAGCACTTTAGCTGACAAACGGCCAGCTTCTGCCATCTCTTCAATTTCTTGAGGAGACTTCAAAATTACCCCACTACGGGTTCTTCCTAAACTCATAAGCGTAAACCTCTTTCATTTCTTTCGAGGTTAGAATACACCTGCAAGCCATTCTATGAAAGTAGAATTACACAATGCCGAGCCTGGGGTATGATGAGTCCATACATTTTTTGCAAGGAGAATCATGGATAGACACAATACGCCACGTCACCGTGCCTCATCAAACCCATATGAACCACAAAGCGGCAAGCACGCTTACAATAATACTTCAAGGCAGCAGCAAACTTCCTCTCGTACACAACAACGCGATGTTATAGACGGTCGCCCTACGCCACGCCGATATCCTTCAAGAGGTGCAAATTCAGGTCAAGGTTCGCCAACGATACCCAATAGTTCTACTAAATCTGGCAGGCACCCCAGGATTAACAGACCTGCCGAATCTGACAGATACGCTGGATCCACTAGGTCTACTGGTGCCAACAGACAAAATCCCAATCAGCCATCCTGGTACGACCCCAATCGAGCAGGATCTTCACGTACTCCACGCGCAACAATTGATGCAAGCCTCGATAATCCACGCTGGTATTCGCACAACGAAAATGATGTCTACGCAGGCAATCGCCGCCACGCAAAAACCAGATCCAAACTACCCTTCATTATAGCTGGCGGTATCATTGTTCTTGCTCTTTTAATATTCCTTATTGTCAACGTAGTAAACGCACTCACAGCTCCTCAGTCTCAACCAGCTGAAGAGGCGCTACCTGTTGCAGAAAGCGCTCCAACATCCACTTCGCTGACCATTTCTTTTGCAGGCGACTGTACGCTCGGAACCGATTCAAGCTTCGACCCTTCGACAAGTTTTACCGCAGTATATGACGACGCAGAAGATCCTGCTTATTTCATGCAGAATGTAGCAAGCATTTTTGGATCGGATGACTATACCGTAGTCAATATGGAAGGAACTCTTACCGAATCAAATTCACGCCAGGACAAAACGTTTGCCTTTAAAGGCCCTGCCGAATATACCGATATTCTTAAAGCTGGAAATATAGAAGCAGCCTCGCTTGCCAATAACCACTCACACGACTATGGCGATCAGAGCTACACCGACACCATTACAGCACTTGATAATGCTGGAATTGTAAACTTCGGCTATGACCGTATTGCGTATGCTGATGTCAAAGGCGTTAAGGTTGCACTTATCGGAACCTACATGCTCGCAGAAGGACTTGATATCAAGGACGAAATGGTAGCGAATATCAATACTGCAAAATCTGAAGGCGCTCAAATTATTGTGGTGTTTACCCATTGGGGCATTGAGAAGGAAACCGTCCCAGGTACTGATCAGGTAGAGCTTGGCCATGCCGCCATTGACGCGGGCGCCACATTGGTAGTGGGGTCACATCCTCATGTTATCCAGGGATACGAAAAATACAACGGCCGCTACATCGTGTATAGCTTAGGTAATTTCTGCTTTGGCGGAAACAAAAACCCAAGCGATAAAGACTGCATGATTTTCCAGCAAACGTTTACCGTAACGGGAAATGATGTAGCTAGCGACGATGCCATAAACGTCATACCTTGTTCAATTTCGTCTTCTTCTAGCAGCAACAACTATCAACCAACCCCCGCTGAAGGGGACGAAGCGGATCGTATTTTAGCGAAAATAGAGGAAAGCAACGCAAGCATTGCAACAGTTTCTGCCGAAGTATCTGAAGGCAGCTCTAGCAACGCGTAGTAGCATTCTTACTAAGTAGGTGCAATAAGCTAAGTGAGTATACAAGATTTACCTCGAACAATAGAAATAGCCAACAACGGAAAAACCGTTCGAATAATCGACCAAACAAAGCTTCCCTATGAACTTTCATTTATAACTATTACCAATTGGCAGCGTTTGGTTGAGGCTATACAGCGTCTTGAAGTTCGTGGCGCTCCAGCACTTGGAGTTGCAGGTGCAGCAACATTGTGCCTTTTTGCCTATAATCAATGGCACTCTTCCGACGCATCCATGAAAGAACTTTCTGACGTTACCAAGCAAATCTCACAGGCACGCCCTACCGCCGTCAATCTTTCATGGGGTGTATCACGTGCCGAACAAGCGGCAAAGGCCATTTTTCAAAATGAACACAGCACCAGCGGACGTGTCACACCAGACACTCCTACATTCGCCAAAATGCGTCAGGCCATAAAAGGTGAGGTGGATGCCATAATCGCAGAAGATGAAGCATCCTGCCGCTCAATAGGAGCTTATGGGGCAACTCTGCTTGCTCCTAGTTCGCGTGTTCTCACCCACTGCAACGCAGGATCTCTTGCTACGTCTTTTTACGGTACTGCCCTTGGGGTTATCTATAGTGCTTTTGAGCAAGGAAAAATTGATCGCGTATACGCTGACGAAACCCGCCCCGTAAATCAAGGGGCCCGCCTTACCGCCTGGGAACTAGCGCAAGTTGGAGTTCCCACAACGTTAATTTGCGACAACATGGCTGCATCGTTAATGGGAAAAGGGGGAATTGATGCGATCATTGTTGGAGCAGATCGCATTTGCGCTAACGGCGATGCCGCTAACAAAATTGGAACCTACGGCCTATCCATACTAGCTCAATACCATCAAGTACCGTTTTATATTGCAGCACCACTTTCAACCATTGACTGGAATCTTTCGAATGGATCTGAAATTGAAATTGAGTACCGAAATGCCGAAGAAGTACTTCCACGTCCTATTTTAGGCGTAAATGTTTACAATCCCGCTTTCGACGTTACACCTGCCGCTTTAATTGATGCTTTTATCACTGAAAAAGGTGTTATTTCCCCAGGTGAATTAGAAACATTGAAACAACGTTAATACGCCTCTGTTTTGAAAGGATTTATTATGGACACTCCTGTATGGCTTATTACCGGCGCAAGCCGTGGATTCGGAAGCGAATTTGCCCGCAACGCCCTTTCTCATGGTTGTTGTGTTGCCGCAAGCGCTCGCAACCCACAAGCAGTTACCAAAGCGCTCGGAAATCACGAGAATTTACTTCCTGTAACACTCGACGTAACGAAGCCTGATCAAATTACTGCCGCAGTAAAAGAAGTTGTTGATACATTTGGTCGTATTGATGTTCTTGTTAATAATGCTGGCTACGGAATATTCGGTGCCGTAGAAGAGTTAACCGACGAAGAAACAAGAGCTATTTTTGATACAAACGTGTTTGGCACTTTTAGCGTCACCCGTGCCGTACTGCCTTATATGCGCTCCCAAAAATCTGGACGCATAGTTATGGTTGGATCTATCGCAAGCCTTGCCTGCGACCCTGGTGGAGCGCTCTACGATGCTGGTAAAGCCGCTGTTGGCGCATTAAGTGAGGCTCTTACGCAAGAAATGAAACCATTCGGCATAGAAAGTATGACGATAGCGCCAGGCATGTTCAGAACAAACTTCTTTGATGGATCCTCAATCAAACGCCCCTCAAACCCTATGAAAGTCTACGACGGAACCCCTGCTCGCGGAGCAGAAGATTACTGTCTGGGACACAACTATCAGCAGCATGGTGACCCCGCCAAAGCAGCAGAGCTGGTATACCAGGTAGTAAGTTCTCCTGATCCCATGCCTCAATGGCTTCCTCTAGGAAAAGATGCCGTAAAAAAATTTGAACGCACTCTGAATACCATGATTGAATCCATCCAGCCTTACAAAGAAGCTGCTTCTAACCTTTTCATTGACGGATAAATAACGGGTATCAAAGCTAAATGGCGACAAAGAATTCTGCGATTAGTACATTCTTTGTCGCCCATAATACCCTAATTGAAAAGCCCTTAAACCTCGTCTTTCGAAGTTCTGTAAGCATCTGTTCTCCAGATTAGTTCTGCAATATTGCAAATCAAAGTAAAATAGCCCATAAATACCTCGTAAACTCCCACTTCCCAGATAATTCGAAACGCCACGCTGAAATACTACCGTAAAAGCGCAACCCCTGATAAGCGATCAAACATCTCCGGGATGAGACAACGTACTGTCGCGTCCTATTTTGCTGCGCATTTTGCAGCATTGAAGCACAGAAAAGCGCGAAGCTTATCTGGGAAGTGGGAGTTTGCAAGGATCATTGCGCCGCAATTATTGTTCTTCAGCATGCGACTGCACTTCGTCTACAGGCATGTCATCAATCTTGATACGCAATTTCTCCGTCGTTCCATCCAGGTGCTCAAAACGTTCATTTTTAATATCGGAGTTCAAGAACACCACCGCATGGCCGGCATCCATTGCAAAATGAAAGTTTGCTTCACTTAAATGATGAAGCTCTCCAGCAATAATCTTGTCGGTACGCTTCGACAAGTTATTTAACATATATGCATTCATATGCAAGTAATACAATAATTGCAAGGTACGATCATTTACTGCTTTTCCCCGATTAATGTCACGACGAATTTGCAATAACAAACGCTCATCTACTCGTTCCATTTCCTGAACCTTATGAGAAATTGTCAGGTTACGACGAGCTTGCAATAAAACAAAAATAATAGTCAGAACGAGCAAGGTTCCGCACAGAACGAACAAAAGTCTAATAAACAGCGTATCCCCTAATGACATGGTTGAATATAACGCCGTCAACGCAAGCTGTGTACCTGCAGCCATAGATACTGCCGGGCCAAAGTTCAAAAGAATAACGGTATACCCTAAAACCAGCACACAAAGCAAACGTATTTCTATCGGAATAAAGTGGATGGCACCCACAAAAATAGCGATACCGATAAACATGCCTAGCGTTTGACTGCCCATCATTTTTATTGTTTCGTCACGATAGGTATTCAACATTAAAAACGAAGTGAGAGGAATCCACACCCCAAAGCGAGTATCAAAATGAGCACTCATAACTTCAGAAATCAAGAAACCCACTCCTACAATTACTGAAAGCTGAATTGCGAATCTAACTTGCGGATTCTTATGAGAGAAATTATCAAAAATAAATCGTGCCCGATACTTCAAGCCTTTCCACAGCGGTGTTGAATCATCTCTCGATAATGAACTTTCTCTCAACGTACGTACAAGCGCTTCGAGCGTTGCGCGCCATGCCGTATCGTGTTCCAAATTGTCTAGCGAATGAACTTCCAAGAAGTTTTCTAGGGTATCAATCATTGCACGAACCTGTAGAATTCTGCCCTTGCCAAATGCTAGAAAAACCTCCGACAAGTCAAGCAAGTATGTTTGCTCTTTCTCATCCATGGTTCGTACATTACGAGAAGCTGCTTGAATCATATCGGCAACTTGTTCTGCGCATACAAGAAGCGAAAACGTATAACGTTGCCTACCGCTTAGCAAACCGCCTTGTCTAAACGTTGCTCCATATTCGGTATTACAATATTCCTGAGCAATTCTATAAACGCGATGCGAATCAATATCTGCCGTATTTCCATGAGATAGATCAATCAGCTGAAAGCCTATATCATCAAAAGCACGCATAATAAACCTACGATCACGAGCGATCGCACTATCTTTTTTAACTGCTTTCATAGCATAAATAAATGCCGTTGTGCACGCTATAGCAAAGATAGTAGCACCGAGTCTTATAGGTATTTCTTTGACCCCAATTGGATAGATTTCAAGTAAAAGAAAGCCCATCCCTAGCATAAAGAAGTTGCGTGGTAAGTAAGGATCCGAATTAAGAAGCGTAATGCCAAACATATATACAGCGCTACCTACCACCAACAACACAGGATGCAAACCAGCAATAGAAGCACAAAGGCTCATCAAGAAAAATAAAAATGCATGCTTTAGATAGTTAGCAAACGAAAGCCCTAAGGTTTCCACCATTGTTTTTGCAAACGACTGAAAAACAATGCCCAACAAAGCATCTTCAACGCCAAAAAGATTATATTCAACAAAAAAGAGCACAACGAGAAAGACTACATAAGGAATTACTTCCAAAATGCGCTTTCCCATTACCCTCTCCCTTAATCAACTAATTAGTCACCATTTTTTAGAAACGATTCATCAACCTTACCTTGCTTACCATCCCATTGCATGTGTTCAGCTAAAGCAATCATATTTTCTACAGCTCGCGTTTTATGAGCATTCTTTCGATAAGCAAGATATATTTGATGCGCTCCCTTGCCCGCATTATCAGCAAAAGGAATACGAATAAGCTCTGGAAATGGAGCTAACCCAAGAGTATCTAAAGATATTCCTAGCAAATCAGGATTTACTGAAACTTCGCCACCAAGAGTGATCTCATCATCGCACCATTGTTTAATACTTAAATCGAATTTTTCAATAAGTCCTTTTACTTCGCTACCAATCGAAGTATCAGGCCTATACGTAACAATTTCTGATTTCCGCATTTCAGCAAGACCAATGCAATCCTTGTTTGCGAGCGGATTATCCTTATGCACTACCGCAACAAAATCTTGTGCCAGCACTGGAATAAATTCGATATCAGGCAATCCTTCAACATACGCACAAATAACGATATCGTATGTTCCGTCCTCTAATCTGTCTAAAAGACCTTGCGTTAGCCCTTGATAAAGGCGAACATCCACTTGCGTACCATAAATCGTGCGATACGTACGCAAAAGTGTTGGCAAATAATCTGATTGAACCGTAAAAATTGTGCCTATATCAATCGTCCCGGAAAGACTATTAGCATGTTCTTGAG
>OLPV01001690.1_pt1 | contig 15846 bp, 14 predicted proteins | sample 1671961 | NCBI WGS metagenome assembly OLPV01 (sample SAMEA3136630, study PRJEB25190) | human gut metagenome | biome: human gut; feature: human-associated habitat; material: faeces | place: Austria | collected 2013
TGGAATTGCTACACCAGATTGGGCATTTTTCAGAGGGACAATCCCGCCTCTCGAAACTCGACCGGGCTCATGTAGCCGAGCGTCGAGTGCATTCTCTCGTTGTTGTACCACTGAACATATGAGTTGACCTCGTGGCGCAGCTCGTCGATGGACGAGTAGCTCCGCCGGTATATCGACGCCGTCTTGAGCGTCTTGTTCATCGATTCGATGGCGGCGTTGTCGTAGGGATTGCCCTTGCGGGAGAGCGAGCGCGTGATCCCGAAGACCTCGAGCATCTCGTCGACGGCCATGTTGTCGAACTCAGGTCCCCTGTCGGTGTGGAATACTTCTATCTCGAACAGGGGGAACGCGATCGTGGCGAAGGACGCCTTCACCAGGTTGGCGTCCTTGCGCTCGCCGCAGGCGTGCCCCACGATCTCCCGGTTGTACAGGTCCAGCAGCAGGCAGACGTAGTTCCACCTGCGGCCCACGCGAACGTAGGTGAGGTCGCTGACGATGTGGGTGTGGGGCGCGTGCCCGTCGAACTCGCGGTTGAGGACGTTTGGCAGATCAGCCTCGTTCACCTTCGATCCGCTGGGCTTGAACTTGGCCTTGGTGTAGCTGCTGACCAGCCCCTTCGCCTTCATGATGCGGGTTATGCGGCGCCTGGACGCGACCACGCCCCTCTTCGCGAGCGCCCTCTTTATCCTGGGGGCGCCGTACTCGCGCCTGCCGGACTCGAAGGCCTCGACCACGTCCTGCTCGATGGGGTCGGGACCGGGCTCGGCCTCCGGGTGCCCCTGCATCCAGTAGTACGTCGACCTGGGAACGCCTAGGACCCTGCACTGCGCTGATATCGGATACTTGCCGGCGTTAGCCCGTATCACGGCTACTTTCGTGCGAATATCAGCGCCGCTTGTTTTAAAACATCGACCTCCATCCTGAGCTGCCTGTTCTCCTTCTCCAGGTCGAGGATGCGCTGCTGCTCGGGGGTCCTGTTGTCGGCGGCCCTGGTGGAGCCGTTCTCGTGGATAGCCTTCACCCATCGGGCGACGGTGGAATGGCACAGGTCGTACTCCGCCTCGAGCTCGCTCATCTTCTTGCCGTTGTCGTAGAGCTGCACGATCTGGCGCTTGAACGCCTCGTCGAAGTGCCTGGGATGTTTGGGGTCCGCCATGGTGGACTTCCTCTCTCCTTGTTTCCCGGTCCCTCAGAAAACTGTCCAGCAAAGTGTAGCAATTCCACACGCCGTGCCACTCGACGCGGGCGAGCTCGGAGACCGCCGAGGCGGTGCAGCGGACCGCCAGCCACGCCACCCAGTCCTCGAAGTCGCGCGTGAAGCGCGCCCCGTGCCGCGCCCAGGGGACGGCCTCGGTGCGCACGCCGTGCTCCGGGCAGCGCACCCTGCAGGGCGCGTACTCCAGGTAGCAGGCCGAGCGCGCCAGGTCCATCGCCCTCCACAGCCTGGGGGCCCCGCGGTTCGCCATGTCGTAGAAGTCGCAGGCCCTGCCGCATACGGGGCAGCGGCGCTGCTCGCGCTTGTAGGGCCGGACGCTCACGACGATGCGCTCGGCCTCGATGCGCGCGCCCAGGACGACCGTGCGGGCCAGACCGAGGGCGAGAAGTAGTAGACTCTTCATGCGTCACACCTCTTCGGTTGTCTGAATTTGGCTTAGCAATCATAGGCGGATGACGCGGAAACGGCCCCTCCCGGGGCCGTTTCAGTTCCAGATCGTTGTTTTCGCCCGCTGAGCTGGGCCTATGCCGGAATCTCTCCCACAGAAACCACCGAAGAGCCACATTTTTGATCTTGTTCAGCTCGGATGTGTTCGTCCCGCAAGCAGCAGCCATGAAGCGACAGCATCCTTCTTTCAACCAGCGACGACCATTGAACCGATCGAGTCCGGTTCTAGCAGGCCGGTAGCGACGAATCCAGTCGCCGGAGTGCTCCGGCTCGACGTACCACTCGACCGCATCGTGCACGGCAACCGCATCATCAGCCGGCAGGCCCTCGCAGACGTGAACCGTGAGATCCGCCTCCTTGCCTACCCTGATGAGCTCTTTATGTGCGGCGAAGGACCGTACGGGCGAGACCGGCGCGTACTTGCCGCCCTCGACGCGCCTGACGACCAGCGGGGCGCGCTTGAAGGGTCCGGCTAACCACTCCTTGGCGTCGATAAGGTCGACCGTGGGAATCGGCCACCGAGGATCATCCTCGATGTCGCAAAGCCCGATCTGAATCGACGGACCGAACACCTTGAGAATAAGCTTGTTGATGGCGTAATCACCACTCATAAATGCCTCCTATATCCTGTTCTCATGCTCTAGAGCGACGCACATCTGATACGAACCTCTGATTAGGTTGGAACTCTAGGGGGAACATTCCACGAAAGTCAAGATCGCGGCAGGTTTCATAAAACCCCAGATCAGAGCAGGCTCGATAATACATTTCAGAAATGTATTCATTCTTCCACGCGAATCGAGTCCAAAGAGCACAAGACGTACACAGGTATCTAACGCGAACCTAAGCGCTTCACAATATCGAAGGCATTCCCGTCGTCCCTGGAAAAGAAACTTACGATTGGCGGCTAAAAATCATACGCGGGCACGAAACGGATTGAGCGACGGCTCGGGTTAGATGCCAATATACAAATATGTCTACATATCTATATATATATTCGTATATTGTTTTATTGACATATTGACCTATCAACATGTGGGCATGCGCGCAGATTAACCAACGCTGTGCTCGCCCGCCTCTAAACATCGGATCAGAACCGTCGCGATACCGAAGGCCCGTGTTCTTGCTATGAGCAAGTTCGACGCGTGCGATATATACGGGTGATATACTCGTGATGAGTCCTTTCACCAGACACCGAGATGGAAACAACGAAGGAGGCGGCAATGGCCGGCGCGAAGGCAACGCTCACCTCTCCCCAGCGAGTGCTGATCGTAATGGAAGAGAGCATGAAGAAGGAAGCTACGGAGACGTTCGCTGCGCAAGGACTGAACTTCAGTGAGGGCGTCAGGCAGTGCATCGCTGCAAAGCTCGCACCAGGCGGCAGTGTCGCAGTGGACGCCGAAACGAAGCGAGATGCCGAAACGGCCTTAGCAGACATGGGCCTTGACGTCGAAACCGCCGTGAACATGTTCCTGAAAGAGGTCGTCCGAACGGGGTGCATCCCGTTCGCCGTGCAAAGCGGCAAGGGATCCCATACTTATGCGCTCGTGCCTTTAGAGCAGGAGGAGGAAGAGGCAGCGCAAGATCAATCTGCAAACATATCAATCTACTAATCTATCGACATATTGATAGATTAGTATGTGGAATAGCGTCTTGTCGCGCCCGCAACGCCCGTAAAACCCGCAAAAAGCGGTCTCTTGGGATACGGCTGGGATAAGTTAGCCAAGTAAACAGTCCCGTGCACGGGACAGCAAAAAGCCCCGCTTCGGCGGGGCTTTGCCTTACTCGTCCCGGAACATGACCACCACATTAAAGCCTTTAGCGCGAAGCTGCTGGGCAACATCGCGGAGCACGGCGTTGACGTAGCCGACCGGCTGACCGTCATCCTTGACGGCATCGTACTCGTCCTGCGTCCGAAAGTACGGGATCGAGACGGTCTTAGGCGGTCGTCCGGCTTCAGCCACGACGTCTGTAAAGCTGGCGATGCACGATGCCACGCGCAGCTTGTAATCCGCTCGCAGCTCGTCCAACAGCTTCCATGCGTCCTCCGGCGGCATGTTGCCATCCAGCTCCCAACGGCGCACGCTGCGGTCGATGACCGCGCTGCGGGTCTCGCCCGTCTTGCGGCACTCGCACTCCAGGGGTTCGTATCGATATATCGATATGTTGAAATGTTAATATGTTGGCATATTAACATTTCAACTTGTTGGCAACATTTAGAAAGCCGCTTTCGGCGAGCTCCGCTTCAAGATGCTTACGCACGATGCAGGAAATCGATTGCCCGGTTGCCGCCGTGTACACCTTCAAATCGTTCTTCATCGATTCGGGGAGGTACGCGGTGACGGGAACCAGCTTCTCCCGCTCGCCCGCTTCATCCAACGCGGGTCGCCCGCGCTTTACCTCAACGGACTCCGCTACGGGTTCGGCTGAAACCTTGGCGACGATGCGCTCTTGGCGCTTCTCCTCCTCCTCGCCAGCCTTCTCGAAGAAAGCGGCGCCTTTCAAGAAGCTACTTGCCATCGAAAATCACCTCCATCAACTGATCGACGATGCCCTCGACGGCCTTTGCCGCCGCCCCATTGGGGTTTATCTCCGTCACGCTCCTCCCGAGGGCCGAGCCCTGCGCGAACGCCGTGGCGGTCGGCACCGTGCCGATGACGGGCAGCTCGTCGGCTTTCAAGAGCTCGAGGAACTGCTTGTCGATGACTCTCCTGTCGGAGAAGTTGTTGACGATGATGCCCACCGCGAGATCCGGGTTGGCCTGCGTCACGAGGCGCAGGGTGCGCTTCATCGGCTTCAAGCCGAGGGTGCCGGGCTGCACGGGGATGACCGCAACGTCGGCGTTGGCCGCCCACTCTGCCACGTTGTCCGAAAGGAAGCCGGGGGTGTCGATGACGTTGACCGCTCCTTCGGCGTCCAGAAGGAGCTCCTCGTGAACCGCGCCGCCCTGCGGGTCGAGATTGCCGAAACCGACCTCCACCCCGCGTCTTGCCAAACCCCAAGCTATCTCGTCGGCGAACGTGGTCTTGCCAACGCCGCCTTTCTGGTTCACGACCAAAACGTTTACCGCCATGACTCCTCTTTCCCGATATGTTGACATGCTAACAAACCCACTTGTTAATCTATATATAGATTAACCTCTCGATATGCCTATATATTAACACATTAATATATAGATGTATATACCCAATATATGCTCGATATATATGCGGTTAAGTTTCGCCTAGTAGAAGGCATAGGGGCAATCAATATATAAATATGTCTACATATTTATATATTGATATGCGAGCATGTTGATATATCTGTATGTCTGTATGTCGTTGTGTCCGCTTATCAACATCTCGACATGTCCGAATATCGATAAGTCGACATCCTAACTTTTCGACGTTTTGATATGCGATAAAGCCATAATGCTAGAATGCAATAACGCAATAACGAGACGGAGGGAAGGCGGAGCGATGAAGAAGCAGTACAAGGTCCACTTGGACGAAGACCTGAAGCGCGACGCCGACGCCGTACTGTCTTCGATGGGATTGTCGTTCTCCACGGCGGTAGGGCTGTTCCTCTTGGCCGTCGTGGATGAGGGCGCGATACCTTTCCAGGTGTCGGCGCCGAAGGCGCGTGCAGCGCAGCCGGAGCGAAGGCAAGCAGAGGCCTGATCGTTTCTATAGGCATGTTTATATGCCAACAAGTATATATGTAGACAGATAGACATGTTGACATGTCGATACGTCCGCAACTAAGCCCGTAGGCAGCCGCCCCGGGTTTTTATATGCCTTGTTTCCCCTGATAAAGCACCAAAACGGTACCGTTACGGTGACCTTCGCTATAATCGTCTACGATGGAACTGAGAACGGGAGGTGCAACGATGGCCGATGCCGCAGCCGGAAAAAGCGACGTGGCGCTGTGCGTGCGCGTTTCGCCCGCCGAGAAGAGGGCGCTTGAGATAGCGGCCTTCCAAGGCGAGGCGAAATCGATCACCGACGCAGTGCGCCAGGCCATCAACGCGCGCTGGGCCGAGCAGGTCGCCATGTCGGCCGACCCGGATTGGCGCAAGCACTGAGCGTTCGAGACAACAGGAGACGAGGAAAAGGCACCGACGCCGACGAGGCGCGGTGCCTTTTCGCTATCGAGAGAGGAAGCCGAGATGGGCACGGTGCGCAAGCGCGGGAAGATGTGGTACGCCTTCTGGAGCGACGGGACGGGGCGGCGGCGGGCGAAGGCCGTATCGCCGTGCAAGCGCGACGCGGAGGACTTCCTCGCACGCATCGAGGCGGAGAAGCGGATGGGGGTCGTGCTGGGCTACAAGGCGGCGCCCTTCTCTGACGTCGCCCGGGAGTACCTGGAGCAGGTCGCGGTCAAGCGAAAGCCGACGACCTACGACAACGTCGAGCGGATAATCAGGCTGCGGCTGAACCCGTATTTCGGGGAGATGACCTGCGGGGCGATCGCCAAGAAGGACTGCGACGCGTACCTCTACCGCCGCCTCCGCTCGCGCTCGAGCGCGAGCGGGACGGTGCGGAACGAGGTTGCGACGCTCGCCGCCATCATGGAGTTCGCGGTGAGATGGGGCTACGCGAAGGAGAACCCAACGCACGGCATGGAGAAGCCGAAGCGCAAGAAAAGCGACATGGGGATACTTACCGCGCCTCAGCTCAGGAAGCTCATAGAGGGCAGCGATGCGAGATACAGCACGATATTCGCCGTGGCCGGCCTGGCGGGGCTTCGGGCGGGCGAGATCGCCGGGCTCCAGGAGCGCGACGTGGACTTCGAGGATCACGTGATCCGCGTGCAGCGCTCGGTCTGGCGCGGGAGGTTCACGACCCCGAAGACCGAGAACTCGTCGCGCACCGTCGACATGACGCCGTACGTCGAGGACGCCTTGAGGGAATGGCTGGACTCGCCGCTGCGCGCCGAGAGCAGGCACGCGCTCGTTTTCCCGAACACCCTCGGCGAGCCGCAGAACATGAGCAACGTCCGCGAGTTCGTGCTCTACCCCACCTTGCGGCGGCTCGGGCTGCCGCGCATCCGCTTCCACGACCTGAGGCACACATACGCGTCGCTGCTCATCGCGCAGGGCGAGCCGCTGACCTACGTCCGGGACATGCTCGGCCACGCCTCGGTGCGCACCACCGCCGACATCTACGGCCATCTGCTCTACGAGACGCGCCGCAACGCCGCGGTAAAGCTCGATGCGCAGGTCTTCGGGCATGCTGAGGCCCAGTGCTCCGCCCCGGCTGAAGTCACAGCTTGATTGTGGAGGACTTATGGAGACCAGAAAATGAGTTGTTGTCGAATTGATGCGCCAAAGCGACAAATCGACAACAAAGGAAAATCAAAAAGAAAAGGGCTCCGATGCAGGTCGGAGCCCTTTTTCTAGTATCGCCCACGCGCGCAAATCACACATTGAACTTGAAGTGCATGACGTCGCCGTCCTGCACCACGTACTCCTTGCCTTCCTGGCGAAGCTTGCCGGCATCGCGGCAGCCCTTCTCGCCGCCCAGTGCGACGTAATCCTCGAACGACGCCGTCTCGGCCTTGATAAAGCCGCGCTCGAAGTCGGAGTGGATAACGCCGGCGGCCTGAGGCGCCTTCGCGCCGATGGGGATGGTCCAGGCCTTCGTCTCCTTCTCGCCCGACGTGAAGTACGACTGCAGGCCCAGCAGGTGGTACGCCTCGCGAGCCAAGCGGGCCAGGCCGCTTTCCTTCAGGCCAAGCTCCTCAAGGAACATCTGGGCCTCTTCGTCATCAAGCTCGGCCAAGTCGGCCTCGACCTTCGCGCTGATGGGCACGGGCGTGCAGCCGTCGATCTTGGCAAAATCGGCGTTCACTTGATCCTCGTCGACGTTGACGACGTACAGGATGGGCTTGACCGTCAGCAGATGCAGATCGTACAGAGCATCGAGCTCTTCCTCGGAAAGGCCAAGGGTGCGAACGCGATGGCCCCCGTTCAAGCCGTCATAGGCCTTCTTGGCAGCCTCGAACTTGGCAGCTGCGGCCTTGTCGCGACGAGCGTCCTTCTCGAGGCGGGGCAGCGCCTTCTCGATAGTGCCCATGTCGGCAAGGATCAGCTCGGTCTTGATGGTCTCGACGTCGCTGGAGGGGTTCACGCGACCGTCGACGTGCACGACGTCGGGGTCGTTGAAGTAGCGGACGACCTCGCAGATGGCGTTGGTCTCACGGATGTTGGCCAAAAACTGGTTGCCCAGGCCCTCGCCCTTGGAAGCGCCGGCAACCAAACCGGCGATGTCGACGAACTCGACCGTGGCGGGCACGATTTGCTGCGGGTGATCGATCTTCGCAAGCTCGTCAAGGCGCTTGTCGGGAACGGGGACGACGCCCACGTTGGGCTCGATGGTTGCGAACGGGTAATTCGCGGCAAGGGCGTTGTTTTTCGTCAGCGCGTTGAACAGGGTGGACTTACCGACGTTCGGAAGGCCGACGATGCCTATCGAAAGGGCCATGGTGCTCCTCTTCGTTGTTTCACTAGAATTCAGTCGCGCCCTATCCTACCACTTCGCAGGTGGAAAACAGGACGCACTACGTGCGTCGCGTTAGCGTGCAACAGGTTTTTCCGGGACTGCGCAGTCGATGAAGTAGATGCGGTACCACATTAGGAACATGTAGATGATCCAAATCTTGCGGCTGTTGTCCTTCGCACCCGACTTGTGCTGGTCAAGAAGAGCCAGCAGCTCTTTCACGTCGAAGAACTCCATTGCCTCGGTGCTGGTGAACGCGCGCTTGACCTGCGTGTAGTACTTGTCCTCGCGAAGCCATGCCACCACCGGCGTGGGGAAACCGAGCTTCTCCTTCTGGGCCCAATCGCGCGGGATGGCGCGCTCGGACGCCTGGCGAAGCGTCAGCTTTGTTTGTTCCTCGTTGACCTTCTGAGACGTGGGGATGGTGGCCGAAAGCTCGAACACCTTCTTGTCCAAGAACGGCACGCGACTTTCCAGCGAATGGGCCATCGACATCTTGTCGGTTTTCAACAAGATGTCGCCCACCAGCCAGAACCACAGGTCGACGTACTGCATGCGCGTGGTTTCGTCCAAGTCGGCGACTTCGGCGTACACAGGCGCGCACAGCTCCTGCGGCGTGAGAATGCCCTTGGGGACATCGCGCATGATGCGGTCGCGCTCGGCCGGCGAGAACGCCACGCCGTTCGCGTTGGTGTAGTACCAGTCTTCCACGCGCTGGCTTGCGCGCTCAAGGTAGTTCGCACCACGCACGCCCAGCTTGCGGGCAACCTTCGAAGCGCCTTTCAGCAGGCCCTTCGGCGCCCAATCGAGCTTCGCATTGGCAAACGGGGTTTGATAGATCTTGTAGCCGCCGAAGAACTCGTCGGCGCCCTCACCGGAAAGAACGGCCTTGACCTTCTTTGCAGCGATCTGATCGACGAAGTACAGGGAAACGGCGCTGGGGTCGGCGGAAGGCTCGTCCATATGCCACTGAACGCGCTTCAGGCTTTCCCAGTACTCGTCTTCCTGAATATGCTTGTAATCGTTCTGAATGCCCAGCTGATCGGCAAGTTCGCGCGCCCACGAGATCTCGTCGCGCTCGCCTTCGTACAGCGAGAAGCCGACGGTGAACGTGTGGATGTCGGGATTCTCGCGCGTAAGACAGGCGGCCATGTAGCTGGAGTCGATGCCGCTGGAAAGGAAGCTGCCGACCTCGACGTCGGCCACGTTGTGATAGCGAACCGACTCGCGCATGGCGGTGTCGATGGCGTCGGCGGTCTCACCCTCGGTGCGCTCCTCGTCGAAGTGATAGGTGGGCTGCCAGTAACGGCGCTTCTCGATGCTGCCGTCGGCGTGAACGCGCATGCAGAAGCCCTGTTGCAGCTTGAAGATGCCCTTGAAGAACGTTTCCTCGAGAGCCGAGAACTGGAAGCACAGGTACTGCGCCAGCGCCTCCCGATTCAGCTCGCGATGATACGCGGGATGCTCGAGAATGCTTTTGATCTCGGAGGCGAAAATGAACTGGCCGTCGATAACGGTGTAGTAGAAGGGCTTGATGCCGAAGAAGTCGCGCGCGCAGAACAGCTCGTGCTTGGCGCGATCCCAAATGGCGAAGGCGAACATGCCGCGCAGCTTGTCGAGCATGTCCTCGCCCCATGCAAGGTACGCCACAAGCAAAACCTCGGTGTCGGAGTTCTTCTTGAACGTCCAACCTTCGGCTTCGAGCTGCGCGCGCAAATCGCGGTAGTTATAAATCTCGCCGTTGAAGACAATGGCGAAGTCGCCCTTCGCGTCCATTTCGGCAGGCGATCCGCAGGGGTTGCCGTTCGCATCGCGCGACGGGGATGTGATCTGCGCGTCATGCTGGCCGGTGGAGCGAACCATGGGCTGGCTGCCGCCTTCAAGGTCGATCAGGGACAAGCGACGGTGGCCCAAGGCGATGCCGTCGTCGATGTATTGGCCCTCGCCGTCGGGGCCGCGGTGCGCGATGATGTCGCACATGGCCTTCAACGTGGTCATGTCCTGTTCAGTTGCCTGGGTGAATCCGCAGATACCGCACATGCGCATCTCCTTGGAACGATTTGGTTCGATTCTTCGATTACGTCGAATAATTCATCGGATTCTGAAAATGATATCCCACGACGCGTCGTGGCGGCGCCCCTCTAAGCCAAATGCGCAGCATTCACAGCATTAAGATGGGCGTCTTCGGTTTCGAATAAGCAGAAGCGCGCGTCGTCGCTTTCATGAAGCAGTTGAAACGTCGCCGCCGAACGCTGAAGCCGAGCGCCACATGCGCCTCCGTCCTGAAGCACAAGATCGGAGTAGCCGATCTCGCCGCGCAGCCGGGCACTTTCTGCGGATATCCGACAGCGACGCTCGCGATATCTGTCGCTACGATTCATCGTTGCTCCCGGTCCAAAGCCTTTCGCCGTCGTAGTCGACGCTCCAGAACACCAAGCCGCATGCCGGCGCGCACTCCCCCGCCGCACGCCTGTCACAGGCTGCAAGCGCCGAGGAGATCCACACCGCATCACGCTGCCCGCGGCCGACCATAACCAGCGATCCCATGATCGAGCGAACCATCGAATGCAGGAAGGCGTTGCCGACAATACGCATGACCAGCAGGTCTTCGCCGAATGCACGGTCAGTTGAAAACGAGATCTCGCTGACGAAACGGTGCGTCGGCTTCCCCTCAGCCGAAACGGCCTTGCAAAAGCTTTTGAAATCATGCTCGCCGATAAGGTGCTGCGCCGCCTCGCTCATGGCATCCACGTCAAGCTCGCCGGGAACGTACCAAGAGAAATCGCGCGAGAACACAGGCGGCATGTCGCCCTGCGCGATGAAGTAGCGGTACTCGCGAGAAACAGCATCGAAACGCGCGGAAAAACCCCGAGGACGTTCCTGCACGTCATACACAACCACGTCATCGTGTGTGAGCGCGTTCAGCGAACGGCGCACGCGCCTAAGCTCGCGACCGTTAAGGTCGGACGCGGGAACGGCGAAACTGACCACCTGGCCACGCGCATGAACGCCAGCATCGGTACGGCCAGCGCACGTAGTTTCGATCGGATGACGAAACGCCAGTTCAAGGGCATGTTCAAGCTCGCCCTGAACGGTAAGCTGCCCCGGTTGCTTGGCGTATCCCGAAAACGACGCGCCGCGATATCCCACGGTAAGAGACAAGGTGCGGAGCTCATCAGCTGCGGCGGCATCGATCATGTTGCCTTTCGTGTTCATGGCTACCACACCGGATGCCCGAACAGGTCTTGAATCTCGGAACGCATGATGGAATTGCGCGAGTCAACGCTCACGGGCAGCTCGGCGCGGAACTTGCGTCCGTCGCTTTGCTGCACGAACAACACCACGCAATCGCGCCCGGGGTACGATTGAAGGATGCGGTTCAGCTGCTGAATGCGCGTCTGGCTGAACTCGCATGCGGGCACGCGAAGCTCAAGGTTCGATGGGCGCGCGTCCTCTTCGGTTAACTCAACGCGCTCGATTTCGTACGCGATGATCTGGTTGCCGCGCTCGCCGTGTTCGAACTTGCCCTTCACCTTAACCACTTCGTCCTCGGCGATGTACTCGCTGAAGTCGTCGTATTTGAAGGTGATGCACTCCACCGAGCCCGTCGTGTCCTCAAGCGTGAACGTAGCCATGCGCGTGCCGCGCTTGGTGGGCTTGGTGACGACGCCCGAGATCATGCCCACGAACGTGGCGCTCTTGATGTCACGGTCGCGGTCGGCCAAGTCGCCGATCGAATACTTGGTCAAGCCTGCGATGAAGCCTTCGTACGGGCGAAGCGGATGGTCCGAGACGTAGATCTTCATGATCTCCTTCTCGAAGGCAAGAAGCTGGCGCTTGGGCCATTCGACCCCGTCAGGAGCCGGAACCTCTTCCTCGAAACCCGAATCGTCATCGTCGGCGAACATGTCGAACATGCTGACCTGGCCCTTGTCGCGGTCGCGCTGACGTTTCGCAGCCCCTTCGAGAAGCGGGGTCTCGTCCACGAAATACATCAACTGCTTGCGCGTGTACCCCGTCGAGTCGAACGCACCGCCCTTGATAAGGGCTTCAAGCGTCTTGCGGTTATAGCACTTGGCATCCAGGCGGTTCACGAAATCATGCAGCGACGTGTACGGGCCGTTGGCCTCGCGCTCGGCGATGATGGCGTCGGCAACCGCCTGGCCAACGCCGCGCACACCAACCAGACCGAAGCGGATGTCGCCATTGATAGGCGTGAACTCGGCCTTCGACGAATTGACGTCGGGCGGCAAGACCTTGATGCCCGACTTCGTGCAGCTTGCGATATAGCGGACCAGCTTGTCGGTTGCGCCCATGTAACTGGAAAGAACCGCCGACATGTATTCCGCCGGGTAATGCGCTTTCAGGTATGCCGTGCGCATGACCAACAGGGCATACGCAGCCGAGTGCGACTTATTGAATGCGTACTTTGCGAATTTCTCGGCGTCGTTCCAAATTTCCTTGGCGATCTCAAGCGAGTATCCGTTCTCGACCGCACCGTTGTTCCAGTCGTCCTGAAGCAGGCGCATGATATCGAGTTTCTTCTTACCCATTGCCTTGCGCAGCTTATCTGCCTTACCAGCCGAAAAGCCGCTCATGACCATGGACACCTGCATGATCTGCTCTTGGTAGACCATGGTGCCGTACGTCTCCTCAAGAACGGGGCGAAGACGCTCGTCGTAATAGTGAACAGGCGTTTTACCTTGAACAACCTTGACGTAGTCCTCAACCATGCCGGACTCCAACGGGCCCGGGCGATTAAGCGCGATCGAAGCGACGACGTCCGAGAATCGCTGCGGCGGGATCTGAGCGAACAGACTGACGTACAGGCCGCCTTCAACCTGGAACAGGCCGTCCATGTTCATGACCTGACCGCGGTTGCGAAGCTCGCCGCGCATCAGCGCGAAAGCGCGATCGTCTTCAATGGGGATTTCCTCGGGCACGATATGCGCGCCCGTAGTCTCCTCGATATTCAAACACGCGCGCGAAAGCACACCCAGCGTGCGCAAACCCAGGAAGTCCATCTTCAGAAGGCCCAGCGTAGGCGTGTAGTGGCCATCGTACTGCGTGATGATGCCACCGCCCTTGGTATCGCGCTTCATGGCAACGTGGTCGCTCATCGGGTCGCGGCAGATGATGGTGGCGCATGCATGAACGCCTTCACCACGAAGGTGACCCTCGATGCCCAATGCGGCGTCGATGACGCGCTTGACGTCTTCCTCGGTATCGTATGCCTTCTTCAGGTCAGCGTTCTCAGAGAGCGCCTTGTCAATGGTGATGCCCAGCTCGTCGCCGACCATCTTGCAGATACGGTCGCCCACACCGTAGGGATAGTCAAGCACGCGTGCAGCGTCGCGGATTGCGTTCTTCGCCTGCAGCTTGCCGAAGGTGATAACGCCTGCAACATGGTCTTCACCGTAGAACTCGCGAATGTGTTCGATGACGTCCTGACGATGTTGGTCGTCGAAGTCGACGTCGATATCGGGCATCTCCACGCGTTCGGGGTTCAAGAAGCGTTCGAACATCAGGCCGTTCTTGATGGGGTCGAGATCAGTGATGCCCATGGCGTACGTGCACAACGAACCAGCAGCCGAACCACGGCCCGGGCCAACGCCGATGCCATGCTCGCGCGCCCAGCGGATGTATTCCTGAACGATCAGGAAGTATGCCGGAAAGCCCTGCTGGACGATGATGTTCGCTTCGTATTCGTACTGCTCTTTGACCGACTTCTCTTTGCCGGTGTTGTCGGCGATGGTGACGTTGCGCCAATCGGGGCCGTAACGATGCTCGAGGCCTTTCTCGCATTCCTCGCGGAACAGCATCTCCTCGGTGTAGCCTTCGGGTAACGGGAATCGCGGCAAAATCTCGTCGCGTTCAAGCTCGACGTTGCACTTCTCTGCCAGCTCGACGGTATTGTCGCATGCCTCGGGGAAGTCCCTGAAGGCCTCGCGCATCTCGTCCTCGGTCTTCATATAGAACTCGTCGTTCGGGAAACGCATGCGCTTCTCTTCGTTCACCTTCGAACCGGTGCCGATGCACAGCAGGACGTCGTGCGCTTGAGCATCTTCGCGAACGAGGTAATGGAAGTCGTTGGTGGCGATGGTTTTCGCACCGATAGTCTGGGCCACGCGATTGAGCTCGTGATTGAGCTGAGTCTGCGTAAGGCCGCCGTCGGTCATGATGTTCTGGTTCTGAAGCTCGATGTAGAAGTCGCCGTCGTCAAAGCAGGCCGCAAGTTTGCGCGCCCATTCAACTGCGCCGTCGAAATCTCGGTTGTCCAGATACTTCGGGATGATGCCCGCGATGCAAGCCGACGAGCCGATGATGCCCTTGCCGTACTTCTGCAGCATTGCATATGTGGTACGGGGCTTGTAGTAAAAGTTGTCCACGTGCGATTCGCTGACCAGCTTCAAAAGGTTGTGATAGCCCTCGTTGGTCTTCGCCAGAAGAAGCAAGTGGTAGAGCTTTGGTTTTCCGTCGCGACGAAGCTCGTCGTCGGTGGTGAAATAAACTTCACAGCCATAGATGGGCTTGACATGCTTGCCCGTTTCCTTTTCGACCTGCTCGCACGCCTCACATAACTCGGGCACGCCCGACATAACGCCGTGATCGGTGATGGCAACGGCGGGCATGCCCAGCTCAGCCGCTCTTTTCACCATGTCTTTGACGTGCGTCATTCCGTCAAGCAGGGAGTACTCCGTATGATTATGCAGATGAACGAATGCCATGCTGTTCCGCCTTAGTACCGAGTCGAATCTTGCTTGTCTTTAACGTATTGAACCCATCAATCTTACCAGCGTCCAACAGATTACGACACGAACATACGGTGGAGTTTTTGAACATGTGGTAGCCTTCCCTATAACGGAAGAGAGGACGACCATGGCAGAGTTCAAGATCTCGCTTGACGAATGCGTTGACGACGAAGACGAATGCGTTGTGGTGCCCGAAGGCATAAGCGCTATCGGCGAAGAGGCATTCATGAACAAGCGCCGACTGAAGGAAGTCATCCTTCCCGAAGGTGTCACCGAGATTCGCGCTCGTGCGTTTTCGGGCTGCACGAACCTGGTTCACGTCAGCATCCCTTCCACCGTGCGCGTCATCGAAAAAGAAGTGTTCCGCGGCTGTTGGCGCCTTGAAGAAGCAATCATCCCCGAAGGCGTGACCGAGCTTCCCGAACGCGTTTTCATCCGGTGCAGGCGCCTTGCGCATGTCGATCTTCCAAGCACGCTGCAGTCCATCGGCATGCAGTGCTTCAGGCACTGCGTCGATCTGAAAGATGTGCAGTTACCCGCAGGAATCACGGCGATCGAAGACGGCGTCTTCCAAGATTGCCTGAGCATCGACACGATGAATTTGCCCGAAAGCGTTTCCGAAATCGGCAACGATGCCTTCGGAAACTGCCCCGAACTTAGGCGAATCAAGCTACCGAGCGACTTGATGTGGATCGGGCAGCGCGCGTTCAAGGACTGCGCGAAACTTTCCGAGATCATCCTGCCCGAAGCTGTTCGCTCGATCGAAGAGGAAACCTTCATGGGCTGCAAATCGCTTCAAGCGGTTAATCTTACCGATAACGTCGAATTTGTCGACGCGCGCGCCTTCCGCAACTGCCCCGGCATCGACGCCGATGTCGTCACCAACCCTGACGCCGAGATCGCACCTGACGCTTTCGATCCGAAACCCGAACCAGTTCCCGAAGAGGATGCGGCT
>OLPV01001692.1_pt1 | contig 15841 bp, 12 predicted proteins | sample 1671961 | NCBI WGS metagenome assembly OLPV01 (sample SAMEA3136630, study PRJEB25190) | human gut metagenome | biome: human gut; feature: human-associated habitat; material: faeces | place: Austria | collected 2013
TCCTTCTTCGTTACTTCAATCCGATCGGCGCACATGAGAGCGGACTGATGGGAGAGGATCCGAAGGGTATCCCGAACAACCTGCTTCCATATATTGCACAGGTTGCAATCGGTAAGCTGGAATGCCTGGGGGTATTTGGTGATGATTATGATACACCGGACGGAACAGGTGTGAGAGACTACATCCATGTGGTTGACCTTGCAATTGGACACGTAAAGGCGCTGAAGAAGATCCAGGAAAAATCAGGCGTAAGCATTTATAATCTTGGAACCGGAGTGGGATATTCAGTACTGGATGTATTGCATGCATTTGAAAAAGCATGTGGAAAAGAGATCCCTTACCAGATCAAGCCAAGAAGAGCCGGAGATATCGCAACATGCTACTGTAATGCAGAAAAAGCAAAGAACGAGCTCGGATGGGTTGCAGAACGCGGAATCGACAAGATGTGTGAGGATTCATGGAGATGGCAGACAATGAATCCGAATGGATACGAAGCTTAATAAAAGAAAGAAAAATGTGTCGGGGCGAACATTTCCCTGGCACATTTTTTAGTTCCCTAATATCCGGAAAGGTGATATAATACAAATATCTATAGGTTTTAAGAGGGCTGAAAGATGAAAAAGGATATAAAGTTAAAGGGACAACTGAAATTGTATATGCAATGGCCAGGAATTATGATTCTTTTCCTTATCCTGATGAATATCTGGATCTTCAGGATGGATCGAAAGGCCGGGCTGCTTATGAGTGCGTTTGTGCTGGTTTATGCAGTCGTCATTGGCATTATGTATTTTTACAACAAGTCTCTGATTCTGGCAGACATGGTAGAGTTTGCAGCGCAGTACGGGATTGTCCAGAATACACTTCTGAAGGAACTTTCGATTCCGTATGCGATTTTACTGGATGATGGAAAAATCATCTGGACGAACACACAGTTCCGGGAAGTCCTTGAGACGACTATCCGGAAGGATACCTATCTGAGTAAATATATTCCGGAGTTGAACCGGGGCGTATTTCCAAAGGAAGAGAATGAATCGGTAAGCCTAGAATTCAATTATCTTGACAGAGATTATCAGGCTGAGATCCAGTGCGTATCGGTCGAAGGTTTCAGTGAGACAGAGCAGCTTCTGGAGATACCGGAGGAAAAGGAATATTTTATTGCGATACATCTTCAGGATGTGACAGAGCTGAACCGGTATATCCGGGCGAATGAAGAGCAGCGGCTGGTGGCCGGACTGGTTTATATTGATAACTATGAAGAGGTCATGGAAAGTGTCGAGGAAGTAAGGCAGTCTCTTCTGGTGGCATTGATCGACCGTAAGATCAACCAGTATATTGCGGATTTTTCCGGTATTGTGAAGAAGCTTGAGAAAGACAAATATTTTGTTGTAATTAAAAAAGAAAGCTTCAATCGAATGGAAAAAGACCGTTTTTCTTTACTTGATGAGGTAAAAGGAGTCAGTATCGGCAATCAGATTCCGGTTACACTAAGTATTGGGCTTGGACTCAGTACAGATACCTATGCTGCAGGATATAATTATGCCCGTATAGCGATCGATCTTGCACTTGCAAGAGGTGGAGATCAGGTAGTTGTGAAGAATAACAAGGGAATCAGCTATTATGGTGGAAAGCGTGAGCAGACTGCTAAGAATACCCGAGTAAAAGCAAGAGTAAAAGCAGAAGCACTCCGGGAGTTTATCACCGGAAAAGAGCGTGTGATCGTAATGGGACATAAGATGGCAGATGTGGATTCATTTGGTGCGGCAATCGGTATTTACCGGGCAGCAAGTGCGATGAAAAAGAAAGTCAATATTGTCCTGAACGATATTTCTGTGACACTCAGACCGCTTTATGAAGCATTTACTGATGATCCGAAGTATCCGGATGATCTGTTTGTGACTTCTCATGAGGCGGAGGAACTGGCAGATGACAATACAATGGTAGTTGTTGTTGATACCAATAAGCCAAAGATGACAGAATGTGAACGCCTGCTTCGTCTGACGAAGACGATTGCAGTTCTGGATCACCACAGACAGAGTGATGAAGTGATTGAGAATGCGGTTCTGTCGTATATTGAGCCATATGCTTCCTCGGCGTGTGAGATGGTAGCAGAGGTTCTTCAGTATATCGGCGATGATCTGCGTTTGAATTCCATGGAAGCGAACAGTATGTATGCAGGTATTCTGGTTGATACCAACAATTTCATGTCCAGAACAGGAGTCCGGACCTTTGAAGCAGCTGCGTACCTGAGAAGATGTGGCGCAGATGTTACTTATGTAAGAAAACTCCTCCGTGATGATATGGCATCTTACCGGGCAAAAGCTGCAGTAATCAGCAGTGCTGAGGTATATCGGGATGTATTTGCGATCGCGCGAGGCGAACATCTGGGAATTGAAAGTCCCACTATTATCGGAGCACAGGCGTCAAATGAGCTTCTCAATATTGAGGAGATCAAGGCTTCTTTTGTACTGACTGAATATAATGGTAAGATTTACATCAGTGCACGTTCCATTGATGAGATCAATGTACAGATCATTATGGAGCGGCTCGGCGGAGGCGGTCATATCAACACTGCCGGTGCCCAGTTTCCATATTCCGATATGGAAAGAGCGATTGAAACTCTGAAAAAGACAATCGATATTATGATAGAAGAAGGAGATATTTAAGATGAAAGTTATTTTATTGGAAGATGTAAAATCCCTTGGGAAAAAAGGCGAGGTTGTAAATGTAAGTGACGGATATGCAAGAAACTTCATTTTCAAAAAAAACCTTGGACTGGAAGCAAATGGAAAGAATTTAAATGACTTAAAGCTTCAGAAACAGAATGAAGAAAAGGTTGCACAGGAGCATCTGGAAGCAGCGCAGGAGCTTGCAAAAAAATTAGAGGCAGCAAAAGTAGAACTCAAGATCAAGACCGGGGAAGGCGGAAGAACATTCGGTTCTGTGTCTTCAAAGGAAATTGCAATTGCAGTAAAAGAACAGCTTGGATATGATCTTGATAAGAAAAAGATCCAGATCAAAGAAGCGATCCGTACACCTGGAATGCATCTTGTACCGGTCAAACTTCACCAGAAAGTGACTGCTGAATTAAAAGTGCACGTTGGGGAAGCTTAGGAGGATCTGAGACATGGATGAAGCACTCATTAAGAGAGTACCGCCACACAGTATAGAGGCAGAGCAGTCTGTTGTTGGAGCGATACTGATGGACCGGGATGCGATTACAGTAGCTGCCGAGATCATTTGTGGAGACGACTTTTATCAAAAGGCATATGGTGTAATTTTCGATTCAGTGGTAGAACTTTTTAATGAGGGAAAACCCGTTGACCTGATTACACTGCAGAACCGTCTGCGTGAAAAAGCTGTTCCGGAAGAGATCAGTAGTCTTGAATTTGTCCGGGATCTGGTAACAGCAGTTCCAACCTCGGCAAATGTAAAGTATTATGCTGAGATCGTCTCCGAAAAAGCAACGTTGAGGCGTCTGATCAAGATGAATGAAGCGATTGCAGATGAATGTTATCAGGGACAGGAGCCGCTGGAGGCGATCCTTGAAAGGACAGAGAAGCAGGTTTTTGAGCTGGTGCAGAACCGCGGAGGAAACGGTGAATACGTGCCGATCAAGCAGGTAGTGTTAAATGCCCTTGAGAAAATTGAGAAAGCATCTAAGAGTAAGGGAACTGTTACAGGAATTCCGACAGGATTTATTGACCTGGATTACAAGACATCCGGTCTGCAGCCCTCCGATCTGATCCTGGTCGCGGCCCGTCCTTCTATGGGTAAGACGGCGTTTGTACTGAACATTGCACAGCATGTGGCGTTTAAACAGAACCGTACAGTTGCCATATTCAGTCTGGAAATGTCAAAGGAACAGCTGGTAAACCGTCTGTTCTCGCTGGAATCCTATGTAGATGCACAGCTTTTAAGAAACGGTAATCTGAAGGATTCTGACTGGGAAAAGCTGATCGAAGGTGCCGGAACAATTGGAAGATCGAACCTGATCATTGATGATACACCGGGTATTTCGATTTCGGAAATGCGTTCCAAATGCAGAAAATATAAAATGGAACATAATCTTGAGCTGATCATCATCGACTACCTGCAGTTGATGAGCGGAAGTGTTGGTGGACGTAATGAGTCCCGTCAACAGGAAATTTCCGATATTTCCCGTTCCTTAAAAGCGCTTGCCCGAGAATTAAGTGTGCCGGTCATTGCGCTGTCACAGCTGAGCCGTGCGGTTGAGCAGAGACCAGATCACAGACCGATGCTTTCTGATCTGCGTGAGTCCGGAGCAATCGAGCAGGATGCCGACGTGGTTATGTTCATTTATCGAGATGATTATTATAATAAGGATACGGAGCATGTCAATGAGGCAGAGATCATTATTGCCAAACAGAGAAACGGTCCGATTGGAACCGTAACGCTTACATGGCTTCCGCAGTACACGAAATTTGCCAATTCAGAACGAAAAGTTGTGGATGGGGAATAAGAAATTATGAAATGAAAAAGACAGAGAACAGAATCAAAACTGTTCTCTGTCTTTTGATTTTTATGTGGTTTCGCCAAATAATTTCCGCAGGTAATGTCCGGCGGCAGATTTTGAAGCTTCTTTCCGGAGTGCCTGCTGCTGACGAAGTAAATGATCAAGCTTCCGGTAACGGTCTTCTTCCAGGCGTTCTTTTGCCTGTAAAAGAAAATCCATTTCCTTTGTTACTTTTTCAGATACGGATTTGCCGAGAGACCCCTCCAGGATCTGGTTGTTTTCCAAAAGAATTTTTCGGAGAGACTCTTCGAGCAGAGGCTGATAAACAGAAAGAGAAAGGTTGTCTTCTGTATAAACAGAAAGAGCCGGATCCTGGGGGTCAGCAACTTCGTTTATCGAAGCGGCAGCCTTTGGTGCATCCGATTTTCTGGCCTTCAGAAGTGCTTTTGTGCGAAGCATGTCCGGAAGGAGCTGTTTGATCTCCTTCAGGAGTAGTCCCTGTTCTTTGAGTTCTTTGATACAGCTAAAAAGCTGTATATCTTCTTCCGTATAGTGCCGATGTCCCATCTCAGTGCGTCCGATCGGAAGATCAAGCTCTTCCTCCCAGTAGCGAAGAACATGTGATTCTACGCCAACGTGTTTGGCAGCTTCTGAGATCATGTAATGAACGTCGCCCATACGATAACCCCCTTATTAAAATAAGTATGTGATATAGATTGAGTACAAGTCTATTGTAGCATAAGAAGAAGAGATGGAAAGAAAAATCGTTCGACAAATGTTGCAGAGGGAAGAATGTCAGATAGGATGATGCTTACTGGATCTGTATTTGGTTCAGACGTATACATAAAAAGAGACGATCTTCAGATGAAAACCGTCTCTTTCTTACTGTCTTATTCAATCTACGTGTTCTGATTACTCAGCGCTGATTGCTCCTGTAGGACATGCTGATTCGCAAGCGCCACAGTCAACACATGCAGAAGCATCGATCTGCATATGATCTGCACCCATAGAGATTGCTCCTACTGGACATTCGCTTTCGCAAGCTCCGCAGCTTACACATTCGTCTGAAATTACGTGTGCCATGATATGTATCCTCCTTATTATTATGAAAAAGTTAAAATCGATATGCCTTTCGCATAACTTTATTCTAATACAGAACTTGAAAATATACAAGAGGAATTTATGCTTAAAAATAGATACAATTGAGTTAGAAATGTCAAACTAATAGCGCGAAATGGGCATTTCTTTGGTTAGAAATATAAAACCAAAAGGTTAGTAATATAAAACTTACAAATGAAACCAAAAAGAATTTATGAAATCTTAAGAAATTTTTCTACCTTTCCAGGGCGATTTGGTGTATAGTGGGTACTGTATCATTTTATAACCAATAATGAAACTGATTTTAAGATAGAGAAAGTGGAGTGGATTTATGAAAAAACGGTGGAGTATACTTTCGGCTGTACTTTGTGTGGCACTTTTGACTGGTGGATGTGGAACTGGAAGCAAGAATGATGCAGGTACAGGAAAAGAGCAGACATTCAGTCATGAGACAAGGGAAGAGAATGAGCATCAGAGTAACCTGGATGTTTTACAGCCATCTGCATATGGCAATGTGCAGGGACTGAATCTGGAGAAAGGAAGCTCGATTTCTATTATAGGAAGAGGAAGTTCTTCCGCATACTGGAAAGCTGTTCAGGAAGGTGCAAAGCAGGCGATAGCGGATATTAATACAAACCTGGGATATAAAGGGAATGATAAAGTAAAGCTTGTTTATTCTGCGCCGGAGACAGAGAATGATGTAGATGATCAGGTAAATATTCTGGATGAGGAGCTTGCACGGTATCCGGTTGCGGTTGGGATCGCAGCAGTTGATTCAGGGGCATGTGAGGTTCAGTTTGATCTTGCTGCAGAGAATGGGATCCCGATCGTAGCATTTGATTCTGGGACCGATTATCAGAATATTGTATCCATGATTGATACAGATAATACAACTGCCGCTGCAACAGCAGCAAGTAAGCTGTGCAACAGTATCGGTGAGAGTGGTCAGATCCTTGTAATCGCACATGACTCCAAGTCTACTTCTTCTGAAGAAAGAGAGCAGGGATTTGTACAGGAAGTGGAAAAGAATGATCCGAATGTAACGGTTGCAGAGATATGGCATCTGGATGATCTGGATGCGATCTCGAAAGAGATCAATGCAGATTCATCTGAAAAGAATTCCCAGGAGACTGCAGATAATGTGCAAAAAGCAGAGGAAGAGAACGCAGATAGCCGGGATACCCAGACGGCACAGCAGGATGCAATCAAGTATCTTCTTGAAAAGTATCCGGATGTAAAAGGAATTTTTGCAACCAATGAAACAGTAGCAGACCTTGTGGTGAATGTTCTGGACTCTATGGACAAAACAACAGGGGAAGACCGAATCAAGGTAGTGAGCTTTGACGGCGGGGAGGATCAGATGAAGCTTCTGGAAGATGGGAAGATTGATGGGCTGATCGTTCAGAACCCATACGGAATCGGCTATGCAACGGTTGTTGCCTGCGCAAGAGCAGTGCTTGGTCAGGGAAATGAAGCAACGGTAAGTACCGGATATACCTGGGTTACAAAAGATAATATGAATAAAGATTCGATTAAGAAGATGCTTTATTAGTAAGAAGAAATGTCTGAAATCTGTGGAAAATGGGTTTCAGACATTTTTATATAAAAACGGTTGTGAGTGACATATTATTTATGCCGGCTACAACCGTTTCTTTTTGCTATTTTTTCGTCAGTGGAAGGGAGAAGATAAATTCTGTTCCAACTCCCTCGGTACTGATCACATTGATATTTTCATTGTGTGCCTGAATAATTTCTTTTACGATCGAAAGCCCAAGTCCGGTTCCTTTTTTGTCTTTTCCGCGGGAGAGATCGCTTTTGTAAAAACGTTCCCATATTTTGTTGATACTTGATTTCGGAATGCCAATTCCATAATCTTTGACGGAAGTATATACTTTGTCACCGCGCGGTGTGGTTTCAATCGTGATCGTAGACTCCGGATTACTGAATTTGATCGCGTTGTCCAGCAGATTGTATAGAACCTGTTGGATTTTGTGCCGGTCAGCATGTACATACAGGGTACGAGTTGCCAGAAGAAGTTCGATAGAAATTTTTTTGGCAGTGCAGGTACCTTCGAAAGAAGCTGCTGTGTTACGGATCACTTCGTGAATATCAAAATCTGTTTTATCAAGAAGAAGATCCTTCGTATCAAATTCATTCAATGTCAGCAGATCGCGTGTAAGGTCAGTAAGACGTTCTGTTTCAAATAAGATGATATTTAAGTATTTGCCCTGCATTTCAGGTGGGATCGTGCCATCCGCCATGGCTTCAACATAGCCTTTGATGGAAGTCAGAGGAGAACGGAAATCATGGGATACATTTGCCACAAATTTCTTCTGGTAATCCTCCATATCTTTCAGTTGGGAAGACATGTAGTTGAGAGATGCGGAAAGATATCCTATCTCATCCTGCGTATTAACTGGGATGACAACATCCAGATTGCCGGAAGCATACTGCTTTGCTGCATTCGTAATCTTGACGAGCGGGCGGTAAATCAGAAAATGTACACCCAGCAAAATAATGAATGAGAGCACATAAATGATCAGAATCACGATATACGTGTTACGCATCAGAACAGAATGTGCGTCTGTGATCTGCGAGTAAGGCTTATGTACAAGCAGATATCCGTGGGTTGAAAAATTCTCTGTGACCGGAGCAATCACGGTGATCATTTCTGAGTTGAAGTACCCGTGATAATCACCGGTCAGATAAGTGGAGCCGCCGGATTCGGCAGGATCAAAATTTTCAATCCGGGAAGGGGCATACGATACATCGCCGGATTTGGCAGATGCAAGTAAAGATCCCTCATTATCAACAAACCAGATATCTGAATTCAGATAATCGCTCATACCATTGAGCTGTGTATAAACATCTGTTAGAGCAATGGTTTTGGAAAAATAGTCCGGCAGATAATTGGATGCAAGCAGATTCGCCGACTGATACATATTGCCGGAAATGCTGCTTTCCAGATAGTGGGTTGTCAGTGTGGATGACAGGGATGCCACTGTAAAAATACTTAAAAATCCGAGAATAATATATAAGAGGATAAATTTAAGGTAAAGAGTACTTTTCATTACTTCACCTCAAATTTGTAACCGATTCCCCAGACGGTACTAAGTCCCCAGGAAGGATGATCCTTGATCTTCTCGCGCAGACGCTTAATATGAACATCAACGGTACGGGTGTCGCCGACATACTCATAGCCCCAGATCTGGTCAAGGAGCTGCTCGCGTGTGAATACCTGGTTTGGTGAAGAGGCGAGGAAATACAAAAGTTCCAGTTCTTTTGGTGGCATATCTACATTCTTACCATCAACGGTTACTGCGTAATTGGTAAGATTGATCTCGATTCCCGGATAGTCAACAACCTTTCCGCGGCTGGCGGCAGGAGTTTCTGGTTTGGCAGGCTGATAGCGTCTGAGTACCGCTTTTACTCTTGCGACAAGCTCCTTGGAATCGAATGGTTTTAAGACGTAATCATCAGCACCAAGCTCCAGACCGAGCACCTTGTCAAATACTTCTCCTTTTGCGGAAAGCATAATGATTGGGGTATTGTGCTTACTGCGGATCTCGCGACAGACCTGATAGCCATCGATGCCCGGAAGCATCAGGTCGAGCAGCATCAGGTTTGGCTGATAGGATTCAAATGCGGTAAGAGCTTCTTCCCCGTCGTGTACGATCATCGTATCGAAGCATTCCTTTGTAAGGTAGAGAGAAATCAGTTCTGCAATATTCTCGTCGTCATCTACAATTAAGATTTTCTGTTTAGTCACCATGATAGTTCCCCCAATGATTATTTGAATTCTACGATAGTTACACCGGCATCGCCCTCCCCGAAAGCTCCCAGCCGGAAGGATTTGATATGTTTCTGGCGGCGCAGATACTGATGGATCCCGTTCCTGAGTGCGCCGGTTCCTTTCCCGTGTACAATTCGTACCGGACTTAAGTGTGCGATATAGGCATCATCCAGATATTTGTCAAGTTCGGCAACTGCTTCATCGACTGTCTTGCCAAGAAGATTGATCTCCGGACTGACATGCATGGATTTGCCCATCTTCATCTTGCCACTGCTGGTTCTGCGCATCTGCTTTGCAGTAACCGTAAGCGGTTCTTCGATCAGTTCGAGATCGGAAATATTGACCTGTGACCGGAGAATACCCATCTGGACAAACAGGTTGCCTTTGGCATCCGGTAGTGAATTTACCGTTCCGGTCAGATTCATGCTCAGTACTTTTACAGAATCGCCCAAATGGAAATCGCTTGCCTTGTAAGCTTTGGAAGGTTTTTTCTTTTCCAGACGGTTTTTATTTTCAGTTTTGGAAAGCTGCTTGCGGATCCGTTCTCTTTCTTTTTCCATCTCGGAAGCGGAAATACTGGCTTTGCCGAATTTGCGGAAGTTCTTCATTGTCTCATCAGCAAAATCTTTGGCTTCCTGAACAATGTCGGTTGCTCTGGCATTTGCCTCACGAATGATCCGGTCGCGCTGTGTATTCAGCTTTTCCTGTTGGTTCTCGAGTTCGGACTTGAGACGCTCCATCTCGCGGCGGTAAGAAGCAACCTCTTCCCGCTCTTTTTCGATGGTCTTGCGGCTTTGTTCCAGATCAGTAAGGAGATCTTCAAAAGATTCATCCTCCTCGGTCAGATGCGTTTTGGCATCCTGGATGATATAATCCGGAAGGCCGAGTTTTTCGGAAATCGCGAAAGCATTACTTTTTCCAGGAATACCGATCAGAAGATGGTAAGTCGGACTCAATGTCTCCACGTCAAATTCACAGCAGGCATTTTCTACTCCCGGAGTAGAAAGAGCAAATACCTTCAGTTCGCTGTAGTGTGTCGTTGCCATAGTGCGGATTCCACGGTTATGCAGATGTGACAGAATGGCGATAGCGAGTGCAGCACCCTCAGTCGGATCGGTTCCCGCACCAAGTTCATCGAAAAGGACTAATGAATTCTCATCCACATGATTTAGAAAAGAAACCACATTTGTCATGTGAGAAGAGAAGGTACTTAAAGACTGTTCAATACTCTGTTCGTCACCAATATCAGCATAAACCTGGTTAAATACAGCAAGTTCTGAACGGTCAAGTGCAGGAATGTGCAGACCTGCCTGACCCATCAGGGTAAAAAGCCCCACAGTCTTGAGGGAAACGGTCTTACCACCTGTATTCGGACCGGTTATGACGAGAAGATCAAAGGTATCTCCAAGTGTCAGACTGATCGGAACAACTTTTTTACGGTCCAGAAGAGGGTGTCTTCCTTCACGGATCCGGATCCGGCCTTCGGTGTTAAAGACTGGGCGGCTGGCGTTCATATCCAGTGCCAGTGCACCTTTTGCAAAAATAAAATCCAGTTCTACAAGTGCTTTGTAGTTCAGACGGATTTCTTCAATATATTCAGCTGCATCCACACTGAGGCGGGCAAGGATCACCTGGATTTCTTCCTGCTCCTGGGCATATAATTCTTTCAGATCATTGTTCAGTTTGACAACGGCCATCGGCTCAATGAAAAGTGTGGAGCCGGTTGCTGACTGGTCATGGATCAGACCATTTACCTGGCTGCGGTACTCGGCTTTTACCGGGAGACAGTAACGGTCGCCACGCATGGTAATAATGGCATCCTGGAGATAGGTGCGCATGGAACCGTTCAAAAGTCCGGTCATGGTAGAATGGATCTTGTCATTCATGCCGTTAATACTGCGGCGGATCTGCTTTAATTTGCTACTGGCATCATCGCTGATCTCATCTTCACCAAGAATGCAGCGGTCAATTTCGGCAGAAAGTGGTGTAAGCGGCGCAAGCTGTTCAAAATATACATCCAGACAATCTGCCTGATCGTCTGCATTTTCATGACGGCCGTAGGATTTGATCCGGGCGGTTGTCTGAAGAAGCTTGCCGATCCGGAGGAGTTCCGGTGCGCTTAAGGCACTTCCGATCTCCAGGCGCTTAAGAGAGTCGGAGACAGCATAGCAGCCGCTGAAAGAAGGAATTCCCTTCTTTACAATGCGGGTAAATGCTGCGGCAGTCTGTTCCTGTGCAGTGATGATTTTGTTAAGGTCGGTCATCGGCTTGATCCGTCGGCAGAATGAAGCTCCGCCAGGGGAAGAAGCGTGATCGGTCAGCATCTCTATAATTTTTGGAAATTCCAATTTTGTTAAAGATTTTTGATTCATAATACATTTATACCTCATATTTTGTCTGGTTCTATTCTAACTTATTTACCGTCTAAATGAAAGTGGAAAGGTGAAATTTCGTTGAACATTTGCGGGGAATCATGTATACTAAAACCAGGTGTGGCTGAAAGCACTCCGGAGGCCTAAGGAGAAGCACAATGTCTGATAATCGGGAGAATAAGCATAGCGAAGAATCGCACGACAGTGAGGAAGAAAAATATTCGTTTTTGCAGGAAACAGTAAAAGATGAACAGCGAAGTAAAAAAGGAATCATGGGAAATCTGTGCAGGCTTGCAGGAAGAGGACTGATTTTTGGACTTGCAGCAGGCCTTGCGTTTTATGCCCTTCGCCCATGGGCGATGACACATCTGGGCGGAGAGAAGGTAACGATTCCGCTGGATCAGGAGGAAACTCCGGTTGAGAATGAGACAGATACCAAGGATCAGGAAGCACAGGAAGAAGAGATTCAGTATCCGGATCTGACTGTCGAAGATTATCAGGAGATGAACCATGCATTATACCAGGTGGCATTGTCAGCAGGAAAAAGTGTGGTTGAGATCTATGCCGTGCACCGGGATGAAGGCTGGGAGAATGCAGGGGAGCAGGCTGTATCGGGAGTTATTTTCTGGGATAATGGAGCAGATCTTTTGATTGCGGCACCGGCAAGAATTGTAAAAGATGCAGAAGCACTGAAAGCCACATTTTCAGACAATACTACATATAACGCAACTTTGAAAAAGCAGGACCGGAATCTTGGACTTGCGATCATTGCGGTCAAGAGATCAGATCTGTCGGATAGTACGAGAAACCAGATCCAGACGGCGATGCTTGGTAATTCTAATGCAGTGAACCGTGGGGACGGCGTGATCGTTCTTGGTGAGCAGTTTGGATATGCAGGTGGTGTCGGATATGGGATCATCAGTTCCACCAGAAATTACCGGACAGTGGCGGACGGGCAGTACCGGCTGCTTGATACAGATATTGCAGGAAGTGAAAAAGGGAGCGGAATTCTGTTTAACACGGCGGGTGAAGTGATTGGAATCTGTGACCAGTCAGAACTGCAGAGAGACGGAAATCTTGTAAGTGCCTATGCGATTTCGGATATCAAGGAAGAGATCGAACTTCTGGCAAATGGACAGGGAGTTCCGTATATTGGCGTTCACGGAGTTGTAGTGACGGAGAAGCTTGCCGACGAACAGGGAATCCCGAAAGGCATTTATGTCAGGGAAGTAGAGGCTGATTCGCCTGCGATGCAGGCGGGGATCCAGAATGGTGATGTGATCACAGAAATTAACAAGACAGATATCACCGGTATAGCAGGATTTCATAAACAGATCGCAGAAGCCGGAACCGGTACACAGATCAGGATCAAAGGGCAGAGGCGTGGCGCAGATGGTTATGTCGATGTAACATTTGATGTGACAGTTGGAAGTAAAGAATAGATTTGCAGATAAAAAGCAACCATAAATTTAAAATATAGAGCAGGAAGAGGAATGACATGAGATATATTGAGACATTACACGAAGGCGAGACAATCAGAAATACGTATCTTTGCAAAGGGAAAAGAAGTGCGGAGACAAGGAACGGAAAACCATATGACAACCTGATCCTTCAGGACAAGACAGGAACTTTAGATGGAAAGATCTGGGATCCGAATTCAAATGGAATTGCAGATTACAGCGAAAAAGATTTTATTGAAGTTTACGGGGAGATCATCAGCTATAACGGCAATCTTCAGATGAACATCAAGCAGCTCCGTGTAGCAGACGAGGGAGAATACGATCCGGCGGATTATATGCCGACCAGCGAGAAAAGTGTGGATGGAATGTATGAAGAACTGATGCGTTATGGAAAGCAGGTGAAGAACCCGTATCTGCAGCAGGTGATCCGATATTATTTTGTAAATGATGAACAGTTTATCAAGAGCTTCAAGGCGCATTCTGCAGCAAAGAGTGTACATCACGGATTTGCCGGAGGACTTCTGGAGCACACATTAAGTGTAGTGAAATTCTGTGAATATATGGCAGGGGCATATCCGATCCTGAATAAGGATCTTCTGTATACAGCGGCAATGTGTCATGATATCGGAAAGACACAGGAACTTTCTCTGTTCCCGGATAATGATTATACCGATGATGGGCAGCTGCTCGGTCATATTGTGATCGGTGTGGAAATGCTGGATGATGCAATTCGTGAGATCCCGGATTTTCCAAAGAAGCTTGCCAGCGAATTAAAGCACTGTATCGTAGCGCATCACGGAGAACTCGAATACGGTTCGCCGAAGAAACCGGCGCTTGCTGAGGCAATGGCACTTAATTGTGCAGATAATGCTGATGCAAAGATGCAGACACTGACAGAGATTTTTAAGGCAAAAGATACAAAGGACTGGTTAGGTTATAACCGTCTGTTTGAATCTAACTTAAGAAAGACCAGTATCTAAGAGAAGTTCTGAAAGAAAGATGAGTATAAAAATGAAGAAAAATGACGTAGTGACGGTAGAAGTTACAGATATCGGAATCGGTGGTGAAGGAATCGGAAAAGTTGATGGATATACTCTGTTTATCAAGGATGCAGTCATCGGAGATACCGTTGAAGTAAAAGTAATGAAAGCAAAAAAGAACTACGGATATGCGAGATTAATGCGGATTGTAAAAGAATCCGCATTTCGTGTATCTGCACGCTGTCCGGAGGCAAGACGCTGTGGCGGATGCCAGATTCAGGAGATGGATTACCGGAAACAGCTGGAGTTTAAAAATACAAAAGTAAGAAATAACCTGATCCGTCTTGGCAGTGTGGAAGAAGAATTGCTGGATCAGATCATGGAGCCGATCGCAGGAATGGAGGAACCGTTCCGTTACCGGAATAAAGCACAGTTCCCGATCGGAGTGGATAAAGAAGGGAATCTGATTGCCGGATTCTATGCCGGAAGAACCCATCAGATCATCCCGGTTCCGAACAGGGACTGCGTACTTGGAGTACCGGAGAATAAAGTGATCCTGGATCAGATTCTGGACTACATGCGGGAAGAGAAGATTTCTGCATATGATGAGGAACGGCACAAAGGGCTGGTGCGCCATGTCCTGGTCCGGTATGGATTTACAACAAAAGAGATCATGGTTTGTCTGATCATTAACGGGGATAAGCTTCCCTGCAGTGAAAAATTATTGGAAAAGCTGACAAAGATTCCGGGAATGACAAGTATTACTTATAATATCAATAAAGAAAAGACGAATGTAATCATGGGATCAAAGGTTTGTCCGCTCTGGGGACAGACGTATATCACCGATTATATCGGTAATGTCAAATACCAGATTTCACCGCTGTCTTTCTATCAGGTGAATCCGGTACAGACAGAGGTACTTTACGGAACCGCACTGGAATACGCCGGGCTTACTGGAAAAGAGACGGTTTGGGATGTGTATTGTGGTATCGGAACGATTTCCCTTTTCCTTGCGCAGAAAGCACAGAAAGTTTACGGCGTGGAAATCGTGCCGCAGGCAATTGAAGATGCAAAGCATAATGCTGAGATCAATGAGATTACAAACGCGGAGTTTTTTGTAGGAAAGGCAGAAGAAGTGCTGCCGGAGTATTATGTGGATTATGCAAAAGAGCATCCGGGAGAGCATGCGAGAGCGGATGTGATCGTAGTCGATCCACCGAGAAAAGGATGTGAGAGAAGCGTACTGGATACGATGGTTCAGATGGAGCCAGAGAGGATCGTATATGTGAGCTGCGATTCAGCGACTTTGGCTCGGGATGTGAAGTATCTGCGGGAGAATGGGTATGAGATCAGGAAGGTGAAGGCGACTGATATGTTTCCGATGAGTGTGCACGTTGAGACGGTTGTTCTTTTGTCCCAACTGAAACAAAAATAATTTACCTAAAAATGAAGATAGCAGGCAACCGCAGTGTCCAGAAGATAAAGAGAGTGCAATTGTGGAGGCATTGAAGCATTTTAAGATGAATAGTTAATAAAGAGAGGTGCATATGCTATGCCAGGTATACTCGTGGTTGAAGATGATGAAAATTTAAATCGTGGAATTACATTTTCACTGAAAAAATCCGGATATGAGGTTTTTTCAGCAGAATCAGTGAAAAAAGCGA
>OLPV01001694.1_pt1 | contig 15836 bp, 15 predicted proteins | sample 1671961 | NCBI WGS metagenome assembly OLPV01 (sample SAMEA3136630, study PRJEB25190) | human gut metagenome | biome: human gut; feature: human-associated habitat; material: faeces | place: Austria | collected 2013
GATTGGCAGTCCATTATTAAGTTTTTTATTATGTTCCCTTTGTACACCGTTGCAATCAAAATATAAGGAGAAATTTGACTCTGGTGAGTATTCAAAATTTACGACTGGCGTTGTTGATTTCTTAAGCAATGATCATTTTCAGCCACATAATTCAAAAATTCAGGAATGGTTAGATATTAAAGAATTTTTATTAAGTGACACTGTGATGATGAGGTGGTCCCGCAACCCTGAAATCCGTTTATACTATGTGGTTATGGGTACATGGGACGAGTCTCCTCACATAATTGCACTTTCTCAAAAATGCGAAAAAGAGATTGAAAGTCTAGAAACTTACGGTGAATTTTCCGTCCAGTATATCGACTCGGCTGCATTTAAAAGAATACTCGATGAGAGCGAGAATTCCTTTTCCGTAGTTTTAAATGTAATTGATACTTTTTCTTTGACAGCTGTTGACAAGGTCGATAATTCTAGCATTATTCTTTGTACTGCAGAAGAACTATCGAAGCTTCTAATCTCAGAAGAAGGTTTGATTAGAAAAAGCTTGTTCGATGACAATGTTCGAGACTATCAAGGTGATACCAATATCAATCAGGATATTTTGGACACGATTGAAACTGATCCTCTTAGCTTTGTATTGCTCAACAATGGAATTACTATTGTTTGTGATGAGATTACAAGTGGAAATCGCAAGGTATCAATTAAAAACCCTCAAATCGTTAATGGATGTCAAACCTGTAATGTAATATATGAAGCAGGGAAAAAGAAACTGGATCTATCCAAGGTAACCATTATTGCAAAGGTAATCGCAACAAGTAGCCTAGATATTACTAATAGAATAGTTAAGGGAACAAATAGACAGAATATTGTTTACGATGAAGCATTTGAAATTACTAGACAGTTTCATAAAGACTTGGAAGACTTGTTTAACGCTCTTGCTGCGGAAAATGGTGTTCGGTTGTTCTATGAACGCCGTTCAAAACAGTATTCCGGTAATCCAACAATTAAACCCTTTGAAAAAATTAATCTTAGGGGAATTCTACAAGGGTTTGTTAGCATATTCCTAAATGAGCCATTCAAGGGCCATCGACATGAATCCAAACTTCTTCAAGAATATCGCAACAAGATATTTATTGACACGCAATCTAAGTATCCATACTACGTTGCGGCTCTGATATATTCAAAATTCGATCATGCGCATCGTGCAGATATAATTCCAAAGGATTTGGTACCGTATAAAATGCATTTGTGTTGGCTCATTAAAGAATTATCTGTTCCGAATGCGCCAACTATCAATAATGAAAAAGAAATTGATCGGTATTGTGATCAGTTAATTAAAAAGATTCTGGATGAAAACGAATGGAATAAAACACTGGCTAAAGCCTGTAGCGTTTTCTCTGAAAAGCAAGCTGAATGGATTTCTCAAAAAGGAAGCAGCTATAAATATGGCATTAAAGAATCTACTGAATTTTTCAACTATCTAAAGAGTTTTCTTTATACGGAGACCCATACAATCCCAAAAGTGAAAGAAAACGACTCTGATACTTTGCGTTTTCGTGGGACTGTCATTAAAACCGGAGTTGATAGAAACGGAAACTATTATGGATTTATTACCAGACAGCCGCATGACATTTTTTTTCATGAAAAAGATAATGCTGATCTTTCCTTTGATGGGTTGACTGGACAAGAGGTTCTGTATAATATAATCACAGATAGTAAAAGTGGTAATGAAAAAGCTGTTGCGATTGCTTCCATCCGATAGGAGTATACAATGTCCACAGTAACTAAATTTGAAAAGCTGATTACGCATAATATATAGCCGATTGGCTTTCGTTCTGAGAGCCAGTCGTCTAATTCCATTTCAAGGAGTTGATATACAACGACCTGTTCCGCCTGCGTGCAAATGCCATTCTGAAATCTCCTCCGCACCGCTGGAAGATATATCGCAAATGGTACGACAGGGGGGAGACAATCATCACATAAAAATATCTGTAACAATCGAGTAGGAGGCTAGTTTCCTAGCCGACCTCTCACACCACCGTGCATACCGTTCGGTACACGGCGGTTCAGCCGCATAAGTGCATAGACTCGTACCGGTCAAGGATGCTGTAGTATCCGGCTTGTACGAGTCTTTCGTTTGTAATGGTCGTTTTCAGAATACCGCTTCCGGCAATTGCCCAATATCCCTTTCGAGAGTTCCCGTTCCTGTACGCTTGCCACTGGGGCATTCCCAGTTTTACAAGGTTCTTCACTCTCGTTCTGGGGAGCTTCCACTGTTTCCAAATATAGGAGCGGAGTCTTCTTCTCAGCCATTCGTCCCACCTTTGCATTGTCGTCTTCATACTCGCAATCCCGAAGTAGCCCAGCCAGCCCCGGGTGTAGACTTTTACGTTCTGCATCACGACCCGGACATTTCTGCCCTGGCTGCGGGAAGTCAGTTCTTTCAGCTTTGCTTTGGCTTTCTTCAAGGACTTTGCGTGGGCACGGACATACACGCCCTTTAGCCCCTTCCCTAACGCAAAGCCCAGAAACTTAAAATTTCGGATTGAGAATACGCTGACAACCTTGCTCTTTTCTGCATTCATCTTGAGTTTTAATTTCCCCTCAAGATACCGCTGGGTCGTTTCCAGAAGTCGCTCTGCTGCCCGTTTGCTCTTTGCCAGGACCACAATATCATCCGCATAGCGAATGACCGGTACGCCTCGCCTTGCCATCTCCTGGTCGTATTCGTTCAGGTAGATGTTTGCCAGCAGCGGACTGAGCGGGCCTCCCTGGGGAGAGCCTTCTTCCGTCTTCACCAGCAGCCCATTTTCCATGACACCGGCTTTCAGATACCGTTTAATCAGTTCAATGACCCGTTTGTCGTGGATGTTCTTTCGCAGAAGGTTCATCAGCAATTCGTGGTTCAGAGTATCGAAGTATTTGGATAAATCCACAAGCACCGCCTGGGTATAGCCCTTCTCCGCATACTCCTTCACTCTTAGAATTGCCATCTGCGCGCTCCTGCCCGGACGGTAGCCGAAGCTGTTGTCCGAGAACAATGGCTCGTAGATGGGTGTTAGCTGTTGCGCAATAGCCTGCTGGATGATACGGTCTACGACTGTCGGGATTCCCAACTTTCGCACCCCGCCATCCGGTTTGGGGATTTCCTTCCGGCGCACCGGCTGAGGCTTGTATTTCCCTTGCCGTATCATTTCCAGAAGTTCTTCCCGGTGTTCTCTCAACCAGGGCAGCGCTTTCTCAACGGTCATTCCATCGATTCCGGGCGCTCCCTTGTTGGCCTTGACCCGCTTGTAGGCTCTGTTCAGGTTCTCCCTGCTCAGAATCCTTTCAAGCAAATCTGCACCGTCCTGTTCTCTTACTTCCTGACTGCCAACACTCTGCGCTCCCGCATACCCTTCGTGTTCCGCACTATCTCTTTGCGGACAGCTCAGGTTTCCCTGATATTCTGCGTTCTCCATGCCGACCTCCTTCTGTAATCTACTTAGGACTAACGATTGTTCAGCCCTTCCCAGGATTTTTTTCCTGGTACTATGGCCTCTGCTGACTTCTCACAGTTCGTTGTTACTACGCATTTTTTTCGAATATGTCTACTCCAAATACGCCTGTGAGACCTCCCCGGGTACTCACACGTTCTTTCCCTCTTTACCTGCCGCATTTACCGAACACAATCCGTGTAGCTATTTGGCTTTGTTTTGGCTAGTAAACTTGCCCTTGCGCCCGGCCTTATATGCGATTTCTGTTCGTCAGGCCAGAGTTTTGCCCATTAGAGGACCTTTGGGCCTCTAAAATCCGGCTTTCTTCAGATTCCGCCTCACGACGGACACCCTTGCCTTTAGCTAAGCCTCCCCGCTACCGGGCGACTTTGGGACTTTCACCCTAGAGAACGTGCGCTCACCGGGCGCACCAGACGAAGCCCATACCAATGAACAGGTATGGGCTATTTTTATTACCCGAAAGGACACAAGGTGAAACAATATGTCATTTATTCCACCAGAAACCGTTGAAAAAGCCCGTCAGGTGGATCTTTTGACCTACCTGAAAATCTGCGAGCCGGATGAGCTGGTACACATTAGCGGCGAACACTACTGCACACGGGAACATGATTCCCTCAAAATCTCCAATGGGAAATGGTACTGGTTTTCCCGTGGCTTTGGCGGCTACAATGCGCTGGATTATCTTATCAAGGTCAGAGAGCTGCCCTTTACGGAAGCCGTGGAGCGGATCACCGGGCAGGCAGCCTATTCGCCCCGACAGACTCCGCCGAAGTTGGTAAAGCCAAAGGTACTATTGCTACCAAGGGCCAGCCCTGATACAAGCAGGGTTTATGCCTACCTGCGAAGTCGTGGCATTGATGCGGAACTCATTGATTTCTGTATTCGCACCGGGCGGCTGTATGAAAGCGTTTCTTACCACAATGCGGTTTTTGTAGGACTGGATCGGTACAGCAAGCCCAGGTACGCAAACCTGAGAGGCGTAGGGACAGACTTTGTGGGAGATGCCAGCGGCAGCGACAAACGGTACTCTTTCAGCATCTCCGCACCGGGCAGCGGCACCGTTCATCTTTTTGAAAGTGCTATCGATTTGTTGTCCTATGCCACACTGGCCAAGCAGAATGGCGGCAGCTGGAACCGGGAGCATCTGGTTTCCCTGGCCGGCGTTTTTAGGCCAAAGGTGGAATTGCAAGAAAGCTCCATGCCGCTGGCTCTGAAACGGTATCTGTCGGAGAATACAAAAATTCATTCCATTGTCCTCCGGCTGGACAATGATGCTACTGGCGGACGGACAGCAAAGGCGTTGGTTTCTATGCTGTCCGGGCGGTATGAAGTATCCGTTCAGCCGCCGCCCTATGGCAAGGACTACAACGACTGCCTTTGCATGAAGCTGGGCATTCCCATCACCCACAGGAGCGGGAAGGTGTTGGAACGCTGACAATTTCTTTTCGGGCGGTAAACTGTTCAACCGCAAGGAGAACAGAACTGCACAATACCAGCAAGCATCGTCTTTGGTCACCCAAAGACAGCTTGACAGGGATAATCCCTGTAACCCTTAGTTAAAGAAAGGACGATTCTATGAGCAGAAGTGAAGTCAGAAAGAGAAACAACCGAGTCCAAGTTCGGTTGGACAACAAGGAACATCAGGCATTCCTAAAAGCTGTTTGCCGTTCCCGTCTATCTCAGGAGATGTACCTTCGCCACCTTATCAATGGTGCTGTTCCACAGGATGCCCCTCCACCTGATTACTATGCCATGACCCAACAGCTCTACCGCATTGGCAGCAATCTAAACCAAATTGCGCAGAACCACACACTGAATGTCATTGATGTTCAGCGGTACGATGCTGCCGTTTCTCAATTTCAGACGGCGGTGAAGCAGATTACCGAAGCCGTGGTGTGCCCCCGCCCCATGGAGCGATAGTAATGGCGGTCACATCTATTTGGCATGTCAATGGTTGGCTTGGCAAGGTGGTGATCTATGTCGAGAACCCAGACAAAACCACCAATCCGGGGTTCTTCAGAAACGAAGTACAGTCTCCGGAATGCAGCCAAGGTCTGGACGATGTAATTGCTTATGCCGTAAACAGCCGAAAGACGGAACAGCACCGGGAAGATGCGGACATTCTGGAACGCTTTGTATCCGGGGTGAACTGCCATCCCGCTACCGCTCGTGACGAGATGCTGGCAGTCAAAAAACGATTTGGCAAGGAAGATGGCACCATAGCCTATCACGGGTATCAGTCCTTCGCTCCCGGAGAAGCCACCCCGGAGATTGCCCACAAGATTGGCATGGAGCTTGCGCAACGGCTATGGGGTAACAGGTATCAGGTGGTAGTCGCTACTCATCTGGACAAAGCAAACCATCTGCATAATCATTTTGTGCTGAACACAGTCTCTTTCGTAGACGGCAAAAAGTATTTCCGTTCCGCCAAAGACTACCATGAACTCCAAGCTACATCAGATGCCCTCTGCCGGGAATACGGCCTTTCTGTCATTGAGAATCCTCAGCCCGGAAAGAGCAAGCACTACGGGGAGTGGCGGGCTGAACAGGAGCAGCGGCCAACCTGGAGAGGGCTTGTGCGTTCTGATATTGATGATGCAATCCGGCAGTCCGTGACGGAACGGCAGTTTTTTGACGCACTCCACCGCAAGGGCTACGAGATAAAGGTGGGCAAGGATATTTCCGTCCGCCCGCCGGGAAAGGAGCGGTTTATCCGCCTTGCTCGGAATTTTGGGGAGGATTACACCCTGGAGGGTATTCGCAGGCGGATTCTGGACCAGACCAGACCTGTCCGTCCTCTACCGGAAGCTGTTTCAAAGCCAACACGTTATCGCCTGTCCGGAAATTGGCAGTCCCGTAAAAAGGTGACTGGTTTCCGTGCATTGTATTTTCACTACTGCTATCTGCTGGGCGTGTTTCCCCGGAAGAAACAGCAGAATCAAAAACGGCTCCACTTTCTTTTTCGGGAGGCTCTTATCAAGCTGGATGCCGTCACACAGGAGGCAAGGCTGCTGGCGGCAAATCGCATTGATACCGCCCAGCAGCTTTCTTCATATCAAAACGGACTGGAAAGCCGGATGGAATCGGTGACTTTTCAGCGAAAGCAGCTCTATCGCAAGCTACGGACTGTGGCTGTGAAATCGGATGAAGCAGCTTCTGTTGAGATCAGCATCGCCATCACCGCACTTTCCAAAGAGCTTTGCCAATTGCGACAGGAGGTGAAACTATGTAGAGATATTGCCATGCGTTCTGGTGTCCTACCAGAACGCATTCAGGAAGCCCGAAAAACACAAAGAAAGGAACAGAACGAACATGACCAATTCAGGCGATGCAGCAGAACAAATCGTTAGGATGAGTCTGGAGGGCACGGAGGTTGCCCTACGGCTTTCCGGTTCTGCAGCTAAAAACATTGCGGTAGCGCTCTACGCCATTGCAAAGAATGCTGACCGAAACAAGACCAAAGGGCATCAGCGGCTCAGTGCTATGCTGAAAAGCGGCAAGGAACTGAAGGTATTCACCATAAGTGAGGAGCACCTGAAATGCTTTGCCCAGGAAGCGAAACGGTATGGCGTTGTCTACTGTGCTCTCCGGGGAAAGGAACCTGCCGCAGACGGTATGGTGGATGTGATGGTTCGAGCGGAGGATGCTTCTAAAATCAACCGGATTGTGGAGCGATTCAAACTGGCCACCGTAGATACCGCCTCCATTAAGCGGGATATTGAGAAGGACCGACAGGAAAAGGAAACTGCCCCGGATGTGCCGGAACAATCTGCACCTCAGAATGAGGCGGAGGAAAGACTGCTGGATGAACTGTTTGGAGCGCCTATCCAGAAAGAAGCCAAGGCACCGGAAAACCCTACAGCGGCAAAGACGGAAAAAAGCCCTCCGTCCGAGCCTATCTCCGGGACGCAAAGGAAAACCGCCGAGGGTACTTCTAAAGAATCCCGTCCCTCTGTCCGGGAGGAACTGCGGGAAATCAAGGCTGCACGACAGGAAAAGACTGCTAGGGTGCAGGATATTGTAAGTCCTGTAAAGCAGACAGAAATTCAGCCCCATATCCATCCGGGCAAGAAGCCCAAAGTGAAAGTGAGGTAAGCGATGAGCGGTTTTGACGATCTCTTTGGTGGGAAATTCACCAAAGAGGACCATTCTTTTGACAAGGAAGCCTGGGCGGCAAAGAAGCAAGAGGAACGGCAGGCCCTCTATGCTTTGGCGAACAGCACTGCTGAAACCATCCGACAGGACGGTGCGAAATACCAGCAATTTCTGGATGTACAGTCCCGGTTTGACCGCTACAGTCCCACCAACGTCCTACTGATTTTGGCGCAGATGCCGGAGGCTACTCAGCTCAAAGACTTTGATGGCTGGAAAGAGGCTGGGGTATCCGTTCAGCGGAACCCTGTCAGTGTAAAAATTCTGGAACCGGGTAAGGAATATACCCGTGAGGACGGTTCCCGTGGCACCTCCTTTGAGGTAAAACGTGTATTTGACGTGACCCAGACCCGAGGGCGGCTGCGCTCCGTTCCCGGTGTGAAGCCCGATGACCGGACACTTCTCCGGGCTTTGATCCACCGTTCTCCCGTTCCAATCCAGACGGTTGAAAGTCTGCCCAACAGCATGGGGGCGCTGTATGACCACAACCAGCAGGTGGTTTTTGTCTGTCGTGGCATGGAAGCCGGAGATATTTTCCGCAGTGTTTCCAAGGAGCTTGCCCATGCGGAGCTGGCAGGTACCAGGCAGGAATACAGCCGCAGTGATGCCGCCTTTGCTGCCTATAGCGTGTCCTATCTGCTATGCAGAAAGTACGGCGTGGATACGGCAGATTACAATTTCAGCCGTCTGCCCGTCTCTTTTCGGGAGGCTGATTCTCAGGGAATACAGGAAAACCTGGGAGAAATCCGGGATACAGCCGCCCAAATTTCTGGAAGAATGTACCGGGTACTGGAACAGGCCCGTACTGCAAAATCCAAAGGACAGGAGCGATGAGACATGGAAAAGGGAGAAAAACGGATTCTGGAACTGGACCGATATGAGCATGGCGTGGTCATTAACGCTCTGAACGAAATGCGCAATGACCTGATTGGAGAAAAGCGGCCCACGGATATTGTGGACGAGGTGCTTCTGAAAGCCATTGATGCCCCGACCCGGAAAGCAAGAGGAAAACTCCGTGAAGAACGATGAAGGCCGCACCATTGTATTTCTCTTCCTTTTGGGTATTGTTCCGGTGATCTGGCTGGCATTGCTGATTGCGCCTTTTCTTTCTGGAGGCCTGACCGAAATTGTATCCCAGTTTCCGGTGGCAATGGAGCAGCCTTTCCAAATCGCTTTATGTGAGGACAGTAGGAAAACTGTCCTTATATTTCTGCTCATCTACGGATTGACCATCGGTGTAGCTCTGTCCACTCGGCGCAATTACCGCCGGGGTGAGGAACACGGCTCTGCAAGATGGGGCAGTGCGAGTGCCATCAACAGGAAGTACCGTGCAAAGGAGCCGGAGGCCAACAAGGTATTTACCAAGCACATCCGCATGGGGCAGGACGGCAGAAAGCATCGGCGAAATCTGAATACGGTAGTGGTCGGCGGCAGCGGTGCCGGTAAAAGCCGGTTCTATGCCCTTGTGAATCTGTTACAGGGCTGCTCCTCTTATTTCGTTCTGGACTGCAAATGGGAGCTTCTGCACATGACAGGTACTTTCCTCAAAATGCGTGGGTACGAGATTAGAGTACTGGACCTGCTTTCTATGGAAAAGAGCCACTGCTTTAATCCCTTTGCCTATCTGCAAACGGACAACGATGTTCAGAAGCTGGTTACAAGCCTGTTCAAAGCAACCACCCCCAAGGGCAGTCAGTCCAATGATCCCTTTTGGGATACGGCGGCATCCATGCTGCTGTCCGCTATTATGTGAGTGACAGACAAATGGGTTCACGATGGATTCGGTGCCCAATTTGCAGGGGAAAATCACGGACCAAAGTCTACGAAGATACTATCCTGGTTCGATTTCCATTGTACTGTCCAAAGTGCAAAACCGAAATTCGGATAGATGTCATACAATTTAAGATGCTGGAAAGCAAAATGAGCCGCTTGTAAAAAGCAAAGAGCCTGCTTTAACCATATTTTGTAGGGAAGCAGGCTCTTATTTTATTCTTCTATCATTGATCCTTTTTGGGTGCGAAGTACTCTGGTGACGGATTCGCAAACCGGGATCAAAGCAGCGACTTCTTCTTCCGCGCATTCTTCAATGAACTGTTTTAATTGGAAGTGAAGCTGGGATTCCTGTTTCTTTTCAGGGCAAAACACTACACGGGAATCAATCTTTAGCGTGTTCATCAAACGGTATAAAACGTGCAAAGTCGTATTGCTTTCATAATTTTCGATGTTTGTGATTGTACGCACATCGACATCGATCATATCTGCAAGCTGCTTTTTCGAAAGACCCTGTTGAATACGGGCACGCTTAACTGCATCTCCCAGAGCACGAGAATACTCAGGCATTCCAAATTCACCTCGTGAATATTCTACAATACGACATCTTTCCTTTGAATACAACCCAATGTATCCGAAATGGAAATATATTCCAAGATTGAAAGGAATACGTGTATGGTCATTCGATGTCGTCAATGCCATAAATTGCATTTCAATATAGACGACAGACCCAGTGCGCCCTAAAGCCGGAAATATGTTCCGACAGAGGACATTCCTATAAAAAAGCAGCGGTAATTCATTGCCGCTCACCTCCAATCAACCTGAATCTTCAAAATTCAGATTGATTGGAGGAAACCAACATGGATGGGACCCATCCGAAAAGAAAGAAGGACAAAGACAACCCCTATGCGCTCTCTGTAGAAGATGGAAGCTATTTCATCTCGTTTTCAGACGGTCAAGGGGTTTATCATAAAGAGCTGGTCGATGAAAAGCTCTACACCGTGTTTGACCAATACGAATTGGAGGATATATCGCACCTAAATGTGGTCAGCCGACATTATGAGCATTCTGATTTAACGGAAGGAACTCTAAACCAGAGAGCCGCAGCAGCCCCGGAACCGCTGGAAGATCAGGTTTACAGAAAGCTCCTATATCAGAAGCTACATAAGGCAATCTTGACACTACCGGAGATTCAGCGCCGCCGTCTGTGGCTGTACTACTTTGATGGGTATACCTTCGAACAGATTTCGGAAATGGAAGGCTGCACCAAACGAGCCGTCAAATTCAGCGTAGACATTGCACTGAAAAAGCTCAAAGATTTTTTCTGAAAAAGTAGTTTTCAAGACTACACTTTTAGCCGATAAGTGAGCAAACAGGTGAAGGGGTTAGATCCTTCACCTGTTTCTCTGTTTGAGGAGCGGATTTGCAGCTTGAAAAAAGAATACCCATTCGTCAAACACATTCCCATTGCTATTGCGATGAGCATAAGCCACTTTAGAAACTGCGCCGGGATGTGCCAGGGAAAATATCAGGACACAGCGTTTTTCCTGACCTGTTAGCTTTCCCCAGCACGGAGCGAGAAACGGTTTCTAAGACTGCCGGACAGCTCCCGGCAGGGCGATAACAGGCAGTGGGGACAATGATACTCCCGTCCAGTCACAGCTAGGAACGCAATGAGGGCGGTCACATGAGAACCATGTGAGGGCACAGAACATCCCGTGGAGCTGGTACGCTGCCAGCCGTTTGGCGACTTCCCAGATAGCCGGGGTGTCGAGGACAAATTGGCTTCTACATAGGCAAAAGCCTATAAACTAAGGAGGTCAATCAACATATGAACGGAACATATCTTCGTGGAGAACTGTATTATGCAGACTTGGGAACGGGCATTGGCTCTGAACAGAATGGCTATCGCCCGGTGGTCATCATCCAGAATGATGTAGGCAACCGGCACAGCCCCACAACCATTGTTGCGGCCATTTCCACCAGAATCGGCACGAAAGCAAAACTCCCGACTCACTATCATTTAGGCTCTGAAAATGGGCTTGCCCAGCCGTCTATGGTGATGCTGGAACAGATTCGTACCATCGACAAGAAACGGCTGGTACAGTACATCGGGAAACTCTCTGAAGGGGAATGCAGAGGGCTGAACCATGCGTTGGCTATCAGCGTTGGCCTGATTCCTGTCGTCTCGGAAAAACTGACACTCTGTCTTTGCAGCGCCTGTGCCGATAATTTCTATGGCTCAGGCGCTTATTTTTTGAGACGGGTGAACCCTGCCAGCAATGAGAAAGAGCTTTGTACCTATTGCAGTCAACGGATGGGCGTGGAATATGAAATTACGAAGCGGAAGGGGAGTTAAGCAAGGCATGAATTTTGGGGTGCTGCAATAGAATAGGGCAGGGGAGGTCTGCCCTGTTGAAGCCGAAAGAGTATGTCTATGTAGGAGAACCGGTTCCTGATCTGATGGAGCCGCAATACTCGGAATTCCTACTTCAATTGCAGAAATCCATTCTTTACTCCCTGGAAAAGCGAAATCTTCTGACCCATGCGCAAAAGGAGCGCTGTATAGCGGAGATTGAAAAGCAGTACACGAAGGAGTGCAGCAAGCACCGGGCCTAGGCTCGGTGCTTTTACATACAGAGGATTGGCACCTTCGACTTTTTGAAAAGGCTGCCGTAAAATTGCAGTATTTCAAAAAAGGAGGAGCATTTCATGTCTATTGATCGCTATGAATTGATGAATCAGGAGCGCCGGTTCCAGCAGACAAAAAAGCGGGTCGCCGCATACTGCCGTGTTTCTACGGACAATGAAGATCAGGCCAATTCCTTTGAGAGCCAGCAGCGCTATTTCCGCCAGTACATCCAGTGTCATCAGGATTGGGAACTTTTCGAGGTGTTTGCAGATGAAGGGCTGTCCGGAACCACTACGAAAAAGCGGAAAGCCTTTAACCGGATGATTGCCTGCGCCAAGAACAGAGAGCTGGATTTGATTGTGACCAAGGAAATATCCCGTTTCGCCCGAAATACACTGGACAGCATTTCCTATACCCGGGAGCTGAAAAAGCTGGGTGTGGGCGTTATCTTTATGAATGACAACATCAACACCCTGGACGGTGATGCGGAACTGCGGCTGGCCATCATGTCCTCCATTGCCCAGGAGGAGAGTCGAAGGACCTCTGAGCGGGTCAAATGGGGCCAGAAGCGACAGATGGAGCAGGGGGTTGTATTCGGAAGAAGTATGCTGGGCTATGATGTTACCGACGGAAAAATGTCCATCAACCCGGATGGCGCAGAGGTAGTGCGATTAATTTTCCAGAAATTCGTCCAAGAGGGGAAGGGCACTCATGTGATTGCCCGGGAGCTGCGGGAGGCCGGTATTTATCCGATGCGGGTCAAGGAATGGTCCAACACTGTTATCCTACGGCTGCTCCGTAATGAAAAATACTGCGGTGATTTGGTTCAAAAGAAAACATATACTCCTGATTATCTGTCCCATGATAAGAAATACAACAAAGGGCAAGAGGAATTTGTGATTCTCAAGGATCATCACGAACCTATCATTTCCAGAGAGCTGTTCAATGAAGCCAATCGGATTCTGGATGAGCGATCCGATTCTATGAAAGGGAAATCCAAGCACTCAAACCGTTATCCCTTTTCAGGGAAGATTAAATGCGGATGCTGCGGTTCCAGCTATGTCGCCAGATACAAAACCAGAAAGGACGGGAGCCGCTATAAAGGGTGGCGCTGCTACGAGGCCAGCCAGAACGGACGGCCCAATATTGATGCTGCCGGAAACCAAGTAGGCTGTACCAGCCCGGGCATTCGCAATGAGGATGCAATCCATATCATGTGCTTGGTTATGCGACAGCTTCGGCTTGAGAAAGGTAAGGTTACAGACAATCTCTTGAAGGTGATTCAGTTGGTCATCCAGCAGGATATGTCTGGCGTTGACACCGAGGCCGCCCAGCGGTTGATTGCGGGCTGCGAGGCGAAAAAGGAGAAGCTGCTGGATTTATACCTCTCTGGGGAGATGCCCAAAGAGAAGTACCTTGCGGAGCGAGGAAAACAGGATGCGGCTATCGAAGCCCAGCAGGAGTTCCTGACCAGTGTGTCCCAGCAGGAGGAGCTTCGTCAGAGGGAAGAGGAGCTGATGGTTTCCATCAAAACCGCAGTCAATGAAATCCTCTCCGGCGTAGAAGCGGAGGACGAGGCCTATACCCAGCTGCTCGATAAAATGGTGATTGAGGACAGCGAGCATATCAGTGTGTACCTTCATTTATTGCCTTTTCGGTGGGCTTACGCAATGAAGAAACTGATTCCAGATGCGAATACACCGGAGCGGAACAGTTTCGATGCTTCGGTTCCAATGTCCGTCAGCAGGCCCTTGAGTTCATCGAAGGGCATGGAGTAACGCTGGGACAGATAGCGAAGGGAAGCACCCAGCTCTCCGTCCGGGCCGCCGTACTGGGAAATGATGATGGCGGCAAGTTTCGGGTTGGGGTTCGTAATCCGGATGGGATATTGGAGCTTCTTGTCATAAACAAACATATCTCAGCCCTCCTTATTTGCGCCCAATTCCCAGGGCCAGGGATCGTCCAGCCAGGTGTAGCCCCCGTCTCTGGCAGAAATGTGGTTCAAGGGGCCGTATTTTTTCTCATAAACTTCACGGCATCGGTCGTATAGTTCCTGGTATTTCCGGTACAGCTCCAGAGCCTCCATATCCTCCCGGTGGGTGTCCAGATACAGTGCCAGCTCCACAATGGCAAAGTCCAAGGCCTGAAGCTCTGCCAGGGTTGTGGCGGGCAGATTTTCCTTGTTGACCATGCCCAGGAAGGGCAGATCCAGGCCCGGAAACAGGGTTCCCCGGGTCAGCGCCTTTTTTGCCTCATATTTCGGCGGGTTTTCCAGCTGAAAGGGGACATAGGGATTCGCCAGAGGTGCCATGGCGGGAAGTCTTCCCTGATAGGCGGCCTCACGATTTTCCTGATTCATGTGCATTCCTCCCGATGAAAAAGATTGTCGCTCCGGGTCATCCTATGTCTTATCCCGCCGGAATGTTCAGCAGGGGGAAGATAGCGCATAGAAATAATGGGAGGTGGTGGGTGTGAACAAGTGGAAGTATTATTTTGCCTGCATCGGTGTTATGAGTGCCATGCTCCTGGGGGCCTACTGGGGAAGTCAGGCGGTGTCTGTCCTATCGGAGAGCCTGTCCGGGAAGGAAAGGCACTGTATTGTCATTGACCCGGGCCATGGCGGTGAGGACGGCGGGGCTTCCTCCTGTACAGGCCGGTTGGAAAGCGGCTATAATCTGGAGATTGCCCTGCGGCTGGAGGATATATTTCACTTGCTGGGCTATGACACCAAGCTCATTCGCCGGGAGGATGTGTCCGTGTACACCACCGGCCAGACCATCGCCCAGAAGAAGGTTTCCGACCTGAAAAATCGGGTGAAACTCATAAACGAAACGAAAAACGGCATTCTTCTCAGCATTCACCAGAATTATTACCCGGATTCCCGATACAGCGGTGTCCAGGTGTTTTGCGGAAACTCCGAAGGAAGCGAGGCGCTGGCAAAGCACTTGCAGGCATCCCTTGTGGCCGGGCTGAATCCGGGAAGCCGTCGGCAGGCCAAGCAGGGGAAGGGCATTTATCTTCTGGAACACATTCGGTGTCCCGGAGCATTGATAGAGTGCGGATTCCTGTCCAACCCCCGGGAGGAAGCCCTTTTGCGGGATTCCGCCTATCAGAAGAAGCTCTGCTGCGTCATCGGCTCTGCCCTGAACCGGTACTTATCCCAATAAAAAATGACCGTGTCCTACTGGATACGGTCATTTCCTTCTTGTCCAGAATAAAAAACTCCGCCGAGATTCCTTTCGAATCCCGACGGAGTGCTGGCAAGTGGCTTCAATTCGGATATTTTGTCTCAGCCGTTTCCGCCATCAATCGGTCGAAGTCACTCTGATAATTTTTGTCCTGAATGATATTGATAGGTTTTTCCATTGTCAGCAACTTGTGTAAATTTTGCACGAGTTTCTTTTTCTGCCAGCTCCCCATCCTGAAAGAAGTTCTTGAGATGCTTGGTCACTACGCTTCGGTCTACATCAAAAAGCTGTGCGATCCCATCCTGAGTCAGCCAGACCTCGCCATCTTGCACACGGACTTCAATACTGTCGTCACCGGCATCCTTAGTGAAAACGAGGAAATCGACTGTACTGTTACGAATGGCTTTTCTGTTTTTTTCGTGTTCATTCCCTCGTATGATGATGGCCGGTTATTTCACGCAGCAACCCCTGGCACCCCGCCAACACATCCTGCCAGGTCGCCTCGAAATCGCCGGTGTACCACGGGTCGGCAACATCGCCGGGGCGGTCGGTGTAGTCCATCAGGAGGTGCAGCTTGCCGGCAAAGTCGCCGCCGCAGAT
>OLPV01001699.1_pt1 | contig 15810 bp, 15 predicted proteins | sample 1671961 | NCBI WGS metagenome assembly OLPV01 (sample SAMEA3136630, study PRJEB25190) | human gut metagenome | biome: human gut; feature: human-associated habitat; material: faeces | place: Austria | collected 2013
TCAGAACGTCGTGAGACAGTTCGGTCCCTATCTGTCGTGGGCGCAGGATATTTGAAAGGCGCTGTCCCTAGTACGAGAGGACCGGGATGGACGAACCTCTGGTGCACCAGTTGTCACGCCAGTGGCACAGCTGGGCAGCTATGTTCGGATCGGATAAACGCTGAAAGCATCTAAGCGTGAAGCCGGCCTTAAGATAAGATATCCCACTGAGTCAATCAGGTAAGACCCCTTGAAGACTACAAGGTTGATAGGCACACAGTGTAAGCGGAGTGATCCGTTCAGCTAGCGTGTACTAATAGGTCGAGGGCTTGACCCCATCTTGATCAGATACTCTATTTGCAAAAGCAGTTCGATATTCAGTTTTGAGGGTACATCCCTTGACAGGAAAGCATGAAAGTGCTAGACTGTTACAAGAAAAAGAGAAGCATGACAAGTGCCATGTGAATGGCCGGTGTCAATGACGGTGAGGTTCCACCTGTTCCCATTCCGAACACAGAAGTTAAGCTCACTTGTGCCGAAGATAGTTGGCTGGAAACGGCCTGTGAAAATAGGTAGATGCCGGCTTCTCTTATAAGCACCATTAGCTCAGTTGGTAGAGCAACTGACTCTTAATCAGTGGGTCCTGGGTTCGAGTCCCCGATGGTGCACCACAGAAAAACCGCTTAGGTAAGCCTTTTATGGTAGCCTGAGCGGTTTCCTTTTTGCGTTGATTTTGGCGCTTGCTCAAGTTCTGCTCAAGTAGGTTTGAGAAAAAGCAAGATTAGGGCAGAAAAAGAAAAACGAAGGAGCGATAAGCAAAAATAGGGAAAGCATAAACGGTTACATTGGAGAATGCCAGAAATAGAAAAAATACGGGTTATCCTGTATCGGCGGGCGGGGCTGCCGATACGGGGTAACCTGTTATTTTTTTTGCACAGCTATTGCTTCTTGCTGCAAAGTAAATACAGTAATAGAAGAAAACCAAATATCACTTGTGTGCAACTATTCCCGCTTGCCCTCAATGGGGGGCAGGATGGGGGGTACAAGATATATGTAACACAACTGCGACAAGGAGCCGAGAAAATGATGATGACTGTCAAGGAGACCCCAAGAGAAACAAGAGTCTCCGTCTACAATGAACGCAGCGCTAAAAGCACAGGCCGCATTAAAGGAAAGCAGCCGGGCGAACGCTCACCGCAATCAATCAGTCGAACCAAAAGAAAAGTGCGCGATATAGTTGCGTGCAACGAGTTTGACCTTGCTGTTACGCTGGAGATAAATCCTCGCAAGGTACCAATCTCTAAGCAAGAGGACACCTTACAGGAGATAATCGACTATTTAAAAAACATAAAGAGAACACATAAGGATTTCTGCTGGTTGCTCATCCCTGAAAAGTACCCTACGGGAAAACGCTTACACATACACGGCTTTTTTAAAAATTTTCCACAGGAATTATTACAGCCTTTTGAGAAGCGAAAAGGGCGAAAACCAAACTATGTACATCAGCTTTGGAAACAAAACTGGGTTGTATATACCATTCCTACATATAATACCAAGTACGGCTATTCAATGGTAACAGCGTGCAATCTGGCAGCAACAGACCCCAAAATTGTAGAGCATGACTACTGGGTAGACTACATCACCAAGGATTTGGCGGAGACCGCAAAAGTAAGACCTGTTGGTAAGCGGCTTGTATATGTATCGCAAGGGCTAGACCGTCCTAAGATTGTTGCAAAAGCGCCGATAAGTGTACAAGACGAAAAGAAGATAGCCAAAATAGCGGATAAAAGCTATTCACTCATGGATAAAGACACAGGTAAAGTATATGGGGCCACTTACATTGCAGACGGCTCGTGGGCGAGCGTAAAAAGCAAAGTGGCATCATTGCCATAATATAATAAGAACGGGAGCCACGTGAATAGCTCCCGTTCTTACTTAGTTTTCCTTTTCCTTGTCAATCACAATGGCGTATCCAACACGGATGGCACGGCGAATTTGCTCAACCAAATCTGCTGGCAAGGATGTAGTTCCTATTTCGATGCCGGAAGCATTCCATAAATACACGCCGATAAGGTTATTTTCGGAGTCTACCTTATAACCGAAAGCCGGAATAGGCCCCGGAAGCATGGAAAGGTAGCCGTCAAATCCTCGCCGTTTAGATTCGGCGTCCGAAAAGATTCCGTTATGCCATGGTAGGTTTTCACCGTACAAGTATCGAGCAGCGGCAATGGCAAACGCATCTGTCAAGGCATATTTCCTCAGCGCCTTATCAAGTTGGTCATAAAACGGGCTGTCTTCCTTTTGCACAAGGCGATAAAGTGCGTCACTGTCATCGTCACAGGTAGGATTAACGCGGACAACAGGGTCACGCCCATTTGCATCGGTAACGCTGAAAGCTATTGGATTTCCTCTAAATTCAAAGCTACCGTAGGTGACAAGCGCTGCTTCGTCTGGCTCATACGCGGAACTCGCAATATTGATATGATAGTTCATGATGATAGACAGTCCTTTCTTATTTTATATACTGGTAAAATGCTACCATATTACAATACACACCGCAATGCACAAAACAAACGATAAATCAACCGCGACATTGTGCATTTATATAAAAGTGCCATCTATCGTGACAGTTAGCAAGGGTTTTAAAGTTCCTAATGAATTACTGGGACAAATACAACATACGCGGAATCCGCATAAAGTAGAGTCCAATCTTTCCGTTGAGACATATACCCTATTAGCATCATACTATCGCCACGACATAAGGTTACCATATCGAAATTATACTTTGAAAGCATTGTGTCTGTATAGTCTAGTGTGCTGTCTGTGATGCTTACTTTTCCCTTTAGGGTATTTATATCATACAAGAGATTTTCATTAAACATATCAATACGCGAGTCAACAAAAGCGGGAATGTTATTGTACTCGAAAAATGCGCCCGTGTTAATATCGGTATACATTCGCCGTGGGCTGTAGTCGTTAATTGTTGCAATTAAGGTGTCGGACGGGTAACGTATTGGGCGGATATTATTCAGTGGCTTGGAAACAATGCAAGCAATCATTGCAATGCTGCCGACGAGCCCCAGCGCGGACAATATACACTTGTACAAAGAGCAGCAACAATCGCTATCGTTTTGTTCGGGAAAATTGGAAAGTAGAAAAATAGCAGTTGAAACAAAGAACCACGATTCAAAACGCACATGGTATAGCGTCATAACAGCAGTTGTTGCAAGAGGTACTAGCGAGGAAATTGTAATCTTGGATTTTGCGAAAATGCAGTAAAGTAAAACAAGAAGTAAAATAGCGACTGCGGGGCTTTTAATTATGTTCGCAGGTTGCCATTCCGCGATAGATATAATATTTGCATTATCGGAGACTCTTAAAAGGCGAGTATATATTGATATTCCTGCGGGATTGATGATAGCCACAATGCAGGAGCCGAACAAAATAAAAAGCCTACAATACAATTCCTGTCGCGGTAGCTTGTTAAATGAAATTGAATTGATAGCAGTAACGGGAACTGCCCCTATAACGATATAGGCAATTTGTAGGACTATCAGCATAGGAAAAGATGCTCCGTGCAAATTGGCCCATAAGATTGATATTGGTAGTAACCCTAATAATGCTACCGGGCGGGAACTGGTGAGCAATCTATTTGCAAGGGCGAAAAGCATTAAAGCAATCAAATGCGGGCGCGGATTACCTTTTGCGCCGTACAAAAGCAATAGGCACAGAGTTATAATAGTAGCAGCGATAAAAAATCGAGGCTTGCGTTTATTAGACAGTGCAGTTATTGTCTGCGTCCCATAACCAACAAAAACTACCAAGGATAATAGGAACGCTGATAGTACCATATAAATATATGCACCTACGGTTTCATTTGCGCTACTAATGCTGGATAGGCGATATAGTAACATATCCGCCAAGGCCGAATAGTTTGTATATGCAGAATGATAAAGGTCGTTCGACCAGAGCATATCGGCAGACGAATGATTTACTATGTTCTGCCCCAACATAATGTGCCAGTAATAATCACTGTCACCAATGTGGTGAACAGAATAGTACCTATATACTAGAAATGCACCAAGTACGGAAAGAAAGCCACAAATTATTATCTGAAAAAGTATAGATTTTACTTTGCGTTGCATACAAATTCCTCACAGTAATTATTACGATAGTTATGCCACATTTGGGCGCAATAGTCAATCATAAAGCAAGCAAAAAATAAAAAAATCCCGCCCATTATAGGGCGGGACGATTTTAATCTGTAATATTATTATTTTCTCCGTTGGAACTATCCTGCGTCCAGTCAATACCGGAGGACTGACCAAAGTTGTCCTCGGGCTTTGCTGTGTCAACATAATTCCCTACTCCCATTCCGCCACCGGAATTACCGCCGCTCGGCTGAGAAGGTTCAGCAGGAGCAGGCGCGGGGTCGGGAGCCGGTGCAGGAGCCGGTGCCGGTGCAGGCACATAAGTGGGCGTGGAAGCGGAAGGCGTAGACGGTGCAGTGTAACTCGGCGTGGTTGCTGCACCTGCGGAACTACCAGTTCCGCTATAGTTGGTTGCAGGCTTAGCTGCAGCCTTATTTACCGTGAGCGCATAATCAGCACTCACATCCCCATCAGAATTGACTGCCATAATGGTCACATTCCCAGTGTCCTTGGCGGTCACATTGCCTTCCGCATCTACAGTAGCAATGGACTCATCGCTGCTCTTCCAAGTAACGGCCTTGTCCGTAGCATCCTCCGGGAACACGGTTGCTTTGATGGTGTGCGTGTTGCCAACGGTCAGGACACCTTCCGTTTTGTTCAAAACAATCTGCTCAACCTCGGTGGTAACAGTGACCTTGGCGCTTGTTTTGACGATGCCGCAGGTGGCGGTTATTTTGGTTTCGCCGTTATTAACAGCGATGATTCTGTTGCCGTCCAATCTGGCAATGGATTCATCATCTACGCTAAGAGTCACATTGTCTTCTGCCGTATCGGCGGGGACAAGTGTATAATTGACGGTTGCGCTGCTTTGCCCGTTGGTCTGCAAGTCAATGTCATCCATCCGGATAGCCATTAACGGTTGACTTACGGTAACAGGGCATTTGGCAGTCATCTTGCCATCCGCCGAGCTCACGACAACAATCGTGTCACCGCCTTTAATGCCTGTGATGATGCCGTTATCATCTACGGTGGCAATACTATCGTCACCAACAGTCCACGACCAGTCTATTTTATCCGCTGCGGCTTGCTGCGCTGCGGGGTCGGCATCCTGTGCTGTCTCATAGGTTGCGGCTGTTTCTGCCGTTGCGCCCACGTTGACTTGCACAGAGTCCGGCAAATGTACAGCAGTAACGGTGATGCCGCAAGCGGTTAGCATTAGTAAGCCTGATGCAGCAAAGGTCAGTAGCATACAGCTACGGATAGAATGTAGTTGCATTGTTTTCTCCTTTCATAATAACACGATTTTTTCGATTGATAGTATTATAGCACAGCAGCTACCAAAAGTCCATATAAGGTCTACATTGAAGCACCAATAATGGTACTCTAATCATAGACTTTATACGGGCGGTGATTGAGGTGGACACAAAAAAAGAGATTGCAAAGCGCATACAACAGCTATGTGCGGAGCATGATTATAACATTAACGGGCTGGCGCGTGCTGCCGGTGTGCCGCCAAGCACCCTCAAAAATATAATCCATGATGGAAGCAAAAACCCAGGCATTGTAACAATCAAACATCTGTGTGATGGGCTGGGAATTTCGCTATACGATTTTTTTGACTCTCCAGAGTTCAAAAGCAACGACCCGGAATCCGAATGAAAGAGCGGCGATATGACCGCTCTTTTTTTGTTATAAAATTTTAAAAATGGTATTGCAGATTGCTGCAAAGTTAATACAATATAGACATACGATAAATAAAATGCTTTACGGGGCAACCTGTAAAGCGCGGCTTGCCGCTAGTAATTAAAAGTATCACACTTTTCTGTTGATTTTACCCCCACACAAATCAAGGGAAAAGTGTGTCCGTTATTTCTGTAAGAATTGCGGGCAGAGATTTACTTCGTGTATATCTCTGCCCGCTTTTTTGTTTAATAAGGAGTTGATAGTAAAATGAATGAAAAAAGTAAAAGTGTCCCCATGAAACCCCTGTATGTGCATGAAAGCAAAAGCAGCTTATTGGCGGTTATGCCTGTAATGATAAAGAAAGGCTTTGTCTCAATACGCATACAGCACGAAACAGAAACGGGAACCAAAAAGTTATCATGTAAAGCCCGTATATCGCAGATTGATAATTTGGATGCAGCAGCCCCCGTTGGTACGGTCATATTGCACACTGTCGATATTCTTACGCCGGAAAAATGCGCGGCGGCAGAATATAGGACGGATGGTTGCGGTTATGCTCGGACATTGACAGCGGTTGTAATGGACGGTCAAAAAATCAAGGTATCTATTGTGTGCACATTATGCGCAAGGGATGAAGAAGGTCATATATGTTCGGCGGGTGAGTATGAACATACAGAAAGTCTTGTCTTACCAATAACAGAACTTGAGAAAATGAAAAAAGCCGTGAAAGCAGCGCACGATGCTAGTCTAAACGAAAGTGAAGCAGAGCAGTACCCCAAAAAGCCCGCAAGAAAAAGCAATTATACAAGGAAAGGAGGAAAAGCCAATGGATATTAAAGTCTATACCGGAGAAAGCTACAATGTGTTTACGCACGAGACTCGCACCAGCTATGTAATGGTCGATGCCGCTACAGGAGCGATTGTGCAGACGGGAGCTTGCCAGACGAAAGTTGCCCGTGAAGCATTGGCACTGACAAGTGTAAAGCGCGCAGTGCAGGCGTTGGAGTATTTGGATATTGATTCCGCAGTTGTCTATACGGATGCCAGTACGGCGGTTAATGAAATTTCCGGAAGGGTCAAAAACCCGAAGCATGGGCGTCTTGTAAGCTACATTAAACAGCGTATGGCCGCCCTTAAAATTCCGGTAGATGTTAAATTTACTGAAAGTGACCGTGCAGCACTGCCGAATGACATTGCCGAAGCTGCGGATAGAATCAAGAATTTTGATATTACAGCAGCTGAAAAACATCTAAAGGAACTTTTTAAATACCCTGATTAAATTCTAAAACTGCTCTTACGACAAATAAATCTATTACGATAAATCATTCCCCGTTTTAAGGCGGCGGGAGAAATGAGAGCCTTCAAAGGCGCGTTTTCTGCATTGCACGTAAAAGCAATGCGGCTTGTCCTTACCCATATAGGCCCGTTGTCCGGGTTAGTGACAAGGTGGTGGATGCCTTATCAGCCCCACAATTCGAGGTGTACTTCGTTATGTTATCCAAACGGAAAATTAAGCGATTGACCCATGAGGTCAAAGCTGCGTTAGCGCAGCAAGACCGCAGAGGGCAGAGCAAGCACGCTGCCAAGCAAGCAGCGCGGCAATATGCACAGGATAGCCATACCAAGTACACCCCTGTTACGGGGTTATACGCGACATCATCATACACAACTTATACCAAACAAGCCTTAACAGCCTTGCGGTGGATAGCAGAGCGGCATGGATGCAAGCATTTAGCCGAGTGCAAACCGTACTTGCGCGAGTATTACGAGGATATGTGCGCCCGCGATATAAGCGCATGGACAATACATACACGGGTATATGCGATGTGTTCGGTTTTTGACACACCGTACAAAGAGCTTTTGGGAGTGGATAAGCTCCCGGCCCGTTATCGAGCGGACATAACTAGAAGCCGCGATATTGGTGGTAGTGCAGACCGCTATCACGCCCAGCACCACAATGACGCACGCCTGTTGGCGCGTGCCTGTGGTGCCAGGCGGGGCGGGCTTCTCGGCCTATGTTCGGACGATTTGAGCGCAGATGCACAGGGGAATTGTGTGTACATCTGCGCGAAAAGGGCGGCAAAGAGCGCGATGCGCTTGTGCTGCCGCAATATGCAGACCGTGTGCGGGAAGTGTTTTCTCGCTATGGTGACGGTGCAGGAGTAGTAACAGGCGGCAAGCGCCGCTTGCTACCACTCCAAGCGCTGCCCAAGGATATGCCGTTGCACTATCTGCGGGCACAGTACGCCCAAGACCTGTACCGCTATTTTGAGGGACAGGGCGTGGCATCTGGACGGCTTTATTATTGCCGCAAGGAACGTGCCGGACAAGTGTATGACAAAGGCATTTTAATGGCTGTGTCCCTTAATCTAGGGCACTCTCGGTGTGATGTGGTGGTGTCGCATTATCTGTACATGAGGTAATACCACCAATGAAAAGTACAAAAAAATATGCCGATATTGCTACGATTGGCAATACTGTTGCCCGCTGCAAGGATGAAAACATCCCTGTGGGCGAAAAGACTCTGCGCCGTTGGGTCAAAGAGGGTAAAGTCCCTGCTGTGTATACAGGGCGCAAAGCGTTGGTGTCGTGGGCTAATTTGATTGATTTTCTCACGGTCGGCGGCGAATAAAGAAAATGCCCGTTCATTTTCAAGGACGGGCATTTGCCCGTCCTTTCGTATGAGAAAGGATAAAATAACATGAATATAAACAAACGCATAAATAAAGATGGAAAAATAACTTATCAGATTCGGGTACTGGTAAGCCAGACCGCAGACGGCAAGCAACGCACACGTTCAAAAACGTGGATTCCGCCGGTAGGAATGAGTCAAAAGGCGGCTGAAAAGGAAGCTGTGCGTCAAGCAACGATTTTTGAGCACGAAGTGAAGCAGGGGCGTGCCGCGCTTGATGCCAAAACGAAGGTATCAGATGTGGCAAAAGAGTATATTCGCAACACGGAAATGGAATATAAAACCAAAGAGTGGTACGAGTATATGCTGAGTGTTGTTGAGGACGATATAGGCAATATGCCGATTTCGGCACTGAAAGCCTATCAAATCGAGCGCATTTATGCCGATATGCGGGAGCCGGACGCCAAGCGGATGTACTGTGTGACGGCAACGGAGCTTGACAAAATCCGCAAAGAAAAGGGCATGACCTACAAAGCACTTGCGGAAAAGGCGGGTTTGTGTATCGACACGGTGCAGATTGCCTGCAAGGGCTGCCGGGTCGCGCTGGAAAGTGCGGATAAAATGGCAAAGGCGCTGCAATGCCCCGTAGATAAAGCGTTCAAACTGGAAGTGCGGGAGTCACCCTATTCCAGCACAACAATCAACGGCGTGCATCGCTTTTTGCGCGCGGTCTGCCACTACGCCGAAAAGCATAAGCTGCTGACCGATAATCCGATTGACGCCGTCCGTACGCCGAAAATTGACGCGGAAATCTATGTGTTTTCCGAAGAAGAAAGCAAGCGCTTTGTCCGCGCGGTTATGCGCGAGAAGGATATTCGCGTTAAGACGGCGCTGCTGATTCTGATTTATCTGGGATTACGCAAGGGTGAGTTGTGCGGCTTGACATGGGGTAATGTGGATTTGGATAAGGGCATTATCCATGTTGCACAGCAACTCAAGGAAAAGAGTGGTGAGGGGCTTGCTTTAGGCAAACTAAAGACAAAAGAGAGCAAGGCAGACTTGCCGCTGTCGCCAATGCTGGCAGGGGTTCTTGCGGAATATCGCCAATGGTGGAACGAACACAAGGCAATGTATGGTGACGCATGGCGCGGTGGATGGGAATGTCTGTTTATCAATGATGATGGCACCCCGCTGAATCCGAGCACTATCAATGAGTGGCTGGATAAGCTGACGGAGCGCAACGGCCTGCCGCATGTCACGGTACATTCTATTCGCCATCTGTGTGCAACACTTTTAATCCGAGCAAATGCAGACCCTAAGACGGTACAGACGATTCTGCGCCACGCGAATATTTCTACAACACTTAATATCTATGCTAAGGTATTTGAAAGCACCCAGATTGAAGCAGTTGGGCGCATACAGGCAAGCCTTGAAAATATGCTCAAGGATTCCTGCTCAAGTTGTGCTCAAGTAAATGGGGAAAATTAAAGGAAATTAAGGGCATAAGAGGAAAAGTAAAAACCAAGAAAGTACATAAAAACAGCGTAAAATCAACAAAATGCAAAAAGGGGAAAACATAAGCAACAAGGACACTATATCTCTTAATCAGTGGGTCCTGGGTTCGAGTCCCCGATGGTGCACCAAAAAGATACCTCGCAAGAAGTTGCGGGGTATTTTTTATTGCTGTTTTCCGGGACATTGCGGAACGGAACGGCTAAAAAATATAAGACTTGTTGCCATAAAAAGAGAAATCCCCCAATACCTTTCGTATACTATGCCTGCAAACGGCAGATACTGAAAGGGATTGGGGGATTGCTATGAAGATCGTCTTTTACGGGGCGCGGGAGTATGACCATTACTACTTTGATGTGCTGGCGGCGGACCCGGAATATGGCTGTGAGATCAGGTTTTTAACGGCGAATCTCGATGCTGATACCGCGCCGCTGGCGCGGGGCGGGGACGCGGTGTGTGCGTTTGTCAATGCGGATTGCTCGGCTTCGGTGCTGGAAAAGCTGGCGCAGACGGGTATCCGCTGCCTGCTGCTGCGCTGCGCCGGGTACAATCATGTGGACCTGCCGGCGGCGCAGCGGTACGGCATCACGGTGCTGCGGGTGCCGGGCTACAGCCCCGAGGCAGTGGCCGAGCACGCCATGGCGCTGGCGCTGGCCGCGAACCGCCGCATCTGCAAGGCGTATATCAAGGTGCGCAACAACAATTTTTCGCTTGATGGGCTGCTGGGGTACAACCTGTACGGCTCGGCGGCCGGTATTGTGGGCACGGGGCGCATCGGCGCGGCGATGGCCCGTATCTGCTGCGGCTTCGGCATGACGGTGCTGGCCTGCGACCAATACCGTAACCCTGCGCTGGACGGCCTTGTGCGGTATGTGGGGCTGGAGGAGCTGCTGCGTACCGCAGATCTGGTCAGCCTGCATTGCCCGCTGACGGCGGAAACCTACCACATGATCAACGCTGAGACGATCCAGATGATGCGCGACAGCGCGGTGCTGGTCAACACCAGCCGGGGCGGGCTGATCGACACGCGGGCGCTCATCAATGCGCTGCGCAGCCGCAAATTTGCCGGTGTGGGGCTGGATGTCTATGAGGATGAGGACGGTCAGGTGTTTGAAAACTTCTCCGACGATGTGCTGCGCAATGAGATCGTGCCGGTGCTGATGAGCTTTCCGAATGTGGTCGTGACGAGCCATCAGGCGTTTTTTACCCGGACCGCGCTGCAGAGCATCGCCATCACAACGATGGAGAACGCGCGGGCATTTGCGCGAGGGGAAAAGCTGGTGAATGAGGTGAAGGGGTAAGGAGGGCAGAAGGGTGGTAAAGGCAAGGCTGCGGGAATCCCTCCGGCCTCGCAGGCTCGGCCACCTCCCTTTGACAAGGGAGGCAAAGCTGCCGGGAGGGATGAATCCCTCCCCTACGGTTTAAAGATAACGTTGCGATACAGGGAAAGCTGCGGGCCGGGCATGCCCGGCCCCTGCCGTGCGGCGCAGATTTCCCAAAACAAAAAAGCCACTGCTTGCGCAGCGGCTTTTTTGTTTTTATACAGCAACTAGAGGATGGCAGAAATCAGCGGTTCTTCTCTTCGTCCAGACGATCCAGCAGATCCCAGACGCCGAGCATGTACTGCACGCCGAGAGCGCGGTCGTACTTGCCGTAACCGGGGCGGCAGTTGCCGGGGCCTTCCTCCCACAGCTGGCGCCCGTGGTCGGGGCGGATGCAGCCGTCAAAGCCGCAGTCGTGGTAGGCGCGCAGGATCTCGATGATGCCGGTCTCGCCGCAGCAGTCGCGGTGGGCAGCCTCGGAGAAGTCACCGTTCTCGAAGTGATGGATGTTGCGCACATGGGCGAACGGGATGCGGTCGCAGTGCTTGCGCACGATGGCGGCCACATTGTTGTTGGGGTTGGCGTTCATGCTGCCGGAGCAGAGCGTCAGGCAGTTGTACGGGTCATCGACCATCGTCAGGAAGCGGTCGATGCTCTCGGCGTCAACCAGCAGACGGGGCAGGCCGAAGATGTCCCATGGGGGATCGTCCTGATGGATGGCCATCTTGATGTCGCACTCGCGGCAGGTGGGCATGATCGCCTCAAGGAAGTACTTGAGGTTATCCCACAGCTTCTCCTTGGTGACGGGGGCGTAGGCCTTGAACAGCTCGTCCAGCTTGGCCATGCGCTCCGGCTCCCAGCCGGGGAAGGTCATGTTGTACTTCTCGGTAAATTCGAGAATGTAGTTTGCCATGCCCTTGTAGTCGTCCTTGATCAGGTCCTTCTGATAGAACAGGGCGGTGGAGCCATCGCCGACCGGGTGGAACAGGTCGGTGCGGGTCCAGTCAAAGATGGGCATGAAGTTGTAGCAGATGGTCTTGACGCCGAACTTGGACAGGTTGCGGATGCACTGCTTGTAGTTCTCGATGTACTTATCGCGGGTGGGCAGGCCGATCTTGATGTCATCGTGGACATTGACGGACTCAACTACGGTGGCGTCAAAGCCGGCCGCGTGGATCTGGTCTACGACCTCCTTGATTTCGGACTCCTCCCAGATCTCGCCGGGCATCTTGCTGTGCAGCGCCCAGACGATCTCCTCAACACCGGGAATCTGCTTAATGTCGCTCAGGGTGATGGGGTCATTGCCCTCACCATACCAGCGCCAACCCATTTTCATAGACATAGGTAGACTCCTTTATTTTTTAATTATTGCCTCTTATGTAGGCCCCCTCTGCGAGGGAGGCCCGCGAAGCGGGTGGGGGAGAGACTATGCCGACCGAAACAGCGTATCTACTGTCTCTCCCTCAGTCAGCTTCGCTGACAGCTCCCTCGCAGAGGGAGCTTCTTTCGGAAAATTAAGCATTCACAGCGTCATGCAGGGTCTTGCGGACAGCGCCGGGGCCTGCCAGCTCGGCCTTGAAGTAAGCCTTGATCTTGTCGGCCAGCACAGTCTTGGTCAGATCGGTGCCGAAGATGGAAGCGTTGGACAGGATGTCGTCCAGCTGGTTGGTGAAGGTTTCGGGTTTGCCGACCTCGATACCGGCCAGCTTGGCCTGCAGGTCGTCCTTCAGGGGATCAGCAGAGACTTCAAAGGCATTGCCGTTGTCGTCCACAGCCAGCAGGTAACGCAGCCAGCCAGCCAGGGCCAGAGGGATGCTGACCAGGGTGTTCAGGTCGCGGCCCTCGGCAATGTAGCTCTTGATGGTCTCGCCGAAGCGGATGCCAACCTTCTGAGACGTGTCAGTCGCGATGCGCTGGGGCGTATCGGGGATGAAGGGGTTCGGCAGACGCTGCTCCACCACTTCGTCGATGAATGCCTTCGGGCTGATGATGCCGGGGTCAGTCACGACGGGCAGACCTTCCTTGTAGCCAATCGTCTTGACCAGCTTGACCAGCTCCGCGTCCTTCATTTCCGCCGCAATGGAGGTATAGCCCAGCAGGCAGCCGTACACCGCCAGCGCGGTATGCAGCGGGTTCAGGCAAGTCGTCACCTTCATGCGCTCGGTGTCGTTGACGGTCTTGCGGTCGCAGAGGTACACGCCTGCCTTGTCCAGCGCCGGACGGCCGTTCGGGAAGCGATCCTCCACAACAAGATACTGCGGCACCTCGGCATTGACGAACGGCGCAATGTAGGTATTGCGGCTGGTGATGACGGGCTGCATTTCCTCAAAGCCCGCGTCCATCAGCTGCTTCTCGATGATTTCCGCCGGACGGGGAGTAATCTTGTCAATCATGCTCCACGGGAAGGAGACACGCGCTTCGTCGTTCACATACGCCTCGAAATCCGCCGGAACAAGCCCGTTCTTCACCCACGCCGAGACGATTTCCATCACGCTCGCACGCAGCTTCTCGCCGTTGTGGGAACAGTTGTCCATGCTGACCATAGCAATCGGCATAGCGCCCGCCTGATAGCGCGCGTAGAGCATCGCCGCCACGACCGCCATCGCGTGATGCGCCTGCTTCGGGCCGTTTTCCATGTCGGACACGACCACGGGCATCAGTTCGCCCTTCATGTTGCGCAGCGCATAGCCCTTCTCGGTGATGGTGAAGGACGCCATTTGCAGCGACGGCGCGGTGAACACGTCCGTCAGCTGCTGCCACTGGGCTTCATCGGCACAGTTTGCCTTGATGCCCTTGGCAATCGACGCGATGACTTCCTTCTGCGTCGAGCCGTCGGCTTTGAGCGACACCATGAGCGTCATGCTGTCATGCGGCACATAAATCTTGTCGATAATGTCATAGTCGAACGTTTCCGCCGCGACGATGCCGGATTCCGCCAGCCCCGCGTTCAGCAGGCGCTGCTGAAGTCCCGCGATAAAGCCGCGGAAGATGTTGCCCGCGCCAAAATGCACCCACACGGGCTTCTCGGCGGTCTTCTCCGCCATCTTCGCCCAGTCGTACTGCGGCAGCGCCACCTGCGCGGCGGCATAGCCCTGCTTGTCCTGAATGCCCTGATAGGACAGTTTCATATTGCTTCTCCCCTTTGTTATCCGTTGATTATACTATTTCCAAATGAGAATGCGCCGCGAATGCAGGAAATAGTATTACTTCTTTTCGCCCTTCATGCGGCAGATAGCTTCCCACAGGCCGTTCAGGTACGTCGCGCCCAGCGCGCGATCATACAGGCCGTAGCCGGGGCGACCCTTTTCGTCCCAGATCATGCGGCCGTGGTCGGGGCGGATGTAGGTGTCCGGGCAGGTGTCGTAGATGGCTTCCATGATGTCGAACATGTTCAGGTCACCCGCTTCGGACAGGTGCGCGGCTTCGCGGAAGTGATGGTAGCCCAAGAACTTGATGTTGCGAACGTGCATCGCGCCGATGCGGTTCATCTCGCCGAAGTGGCGGATGATGGACGGAATGTCGTTGTCCGGCGAGCAGCCCAGAGATCCGGTGCAGAGGCAGACGGTGTTCGCGGGGCTGTCATGGAGCTTGATAATCTTGTCGAAATCCTCCTGGCTATGCGCAATGCGCGGCAGCCCGAAAATCGGCCACGCCGGGTCATCGGGATGGCACGCCATGCGGATGCCAACTTCCTCGCAGACAGGAATCACAGCGTCGAGGAAGTACTTGTAGTTCGCGCGCAGGTCATCGGGCGTGAGCTTTTCGTACTGGCGCAGGGTCGTTTCCAGCAGCGCCAGACGCTCCGGCTCCCAGCCGGGCAGCGTAAAGCCCTGCGAATCGGCGGCGGTACGGCGGACAATTTCCATCGGGCCCATTTCGCCCAAATCCTTCTCGTCGAAGTACAGGGAGTTCGAGCCGTCCTCTGGGATGACACGCGCCAAGTCAGTGCGCAGCCAGTCAAAGACGGGCATGAAGTTGTAGATGATGACCTTCACGCCGTACTTCGCCAGCGTGCGAATGGTCGAGATGTAGTTGGCAATATATTCGTCGCGCGTGGGCAGACCCATCTTGATGTCCTCGTGGACATTGACGGACTCGACCACTTCCAGCTCCAGTCCAGCGGCGTGGACTTCCTCCACCAGCGCCTTGACCTCCTCTTCAGGCCAGTCGACACCGGCGGGCTTATCCAGCAGACCCATCAGACCGGACATGCCAGGAATCTGCTTCACATACTTCAGCGGAATCGGGTCGGACTCGCGGCCATACCAGCGGAATGTCATTTTCATGGGGATGTCTCCTCCTTCTGCTTTGCAAAGCCGCCTGTTTTTGCGGCAATGCGTCAAGTATATTTTACTATCAATTTTCGCAAAATGCAATCGTTTTTGACAGATTCGTGCGAAATCAGCGCACTTTTTTGCTAAATTTGCATGACAAAACCTTGTCAATTCGGTTTTTCCGCGGTATAATGCAGACAAACTTATACTATTTCCAGATAAGAATGCGCCAAGATGCGCCGCGAATTTTTCATTCT
>OLPV01001702.1_pt1 | contig 15798 bp, 14 predicted proteins | sample 1671961 | NCBI WGS metagenome assembly OLPV01 (sample SAMEA3136630, study PRJEB25190) | human gut metagenome | biome: human gut; feature: human-associated habitat; material: faeces | place: Austria | collected 2013
AAACCATTGATTTTATTAGCTTTTTGCCGCTATCGCTATCACACCTCATTATTTGATCGTCCTGGCTTCCAAGAGATGCTCCAAGACATTGAAAACGGCACTGTAGACTGTATTCTGGTCAAAGACCTCTCTCGCTTTGGTCGAGATTATCTGGACACCGGGTACTACCTGGAACGCTGGCTCCCTCAGCACGGTGTGCGTTTCCTGGCGCTGAACGACCACATTGACAGTGCGCAAGGGAAATACGATCTGATGCTCCCCTTCAAGAACGTCTTTAATGAGCAGTATGCACGGGATATCTCCCAAAAAGTCCGCAGCGCCTTTCGAACCAAACAGGCCAAGGGGCAGTTTGTAGGGGCCTTCGCCTCCTATGGCTATCAGAAATCCCCCACAAATCATAACCGCTTGGAGATCGATCCAGTTGCTGCTCCAATTGTCCAACGCATTTTTGACCTATTTGAATCCGGCCTTGGGAAAATTCGCATCGCCAAGCTCCTCAACGCAGAAAAAATTCCCTGTCCCAGCGAGTACAAGCGGCTCTGCGGGGAGCATTACACCAACAGCCATCGGAACAAACAAACCACCTACTGGACCTACTCTACCATCCACCGCATGCTTCAAAACCCCATGTACATCGGAGCCATGACCCAAGGAAAAGCTCCCCGAGCGGGCATGCACGGCAAAGCCACCCTGTTGGAAAAAAGTCAGTGGGCCATTGTCCCAGACACCCATGAAGCCATCATCTCTATGGCCCAGTGGGAACGGGTGCAAGCTCTGCTACAAAAGAACACACGACACTTAGACTTCATGCAGAATCTTAGTCCCTTCGCTGGTTTCCTAACGTGTGGTGATTGTGGAAGAGCCTTATGTAAAACTCGAAGCAACGGGAGGATCCGATTTGGTTGCGGCTCTTACAAACGCTACGGCCCCACCGTATGCTCCCCTCACAACATTACGCAAGATGAACTGAGTACCATCGTTCTGGAAGATCTGAACCGAATCATCGCTTCCATTCAAGACCTACAGGCCGTTGCTAAAGAAACGGCAGCACCCAAAACACAGACGATCCACAGTGCTCAAGATCGCCTACAAACCAGTTTAGATCGCCTGACCCGGCTAAAAAAGTCAACTTACGAAGACTACCGGGAAGGCTTACTCTCCAAAGAAGACTTCCTGCTCTACCAAGCGGATTACAACGACCAGATCCAAAAGCTGACCGCCCAAATGGAGCAACTTCACGAAGCGGACCCACCCTCTCTTTTAGAGCGGCCCTGGGTCCGCTCCTTACTCCAACATGGTAAGCTAACGGAATTAGACCGAACCACCATCGCCGAGACAATCCAGAAAATTCAGGTCTACGCCGATGGCCACCTCGAAATCACCTATCGTTTTGCAGATGACCTTGGCTTATTCCCAGATTCGCTTCCCCCCAAGCCATAATCTGTGATGCCGCACCCTCAGCTTCCCGTCCAAAAGACGGGAAGCTGAGGGTTTTATACTTCTCAATTTGTTTTTTGTTTAATGGGATAACCGTTCGTCACAATTTACTCCACAGTAACGGATTTAGCCAGATTCTTCGGTTTGTCAATAGAGCATCCATTGGCCTTTGCCACATCGTAGGCAAACAGCTGCAGGGGCACAATCTCCGGCCCAGCCCAAATATAGACCGCGTCATCAGCTAGCTTTGCGATCGTGCTGCCCAGCACATTCTCGATAGCCAGCACACGGGCACTGCGGGCCTTGCACTCCTTCATAGCGGCGATGGCATCCGCCGTCTCACCGGATTGGGAGACGACCACCAGCAAGGTGTGTTCATCCACCAGAGGATTGCGGTAGCGCAGCTCAGAGGCCAAGTCCGCCTCCACGGGGATGCGGCACAGTTCCTCGATGACATACTTGCTCATGCTGCCAGCATAGACGGCCGAGCCGCAGGCAGTGATCATGATCTTATTAATTTTTTCAGGTCCTCATCCATGAGGGAGAAATCATCCAGAACGATCTCTCCGTCTTTGATCCGGGGCTCGATGGTGGACTTGATAGCGTTAGGCTGCTCCATGATCTTCTTGAGCATGAAGTGCTCATAGCCGCCTTTTTCAGCGGCGGCAATGCCCCAAGCGATCTGAGTTACCGTCTTTTCCTGGACCTTGCCGGTGGTGTCGTAGATGGTAATGCTGTCCGGAGTAATGTCGGCGATCTCGCTGTCCTGCATGTAAATGACGTTCTTGGTGTGTGCACCAGAGCGGTCACGTTAGAGGCAAAGTAGTTCTCTCCAATGCCCACACCTGTGAGCGATGCCGAAAGGAGCGCTCGGTTGGCGCAGTAAGGACAGCCACTGACACGAACCCGGGAACAGATCATAGCAAAATACCTGTGACCCTTGCCGCAGCACCACCGGACCAGTTTCCGGCTACCGTAGGTAACGGTCTCCGGGGTCAGGGGAACATTGTGCGCTGCGTCCCACTCTGTGCGAAGCACTTCCCTGTGGTTTTCCGTGCAGAAGCCGAACAGGGTTTGTCTAATGTTTGGCCACCTTCTTTTGTATCAGAGATCCCTCCGACCGGGAAAGCCATGCGCATTTCTTCGTCCGTACCAACGAAAAAGTACTCGTGCTTCCACCAATCTCGGGTAGAATAAACTTGGCATTTTGTTCCAGTAGCACCTATAAAACCAGAAGTCTCACGAACGTTATCATTTGTATTGTAACACAGTCTCTTGCCATAAACAAGAACTCGTTGCTCCTTTATGACAACTGGTTTTGATCGTGCTGTAATCCCCTGTCCCCCAAGGGCCGCACGGTAGCATTCCCCTGGGGCAACGAGGATACCCAGCAGCTCATCGACATTTTGGGCCGCTACCATGTCAAGGCCACGTTCTTTGTGGTGGGTGACTGGGTGGAGAAATACCCGGAGTCGGTCAAGGCTCTCTCCGATGCGGGGCATGAAGTGATGAGTCACTCGGACACCCACGCCCACTTCAACGCGCTCTCCGCCCAGGAGATCGTGGCAGACCTGACCACTGCGGGAGAAAAGATCGCCGCCGTCACCGGGAAGACCCCCACCCTCTTCCGCCCGCCCTTTGGGGAATACGACGACCACGTCATCGCAACGGTACGCGGCATGGGCATCGAGCCGATCCAGTGGGATGTGGACAGCCTGGACTGGAAGGACTACGACGCGGCCACCATCACCAAGCGCGTGACTGAAGGCGTGCAGCCCGGCTCCATCATTCTCTTCCACAACGCCGCGCTCCACACCCCCGAAGCCCTGCCGGGCATCTTAGAATATTTGTTGGGTGAAGGCTATCAAGTCGTCCCGGTCAGCCAGCTCATTTTGCCCGGCACCTGCGGAACGGATTACACCATCGACCACACAGGCCGACAAATGCCGGCGGAGTAGACGCTCCGCTGCCAAACACCCCCTTGACAAATCCTCTCCCCATGATACAATAGGACACAGAGTACGAGCGTAACGCCGCACGAAGGGGCACACCACCACGGGTGTGTTCTTTTGTGCGGCTTTTTTGCGCTGTGAGAGGAGTTTTTACGATGATCCAAGTCAATGGCACCCCCGTTGCCATCGCCGCCGGAAAGACGTTGCAGGAATATCTGGACACCACTGATTACATCCCCACCCGCATCGCCGTGGAGCGCAACGGAGAGATCGTCCCCAAGCGCCTGTATGGGGAGACCGTGCTGCAAGACAACGACGTGATCGAAGTCGTCAGCTTCGTGGGAGGTGGCTGAGATGGCCGGCCTGCAAGCGCACCCCATCCCCTCCCGCGAGGTGATGCGGGAGGCCTTGAACATCCGCCACGGAGAGGAGCTGCAAAACAAGATCAGCGCCGCCCGCGTGGCAGTGTGCGGTCTGGGCGGGCTGGGGTCCAACATCGCCATCGCCCTGGCGCGGGCCGGGGTGGGGCATCTGCACCTGATCGACTTCGACCGGGTAGACCTGACCAATCTCAACCGCCAGCAGTACGCCGTAGGGCAGCTGGGGCAGTACAAGACAGACGCCCTGCGGGAGACCCTGTCCCTCGTCTCCCCCTACTGCGACGTGACCTGCGACACCATCCAGGTCACGGAGGAAAATCTGCCGGACCTACTCAAAGCCGAGGACTATATCTGCGAAGCGTTCGACCGGGCTGAGGCCAAGGCCATGCTGGTCTCCGGGGTCCTAGAGCACTTCCCGGAAAAATATCTCGTGGCCGGCTCCGGCCTGGCCGGACTTGGCTCGGCCAACACGATCCAGACCCGCCGGGTCTCCCAGCGCTTTTATCTCTGCGGGGACGGCACGTCGGATTCCTCCGTGGGGCTGGGCTTGGTGGCCTCCCGCGTACTGGTCTGCGCCGCCCACGAGGCCAATATGATCCTCCGGCTCATCGCCGGAGAGAGAGAACCCTGACACAAAACAGAAAGGACGTTTCTTATGACGCAGAACGATAAACTGATCTTGGGAGGGCATGAATTTTCCTCCCGCTTCATCTTAGGCTCCGGGAAATACTCCCTGAAGCTGATCCAGGCCGCCGTGGAATACGCCGGGGCAGAGCTCATCACCCTGGCCGTCCGCCGGGCCAACACGAAAGACCACGAAAACATCTTGGATTACATCCCCAAGGGCGTGACCCTGCTGCCCAACACCTCCGGGGCCAGAAACGCCGAAGAGGCCGTCCGCATCGCCCGCCTGGCCCGCGAATTGGGATGCGGCGATTTCGTGAAGATCGAGATCATGCGGGACTCCAAGTACCTCCTGCCCGACAACCAGGAGACGGTGAAGGCCACGGAGATTCTGGCGAAGGAGGGCTTCGTGGTCATGCCCTACATGTACCCCGACCTGTACACCGCCCGCGACCTGGCAAACGCCGGGGCCGCCTGCGTGATGCCCCTGGCCTCCCCCATCGGCTCCAACAAGGGCCTGGCTACCAAAGAGTTCATCCAGATCCTCGTAGACGAGATCGACCTGCCCATCATCGTGGACGCCGGCATCGGCCGCCCCTCCCAGGCCTGCGAAGCCATGGAGATGGGCGCGGCGGCGATCATGGCCAACACCGCCCTGGCCACCGCCGGGGACCTGCCCCAGATGGCCTCCGCCTTCAAAAAGGCCATTGAAGCCGGGCGGGAAGCCTATCTCTCCGGCCTGGGCCGGGTGCTGACCCGCGGAGCCTCCGCCTCGGACCCCCTGACCGGGTTCCTGCACGACTGAGTTCCCCTGGCAGACTCTCCTTCAAAATCCAACAGAAAGACCGTGATCGTCATGGAAAACCAATTTTTAATCGACTCGGAGTATCTCAGCCCTGAGGCCCTGGAACGAAAGCATCGCTTAGAGAACGACCCCACCAGCCGCACGGACCACATGGCCTACCAGCCCGGCATGGAGCAAATTTCTCCCGAAATTCGCAACAAAGTCATGGACCAGGTCGGCACCTATGATTACAGCACCTACACCGCCCGCGACGTGCGGGCGGCGCTGGAGCACGAGACTTGCTCCATGGAGGACTTCAAAGCCCTCCTCTCCCCCGCCGCCGCGCCGTTTCTGGAAGAGATGGCCGTGAAGGCCCAGCGGGAGACCCAGAAGCACTTCGGCAACACCGTCTATCTCTTCACCCCCCTCTACATCGCCAACTACTGTGAAAACTACTGCGTCTACTGCGGCTTCAACTGCTACAACCACATCAAGCGGATGCAGCTGAACAAAGAGCAGATCGAGCACGAGATGAAGGTCATCGCCGACTCCGGCATGGAGGAGATCCTGATGCTGACCGGCGAGAGCCGGGCCAAGAGCAGCGTGGAGTACATCGGCGAAGCCGTGAAAATCGCCCGGAAATACTTCCGCATGATCGGCCTGGAGATCTACCCTGTGAACACCGATGAGTACCGCTATCTGCGGGACTGCGGCGCAGATTACGTCACCGTCTTCCAGGAGACGTATGACGCGGACAAATACGAGACCCTCCACCTGAAGGGCCACAAGCGCGTCTGGCCCTACCGCTTTGAGGCCCAGGAGCGGGCGCTCATGGGCGGCATGCGCGGCGTGGGCTTCTCCGCCCTGCTGGGCCTGGCGGACTTCCGAAAAGACGCCCTGGCCACTGCCCTGCACGTCTACTATCTCCAGCGCAAATACCCCCACGCAGAGATGTCCCTCTCCTGCCCCCGCCTGCGGCCCATCGTGAACAACGACAAGATCAATCCCCTGGATGTCCACGAAAAAGAGCTTTGTCAGATCCTTTGCGCCTATCGCATCTTCCTGCCCTTTGCAGGCATCACCGTCTCCTCCCGCGAGAGCGCCAGCTTCCGGGACGGCATCGTGAAGATCGCCGCCACGAAGGTCTCCGCCGGCGTCTCCACCGGCATCGGCGACCACGAGAGCAAGTACACCGGCCAGGACGCCGGGGCCGACGAGGGAGACGAACAGTTTGAGATCAACGACGGGCGGAGCTTCGCGACCATGTATGAGGACATGAGCCAGGAGGGCTTGCAGCCGGTGCTGAATGATTATCTTTACGTTTGAGCCTATTTTTTTCTTCCTATCAAACCCAAAAGCAGGGGCGGTCCGTAGATCGTCCCTGCTTTTTTGTCCAAAAAAATCGAGTTCTGTCGTTCCCGGCGCTCATTCTGTTCGGGTTTCCTGTACTATGTAGTTAGTCTTAGCTAACTAAAGGAGATCTCTATGCAGCCAGAAGCAGTCTACGGGGTTTTGATCCCCTTTCTGGGCACGTCCTTGGGGGCGGCCTGTGTATTTTTTCTAAAGAAGTCGCTGGGCGATCTGGTCCAGCGGGCCTTGACGGGGTTTGCCGCCGGGGTGATGGTGGCGGCTTCGATCTGGAGCCTGCTGATCCCCGCCATTGCGCGGTCGGCGGAGCGGGGCCGGTGGGCCTTTGCCCCGGCGGCGGTGGGATTTTGGGTCGGCGTGCTGTTTCTGCTGGGGCTGGACCACGCAATCCCCCACCTGCACCGCAACGCCCAGCAGACCGAGGGGCCGAAGAGCCAGCTCCGGCGGACCACGATGATGGTCCTGGCCGTGACCCTGCACAACATCCCGGAGGGCATGGCCGTGGGGGTGGTGTATGCCGGGTATCTGGCCGGTGACGCGCAGATCACGTCCGCCGGGGCGCTGGCCCTGTCGCTGGGCATCGCCATTCAGAACTTTCCGGAGGGGGCCATCATCTCCCTGCCCCTGCGGGCGGAGGGGATGGGCCAGAGCAAAGCCTTCGCCGGGGGCGTGCTGTCCGGGGTGGTGGAGCCGGTGGGGGCAGTGGTGACGATCTGGGCCGCCCAGGCCGTGTTACCCGCCCTGCCCTATCTGCTGAGCTTTGCGGCGGGGGCGATGCTGTATGTGGTGGTGGAGGAGCTGATCCCGGAGATGTCCCAGGGGCAGCACTCCAACGTGGGAACGCTGTGCTTCGCATTGGGGTTCAGCGTGATGATGGCGCTGGATGTGGCGCTGGGATGAGCGCCGGTTTTTCTTTCTTTTTGGGACGACTTATGGTATGATACGGACAATGACCCAAAGAGAAGGAGGGACGGAGCCCATGCACTATCAGGGCATCCTCATCGGCGCGGCCACGTTTCTGCTCATTGGCAGCTTTCATGTGGTGGTCATCCGGTGCGAGTATTATTTTGGAAAGGGCATCTGGCCGCTCTTTGCCGTGGTGGGCGCGGGGGCGTTGATCGGATCGCTCTTCATCGCCCACACAGTTTTGAGCATCTTGATCGCCGTCTTCGGCATCACCTGCCTCTGGACCATCAAGGAGCTCTTCGAGCAGGAGCAGCGGGTGGCCAAGGGCTGGTTCCCCAAGAACCCCAAGCGGGAGGCCAAGAAAAACGCGGCTGACCGAACGCAATAAAACGCAATCAAAAGACCCAGCCGTGTTCAGAACGGCTGGGTCTTCGCTTATTGATGGAGGCACCGGTGGATGGCCTGCAGCAGCAGCGGCAGGTCCAGGGGCTTGGAGAGGTGCTCGTTCACCCCCGCCTCCCGGCTGCGCTGGATGTCATCGGAAAAGGCATTGGCGGTCATGGCAATGATGGGGACCGTCCTGGCGTCGGGCCGGTCCATGGCCCGGATGCGCCGGGTGGCCTCCAGGCCGTCCATCTCCGGCATCATCACGTCCATCAGGATCACGTCAAAGTGACCGGGGGCGGAGCGGGCAAACAGCTCCACCGCCTCTTTCCCGTTCCAGGCCTCTGTCACAGAAGCGCCCTCGTTTTCCAGCAGGAAGCGGGAGATCTCCATGTTCAGGTCGTTGTCCTCCACCACCAGGATGTTCCGGCCGACAATGGAGAAGCTTTGCGCTTCCGGCTGCTCCGTCTCCATCGTCTGCGCTGCGTCGGGGTCAATGTCGAAGGGGATGGTGAGGAAGAAGGTCGTGCCCTCCCCCTCCTTGCTGGTGAAGTCGATGGTGCCGCCCATGCGCTCCACCAGATCCTTGGTGATGGCCAGGCCCAGGCCCGTGCCCTCGTAGGCGGTGCGGGCGTCGTTGTGCTCCTGGGCAAAGGGCTCAAAGGCTCTTTGCTGAAATTCCTCGCTCATACCCAGGCCGGTGTCGGCGCAGGTCAGGCGGATCCAGCAGCGCTTGCCGTCGCAGGAGAGCTCCTCGCAGCCGGTGCGGACCGAGCCGCCCTCCCGGTTGTACTTGACGGCGTTGCCGGTGATGTTCTGCAGCACCTGGCGCAGGTGCAGGGGGCTGCCCAGCAGATGTGGGTGGGGCAGCGCCGGGCGGTCAGAGATGAGGGTCACGCCCCGCCTCTGGGCCTCCGTTTCCAGCAGGCTCAACACGCCGTCGCCCAGCTCCGGCAGGTCAAAGGGAACGTGCTCCAGCTGCACCTGGCCGCTCTCCAGCTTGGACATGTCCAGCACATCGTTGACCAGGCTGAGCAGGAAGCCGGAGGCGGACAGGATCTTCTTTCGGCACGCCTCCTGTTTTTCCTCATCCCCGATGCAGCAGCGGCTGATGGCGACCATGCCGCGGATGCCGTTGATGGGGGTGCGGATGTCGTGGCTCATGCGGCGCAGGAAGCTGGTCTTGGCGGCGTCGGCCCGCTTGGCCTCCTCGGCGGTGTTTTTCAGTTCCATCTGGTAGTCCAGCTCCCGGCGCTGCTGCTCAGTGATGTCCCGGAAGATGAGCAGAGCTTCCGGGAGAGCACCCTGCTCGTCGAGCTTTTGGGGCGCGATCATCGAAACATACCAGCGGCCATTCACATCCTGGACGTTCTGCGTGATATAATCCCGGCCCTGCATCCGTTGGGGCAGGGTGGACAGGTCGCTAAAGGCCGCAAAATCCTCCCGGCTGTCTTTGCTGAAGCGGTGCTCGTTGATACTTTGCAGCATCTGGGTGGCCGTGCTCTTGGGGTCGGTGATGATCCGCAGCCGATCTTCCGCCTGGATAAGCTCCCAGGTGTTGCTCCGGATGTCCAGCAGAACCACCGCCGTGTACACGCTACTGATGGCCTGGATGGTGCGTAACTGCTTCTGGATCTGGCGCAGGTCGCCCTGTTCGATCCGGTAGCGGATCAGGGCAAAGGCCAGCCACATCATCGCCAGGGCCGCCAAGCCATAGCCCAGCACGGTGCGGAAGGTGGCGTAGACCTCGTTGGAGGGGAAGAAGGCGTAGAGGAAGTTTCCCTTGGCCTGGGCTTTTCCGCCGTACCAGCTCCTGCCGCCGACCTTCGCACAAAGCAGGCCGTTTTTCAAGGTCTTCGTATCGCTGTCCAGAAACTGCAGGCACTCGCTCACCGTCTGACCGATCAGATCCTGTTGGTTGCTGGCAATGATCTGCGTCCCATCGGTGACCATGACGATCCCGTCCATCTTGAAGTTGTAACCGGTAAAGAGTGAGTCCATGGTGATCTCCCCGCTGCCGGCAACGATCTCATGGCGCTTATAATAGGCCAAAACCAACCCCTTCTCCCCCGTGCGGGCGACCACGGCCACGTCATAGCTTTCCCCGTCCCGCTCCACGCGGGTCATGTAGGACTTGGTCGGGTAGGTAATGATCGAGGTCACATTCTGGCTGTGGAGCATGTCATACCAATAGGCGTAGGTATCCCCGTCTGCGCTGGACTGCTGGATCGGACGCAGGGTCTCATCCACCACAACGGCACCGGTCAGGCGCTGGTTATAGACGTAGTCATCAAAAATATCCTGGTCAGCCGCACCGGAGAGGCCCAGGCACCGGCTCAGCTCCGCCGTCTTATCCAGCAGGCGGATCAAGCTCTTGGTCTTGTCGTTGGTCACGTAGTTGTCATAGCGGACCACCTGCTCCTTGAGAAAGTCGATGGTCTCGTCGGTGGTAGCCAGGACATTCTTTTGGTCTTGGCCCCACAGCACCACCAGGAGCACCGCCAACACCACCATGCTCAGCACCAGGGAGACCAAGCGCAGCTCCGCGCGGCGGCGGGGCTGCGCTGGCATTTCTTTGGTGTGATGCATTACGAGCTACCTCCTCTCCCTAAAAAAAACTGATCCGGATCGAATCCGTACTTTTCAACGATCGCTTTCGTTGTTCCGTCTTTCTGCATCTCCTGCAACACGGCAGTCAGCTGGGCCGACAAGCTCTCGTTGGTGCCCTTGGGAAACGCAACCCCCAGGCCCGAAACCAGAAGGCTCTGGTCTAGGATCCGCCAAGATCCCGGAGAATCCTCCATAAACGTCCGCATGGCCCCCTCGTGGCCGGCGATGGCGTCGACAAAGCTTTTGCGGATGGCGGAGTAGACCTCCTCCATGCTAGAAAAGCAGTCCACCTCTCCCACTTTTGGGACGCGCTCCGGTTCCGGGCGCTCCAGGAAAACCGTTTCCGGCTTCGAGGTCGCTTGGACCGCCACGCGCTTTCCGGCCAGGTCGGCCAAGGTGGCTATGTCGCTGTCAGCCTGGACCAGCACCATCTGTCGGCTGTACAGATAGGGGCCGGCCCATTGGTAGAGGTCCTCCCGGCCGGTCATGGTAAAGCTGCCCCACAGGCAGTCGATGTTCCCCGCGGCCAGCTCCTGGTCTTTGTTTTCCCAAACCACCTGGTGAAACTCCGGCCGATAGCCCAGGCGGCGGCAGGCCTCCCTGGCCAGGTCCACGTCGATGCCGGTGAAGTCTCCTGTTTCGTCCAGGTAGCTGTATGGCTCATAGTCGTCGCTGCCGATGCGCAAGATCGTCAGATCTTCTTCCTGCTCCTCAGACACAGGGGGATGGCCGCAAGCGGCCAGGGAAAAACACAGCGCCAGCGTCAGGGCGGCTGCGATCCATCGTACTCTCATGGGCTTCTCCTTCGGTTCTCTCGTTCAATAGGGTCAGGCTTCGACCCGCGCCAGGGCAGGGTCCAGGCCGTATTTCTCAAAAATCCCGGCGGCTGATTTTACCACTTTACCACCATTTTTCGCATACTGTCAACCAAGCCACGATTTTTCTAGGCAAAAGGGCAAAAGTTTCCCTTTGGTTGCTCCGTTCTCGTCTATTTGTGCTATACTAAACGACAAAAGGGAGCGGTTTTTACCATGTCTTGGATATTCTACGCCATTGGCTCAGCCAGCGTGGTCGCACCCATGGATAAAAGGAGGGCCTTGGCCTATGGAACGTAACCTCACCACCGGCAGCGTTTTGCGGAATATCCTGCTGTTTTCCCTGCCCTATCTGCTGTCCTATTTTCTGCAAACGCTGTACGGCATGGCCGACCTGTTCATCATCGGCCAGTTTGAGGGCGTGGCCAGCACAACGGCCGTCTCCGTCGGCAGCCAGGTCATGCACATGATCACCGTCATGCTGGTGGGATTGGCCATGGGCTCCACCGTCACCATCGCCCAGGCCGTGGGCGGCGAGAAGCGCCAGCGGGCCGCCGACGCCGTGGGCAGCACGGCGACCATCTTTCTGGCCCTGTCCGTGGTCTTGACGCTGGTGCTGCTGCGGTTCGTGTATCCCATCGTGTCCGTCATGTCCACCCCGGCGGAAGCCGTGGCGGGGACGGCGCAGTATCTCACCATCTGCTTCCTGGGCATCCCCTGCATCACCGCCTATAATATCATCAGCGCCATCTTCCGCGGCATGGGCGACTCGAAAAGCCCCATGTATTTCATCGCCATCGCCTGCGCGGCCAACATCGGCCTGGACTTTCTCTTCATGGGCGCTCTGCGCCTGGGCCCTGCCGGGGCTGCCCTGGGCACGACCATTTCGCAGGGCATCAGCGTGGTCATTGCCCTGATCGTCATCTGCCGCAAGGGGACGGGCCTGCCGGTCACGAAAGCCTGCTTCCGGCCCAAGCGGACCGTGACCGGGCAAATTTTACGCATCGGCATCCCCGTCGCCCTCCAGGACGGCCTGATCCAGGTCGGCTTTCTCGTCATCACCGTCATCGCCAACGGGCGCGGGCTGACGGATGCGGCTGCCGTGGGCATCGTGGAAAAGGTCATCAGCTTTCTTTTCCTGGTCCCCTCCTCCATGCTCTCCACCGTCTCCGCCCTGGGTGCCCAGAACATCGGGGCCGGCAAGCCGGAGCGGGCCAAGAGCACCCTGCGCTATGCCGTTATCATCACCGCCGGGTTCGGCCTCATCATGGCCGTGCTCATGCAGTTCATCGCCGCCCAGGTCGTCTCCCTCTTCACGCCCGACCAGGCCGTGTGGGTGGCCGGTGGGCAGTATCTGCGGGGCTATATTTTAGACTGCGCCCTGGCGGGGATCCACTTCAGCTTCAGCGGCTACTTCTGCGCCAGAGGGCGGTCGGAGTTTTCCTTTCTGCACAACATCATCTCCCTCTGCCTGGCCCGGCTCCCCGGCGCTTACCTGACCTCCCTCTGGTTCCCGGCGTCCCTTCTCCCCATGGGCCTGGCCACGGCGGCAGGGTCGTTGGTGTCTGTTCTCATCTGCCTCATCGCCTACCGGATCATCACCCGGAAGGACCCCAAGGTTCCCGCCGTAGCCTGACCTCTCTTCTTAAAAACAGCAAAAATAATTCCGGCCAAACGCCTCTCACAGCGCACAGTCGGAATTATTTTTTTCGTTTGTGGATGCGTTTGGCGAAGATGGGCAGCCAGCCGTAGCGCAGCCGGCGGCGGATCTCCCAGCCGTCCCCCGGTTTAACGAGGGAAATCTTCGACAGGAAGCTTCTGATGGCCCGCGTCTCGTATTCCTCCAACTCCAGGCCGCCGTAGACCGCCTGCTCCATCAGGCGGCTGACCCGGTGGAACTCACCTGGCTCAATGGCCGTAAATTTTTTGGCCAGGGCCGCGTCCAGCTCCTCCGTGTGCCAGCCCAGGCTGGCCTCATAGCCCCAGAGGTCCAGGAAGGCAAAGATCTGCCCCTCCAGCATGGTGATCTGCGTGGCGGCATCCGCCGCCTGGAAGCGCTGGGTCAGCCGCCACAGCACGGCCGCCCGCATCAGCTCCAGCACCAGCAGCACGATGCAGGCCAGCAGCAGGCACAGCCCGACCAGGCCCGCCAAGGCAATGGCCCCGTTTTTCACGGCCTCCGGGGGGATGATGTTCTCCTCGCTGCCGCCGTTGTCCTCGCCGGTGACGCCCTCGGCGCCGGTCTGGTCGTCTTCCAGGGCAGCGGTCTTGCGGACGGTGTCCGGCGTGCCCACCATCTGCTGGAGGGCCACGGTGTCATAGTAGTAACCGGGGGTCACGTCGGTGGGGAGCCAGCCCACACCGTCGAAATAGACCTCGACCCAGGCGTGGGCGTTCTGGCCGGTGAGGGTGACGGTCCCGTCCGGGCTGTTGGCCGCGTCCGAGGCAGAGAGATAGTACCCCTCCGCATACCGGGCCGGGATGCCGTGGGCCCGCAGGGCCTGCACCGCCGCCGAAGCATAGAGCACGTCGTTGCCCTGGCGGGACTGGGTGAGGAACCAGAGGATGGGGTCTTCTCCCTCCGGGGCGGCCTGAGGGGCTTTGGTGTAGGTCACCGTTTCGTTCAGGGTATCCCGGACCTGGCGCAGGGCGCGGTAGACGCCGTCGCCCTCCTGGTCGTACCCGTCCCAGAACATGGCTTGCAGGAGATCGGCCAGCTGGGTGTCCACCGTGGTGTAGGTCCGATAGACAAAGTCCCGGTAGACGGCCTCGGCCTGGCAGTAGCGGTTCTGCGCCTCATTGCCGGGGGCTGTGACCCACTCCTCTGCCACGGTCAGCTCGGCTGGGCGGGAGCCGGAGCGCTCCTCCTCTTCATAGCTCCACTTGCCGATAAAGCCCGTGGGGGCCAAAGCGGTGTCCTGCTCCGACTGCATGCCCTTCTGGGGCACGGCAGACAGGGAGGCCGGGAAGTAGATCCGGTCACGGGCTGCGCCGCTGATCTGGAGGGAGCGCGTGTTCTGCTCCGGTTGGTCCTCCTCCCCGCTCAGGCGGTAGTATTCCGCCGGCTGGGTGAGGGGGTCGAAGCCCTGTTCGTGGAGCCAGTCCAGCATCCCGGCGTTCTCGCCGGTGTAGGTGCGGTTTGCCAGGGGGGACCAGACGCCGCTGCGGTAGTCCGCCCCCACATAGCCCCGAAGATAAAGGGCTTTCTCCTGGCCTGTATGGACGGTGAGCATATCCTCCTGGTTTTCGTTGAGCTTCTCCGCCTGGCGCAGGTCACCCAGGGGAAGGACGGTCTCGCCGTAGCGCAGGTCATGGACGCCCTGGGTCATGTTCTCCCGCAGCTGGTCCACAGAGGGGAGCGTCGTGCTGCCGCCCCACAGGGTGCCCAGAGCCAGCAGCACCACCGCCGCCAGAGCGCAGAAGGGCATGGCGGCAAGACCCAGGGGAGTAGCGGCATTGCCCAGACCCAGCAGATTGGCGGAAAGATTCATGGAGATGGCCTGCATGGCGGGGCTGCCCTGCGGCACCGTGGGGAACAGCCACCGGGTGAGGGGATGCAGCAGCCGGGCCAATGCTTCCGTAAGGCGGCAGCGGCGGGCAATCTCCATCAGGCCGCTCCACAGACACAGCATGCCGGTGAGGGCAATGACCAGGCTTACGGCTTCCCCGCAGCCGGAAAGCGCCGCGGCGGAAAGGGCCTCCATCCGGCCGGTGAAGGCCGCGGTGACGACCGAAAAAATAAGCAGGGCGGTAAGGATACCGTTCATCATGGGTGGAGCTCCTTTCTTCAATTTGGCGGGAATAGAGATGAATTATCAACATCTTTTTCTCCTTACGGGAGCGTATTGCGCTAATGTTTTCCTTTTTTGATGTGTTTTATCGAATTATGTAAAATAACGGAATCTGTGCGCATTTTATCAATTTTAGCAACAATAACCAAAAAAGCGGCAAATTAGGGGCAAAAATTATCCACAAGATTTGCGAAATTGTGCTAATTACCTCTTGAATTTCATGGAAAATAATAGTACACTTAGTAGCAAGGTAGAGAAAAAGCGAGAATATTAGAAGATATTGTAAACCGCCAGCAAACCACCTAACTTTATTAAGGAGGAACCTGTACCATGAAATCCACCGGTATCGTAAGAAAAGTTGACAACCTCGGCCGTATCGTTCTCCCTGTAGAGCTTCGCCGCACCCTCGGCATCGACATCCACAGTGATGTTGAAATTTATGTAGACGGTGATCAGGTCATTCTTAAGAAGTACCTGCCCTGCTGCATTTTCTGCGGCTCCAAGGAAGAGCTGGCTACCTATGACGACAAGTATGTCTGCCGCAGCTGCCGCACCAAGCTGGGCAAGCTGTAATTCCCAAACCACAAAAGACAAGCGAAGCCCCTGCCATATGGCGGGGGCTTTCTTTTTTGCGGCGGCCCGGCGGCGGGGGCTTTTCTGTGAAGAAAAGCAGGCAAAAGATATTTAGGCTATGATTGTAGTCGCCTGGCGGCGGCGCATAGTTTTATAAAAGGTTTTAATCTGCAC
>OLPV01001703.1_pt1 | contig 15796 bp, 9 predicted proteins | sample 1671961 | NCBI WGS metagenome assembly OLPV01 (sample SAMEA3136630, study PRJEB25190) | human gut metagenome | biome: human gut; feature: human-associated habitat; material: faeces | place: Austria | collected 2013
CGGATACACGCCGCAGTAGACCATCGGCGTCACCTGCCGATAGCCGGGCAGGGGGCAATCCGCCGGATTCATGGCGTCGGTAATTGTGTCGCCGACGCGGGTTTCACGCACATCCTTGATGGAGGCCGCGACATAGCCCACGTCGCCCGCTTTTAATTCGTCGCACGGCTGATAACCCGGCGCGAACGTGCCGACTTCCACAATGTCGAACTCGCCGCCCGTCGCCATCATGCGCATCCGCATTCCCGTGCGGATTGTGCCCTGCTTGACGCGGATGAAGCAGATTGCCCCGCGGTAGTTGTCGTAGAACGCATCGAAAATCAGTGCCTGCAGCGGTGCGTTCTCGTCGCCCTGCGGCGCGGGAACGTAATTCACAACTGCTTCCAGCACTTGATCGATGTTCAGACCGGTTTTCGCGCTCACGCATGGCGCGTAAGACGCATCCAGCCCGATAACGTCCTCAATTTCCTGCCGAACTTCTTCCGGCTGCGCGCTGGGCAGGTCAATCTTGTTGATGACCGGGATGATTTCGAGGTCATGGTCGAGCGCCATATAGCAGTTCGCCAGCGTCTGCGCCTCAATGCCCTGCGTCGCGTCCACCACCAGCAGCGCGCCTTCGCACGCCGCCAGCGCACGGCTGACTTCATAGGTGAAGTCCACATGGCCGGGCGTGTCAATCAGGTTGAGCGTGTAGGTTTTGCCGTCCTTGGCGGTATAGTGCATATGCACCGCCTTGGACTTGATGGTGATGCCGCGCTCGCGTTCCAGCTCCATGCTGTCCAGAATCTGCTCCACCATCTCGCGCTTCTGGAAAACGCCCGTCGTTTCCAGAATGCGGTCAGCCAGCGTGGACTTGCCATGGTCAATATGGGCGATAATGCAGAAATTGCGAATCTTCGATAATCTATCGGACACGCTGAAATCCCTCCGTCAAAAGCCTTATCACAGGCTCAAAATACCACAATCTTATCATAGCCGATTTTGGTTTGATTTGCAAGGGGAACGGGCAAAAGTGACGCTTTTTTCCGCAATGAAAAACGGATGAGAAGCAAAAAAGCCGCCAGTTGATTGGCGGCAAAAAGGAAAAATCACGCTTTCGGCGGCTGATTCGGCGCATCTGCCGCAAACGTCGCAGCATACTGTGATGGCGTCATGCCTGTTTCATTGCGGAAAATCTTGCTGAAATACGACTGGTCGTCATACCCGACGCACGCCGCCACTTCATGCAGCAGAATGTCCGGATGGTCGCGCAGCATCTGCTTCGCGGCGTCCATGCGGCACTGCGTCAGGAAGGTGTTGAACGTCGTTCCGGCATACTTGCGCAGCAGGCGCGACAGGTACGTCTGGCTGATGCCAACATCGGTGCAGATACGCGGGATGCTCAGCGGCTGGGCGTAGTTTTCGCGAATGTAGTTCAGCGTGTATTCGCAAAGCTCGTTCGCGCTGACGTTCTTGTCGCGGATGAACCCTTCCTCAAAAATCAGGGAGTACAGGCTCGCCAGCAGGTCGCCGTAGGAGGAGGCACTGCCGTATAGTTCGTTTGCCTCGCGCAGAATCTGCTCGCGCTTTCTTTTGGGGCCGGGAACGCCCAAGTCCGCCGTGTACAGAATCAGCTGATAGCACAGGTCTTCCGCCTGAATCTGCGGCAGGGCATTCTGATTCCACTCGATTGCAAGGGACACAAACAGCTCTTTCAGCATTCTTGTATTGCCTGTTTCGACGAATGACGCAAGGCGCTTTTTTGTCGCAGCGGACAGGACGGACGGCTGTAAGGCACTTTGCGGTGCGTTAAGCGGAACAAGCTGCCCCTTGCCGATGACGACGGTATTCACCATGCGCCCTGCGGCGCGGCTCAAAAACTGCGGCAAGGCGAGGATGTCGGCATCTTCCGGCGCGTAAATCGCCGTACAGGGCAGATCCGGGAAGTCGGCTTTAAGCAGGTCGGACAGCTCGTCGGGAAAACGCTTCTGCCGGTCGGCACTGCTGCGCAGGAGAATTGTTTCCTGCTCATCGCGCCCATAAAACGCAATCCAGCCCGCCTGATGCACCTGACGAAGCTGCGCTGTGCGGAATTTTGCGAAGCGTACGGTGAACAAATTGCCCTGTCGGACAAGCGCAAAGCGCATCATACGGCTGGAAAACAGAGAGCAGAGCAGCGGCTCATCGACTGCTTCACCGCAGAGCAGGCGAGTCAGCGTTTCCTCCATCAGGTTGTTTGCTTCCGCGTCGAGCGTTTCGCGGATTCGGTCGAGAATTTGCCGGAAACTCTGGATTTCCACGGGCTTGAGCAGATAATCATCCACGCCCGCCTGAATTGCCCCGCGCGCGAACTCAAATTCCGCGTAGCCGGAGACAATCACTGTATGCGTCCGCGGATACAGCTGCCGGACGCGCTGCGCCAATTCAATGCCATTGATGCCCGGCATACTGATGTCCGTTACCAGCACATGGACGTGCTGCTGCGCCATCAGCCGGAGGGCGTCGTCGGCGCTGCCGGAGAGCAGAATGGTGTCAAACGCAGGGCAGTATTTCTGGCAGATGGCTTTGAGGAACGTCTGCGCGGGACGTTCATCATCTACGATCAGAATGGTGTACATCGTCTTCCTCCTCACTGGTGCGCGTTTCAATCAGTTCGACTACTGCGCCGCCGTCATTGCGGACGCGCATCCGAATTGCGCCGCGGCTGAAATAGAACAGGCGGCGATAGGTGTTGACAAGTCCGATATGGGCGGACGTGTTTTCCGGCTCGGTCAGTTCACCCGCTTCAATGTGGCTGAATTCTTCCCGCAGGTGCGACAGGATTTCCTCCCCGAAGCCGCAGCCGTCGTCGCAAATCAGCAGATGCAGGCAGCCGTCCTCATCGACCGTGCCGGAAATAGTGATGTGAATTGTGCCGCTTGACCCCTGATAACCGTGGGAAATGGCGTTTTCCGCGATGGGCTGGAGGGAGAGCTTCGGCAGTGTCAGATGCGAGAAAGCGTCCGGTATGTCGATGGTGTATTCCAGCCGATCCTCCAAACGAGCTTTCGCGAGTGCCAGATAATTGCGAACGTGGGCGATTTCCTCCTGGAGCGTCGCGGTTTTGCTGCGCAGGTCGGTGGAGTAGCGCAGCATCTGGGCGAATTTCCCGCAGATGTCGATGACCTCCTCGTTCCCGGCTTCCATCGACTTTGCGGAGATGATGTTGAGCGTGTTGTAAATGAAGTGGGGGTTAATCTGCGCCTGCAGCGCGTTCAGCCGTGAACGGAGATTGCTCTCGCGCAGTTCTGCGTCGTTGCGCATGGCAGTTTTCAGCTCCATTACCTGCTTGTCAAACACGTCCTCCAGTTCGCGCATCTCCACGTCGCGCGGGTTCGTGACCTTCGGCATTTCTTCGGGCAGCAGGGGACGCTCGGCTATTGCCGCCGGGTCGGACAGCTGGGAAACCTTGCGCGTCAGGCGCAGAATCGAGCGGCTGAGCTGATGCGACGAGAGGATGATGAACACTTCTGCGATGAACAGCACCAGCAGACTGACCAGCACATGGTGGAGGATGACGGAGTGGATGGACGACTCGAAAACGGCGGTACGCTGGGCGGCATAAATGTCGAAGCCCAGCCAGCTGCAATGCTCCTTGACGACGTAGTAGGTGTCGCCGTTTTTGTCGCTGCACTCGGTCATGCTGCCGTATTCGGCGGCGGAGTAGTCGATGGTGTCATCGAAACTGCGGTGGAACAGGCGGCCGTCCGCGTCGTAGGCGGTGGCGCGGAATCCTGCCATGTCGTTGGAGGAGAAAATGTCGAACAGGTCGGTTGAAAGCGCATTGACCTCCACAAAGCCGATCTGTTTGCCGTGATAAACGGCAGGAGACATCAGCGTATAGATAGAAATCGGGCGCGCGACGAACCACGGGTCAATGTGCGGGCGGACAAGCGTCTTCTGGCTCAGCCCCCGGTTGCGCTCGTTCAGGTAGGGCAGGCGGAGCATGACGGTGCGCAGCTCATCCGAGTAGTTTTCCAGCAGACCAATCGTCTCGTAGCGGCTGGACAGGTAGAAACCGTCCATTGTCAGCACGTTGATACGGTAGAAGTAGTCGTTCAGCGGCTCATGGAAAAGCGCGGCGGAAAGCGTGTTCTGTGCCTGATGGTATTCGGACGTCGTCTCCATGTCTTCGCCTAATGTGTAGATGGTATTGAGCGCAGCCATGAAGTCATTATCCTGCTTCAAGCCGTCCAGCGCATAGCCCATGACGGTGATGTTCTGCTCGAACGCCGCGACAATTTTGCTCGCCATCGCGTTCAAGTTGTCTTCCTCGTACAGCAGAATGTTCTGTATTTCGGAGAGCGTCGCCAGAACAGAGTTGACGGCAATCATGCAGGCGGCAATCACAGAAAAGAGGATGGTCATTTTCGCGCTTATTCGCATACACGTCAGTTTTCGCATACATGCCGTCCTTTCTATTTTGCATTGTGCTGATGGAAGCAGTATAGCACATACGCAGAGAAAATGCAAAGGAAAAGTACCCCGTGTTGACGGAAGCGCACAAAAACCGAATACCGCATAAAGAAGTTTGGTTGTGTTTTGTATTTTCCCAATAGCAGTGCTGGATTTTCCCTTGTTCAAAACAGGCGCTGGGATTATACTGAATCACGAAAGCACCGCCATGGTGCGAATTGAGTTTGTTTCCGATGTTGAAAGGGAGGAACGAGACATGAAACACTTTGGATGGCTTCGCAAGGCAGCCGCATCCGTGCTGGCACTGGCTATGTTTGCTGCGGCCCCCGCTGCACTGGCGTATTCCGACGCGAATCTGGAAGCCCCGCGCGCTAAGAACGTCGTCATTGACGGCGACCTGAGCGAGTGGGACACGAGCCGCTGCCTGCGCATTGACAGCGAGAAGCAGATTGTCGATCAGATTGAGCACTGGGACGGCGAAGCGGACTGCTCGATGGAAATCTACGCTATGTGGGATGAAGAGAACCTCTACATCGCCGCGAAGGTGTGGGATGACACGCCGTTTGTCTACCGCGAAGGTTTCCCGCTGGATGAATTGGATGCCATCATCCTCTTCTTCAGCACCAACCCCAACGCCGACCCGAACCGTACAGCGTACGAAGCGACCGACTGGCGCATCGTGCAGTCCACGGATGAATATGACTTCTTCAACTATATTGACCGCGACATGATTGCTGACAATCTCGGCTGGGAGACGCAGGGCGAATACGGCGACGAGCTGGTGTTCGACGACTACGAAGCCGTGACCGTCCGCGACAAGGAAATGGGCGGCTACATCCTTGAAAGCAAGATCCCGCTGCACAACCTCTCCAATGATAAGATCGCGCAGCTGGTTCCCGCTGCGGGCACGACCGTTGGTTTCGACTTCTCCATCCTTGACGTTGACCTGCCGTGCCCCGGCATTCACAGCCTGCGGATGCAGTACTCCGCGCAGCTGGACGGCCGCGACCGCAAGCCCACAATGCACAACGTGGACGAGAACCCCAGCCTGTGGGCGACGATGACGTTCGTGGAAGAGTAACAGATTTCCTGTATTCTCAGAGGAGGAACAAGCAATGAAGCTGAAAAAATTCGGTGCGCTGCTGCTGACGGGTGTGCTGGCGATCACATCGCTGACGACCAGTGCCTTTGCCGCCAAACGCGAGAAGCGCAGCGCCGATGACATTGATTTCGCCGCCGTGCTGGAGGATACCTCTGCAAAAGGCACGGTCAACGTCTACCACTGGTGGACGGCTGGCGGCGAGAAGGATGCGATTGAATCCGTCATCGACGAATTCAAAGGCGCGTACGGCAAGGTGAAAACGAAGTCGAACGCCATTCCGGGCGGCGCTGGCGGCGCCATGGTCATGAAGGTCAAGGTGCTTCAGCAGGCGGGCAAGAGCCCTGAAACATTCCAGGCGCATCCCGGTCAGGAAATTCAGCCGTACCTCGATGCGAACATGCTGCTGGATTTGTCCAAGCTGTGGGACTACGCGAAGCTCAACGAGCGCATCCTGCCGGGCATCAAGGACTTGCTGACCGCGCCCGACGGCAAGAACTACGTCGTGCCGATTGGCATCCACAAGACGAATGTTATCTTCTACAACATCCATGTGTTTGAGAAGTACGGGATTGCGATTCCGGATCACGAGAACATCACATGGGACGAGTTCTGGGACATCTGTGACCAGCTGGCGGCGAAAATGCCCGACGGCGAGTACCCGATTGACCTCGGCGACCGCAAGGGCTGGCCGGCATGTCAGGTGTTCGAGGACATCATGATGGGCACTGACCCTAAAATCTATCAGGACTTCATCAACGGCATCTATAACGTCGAGGATGTGACGAAGGTGCTGACGACTTACGCCAAGCTGATGGATTACGTCGCGCCCGACCATTCCAGCCGCGACTGGTACGAAGCGAGCGGTCAGGTTGTCGCCGGGACGTATGCCATGCAGATTATGGGCACTTGGATGCAGCCGCTGATGACCAGCATGGGTCAGGAATACGGCAAGGACTACGGCATCTTCACGTTCCCCGGCACGGACGGCTGGTTTGGCATGAACATCGACGGTTTCGTCGTCAGCAATGACTCGGCGGATGTCGAGGCGGGTCTGCGCTGGGCGTACAACGTGTCCAGCACGCCGGTTCAGCAGCGGTTCTCCGCTTTGAAGGAATCCATTTCGCCCTACACCGATACCCCGGATGACTGCTACAACGAACTGACCCTTAAGTTCAAGAATGAGCTGATCAGCGACACGATCCGCAGCTATCCCAGCTTCACCCACGGCACGGCGCTGCCTTGGAGCGCGTCTATGAGCCTTCAGACGCAGGTGCAGGAGTTCGCTACGTCCAGTGACCACGACGCGGAATATTTCGCGAATAAGATCGTCAACATCCTCAAGGAAGCTGGCGTGAAAGGAGAATGGAACCTTGTTGACTAAGAAATGGATGCGGCGCTCGCTGGCGATGCTGGGCGCGCTGACGCTTACAGCCGGACTGTGGGCTGCTCCCGCGATGGCGGAGGAAAAAACCTACACCCAGCCGACGCTCAATCCCCATGTGAAGAGCATCATCGAAGTTGACGGCTACCAGTTTATCGACCTGAACAGCAACGGCACGCTTGATCCCTACGAGGACTGGCGACTGGATGCTGACACCCGCACGGCGGACTTGGTCGGGCAGATGACGGTGCGCGAGAAAATTGCGCAGATGCAGCACCCGACGTACCTGCCGCGCGCCGATGGCAAGATTCCATCCTACCTGAACAAGTGGTGCAATAAGGAAGGCATCGGCATGCTGCTGATTCGCGAACTGAACAGCGTGGAAGCGGCTGCGGTGTCCATGAACACAATTCAGGAGTACGCTGAGGGGTCTCGTCTGGGCGTGCCGGTGCTGGTGTCGATGGACTCCGTGCATGGCCTGTCTTACGTCTCCGGCGCGACCGTTACCGGGCATAATCTGGCGCTGGCGGCAACCCGTGACGAAGACCTTGTCACCCGTCTGGCGGAAATTGCCCGCGATGAGCATATCGCCATCGGCGTTCGCATGACGCTGTCTCCCGAAGCCGACATTGCCTCCGAACCCCGCTGGGGGCGCGTCATGGAGACGTTCGGCGAAGACCCTGACCTTGTGACGAAGATGGTCACGGCGCAGGTCGTTGCGTTCCAGAATGGGCGCGACGGACTGAATACCGGCGCTATCGTGGCCTGCATGAAGCATTTCCCCGGCGCAGGGCCGCAGATGGAGGGCAAGGACACCTCGCCCATCATTTCGAGCGCGGAAACCCTGCAAATTCACCTGAAGCCGTATTATGCGGCGCTGGAAGTCAACATCGCTTCCATCATGCCGTACTACTCTGTCCCGCTGGAGCTGGACATGGAGAACTCCGCCATCGGCTCGAAGGCGACGCTGCAAGACCTGCTGCGCGACGAAATGGGCTTTGAGGGGATCATCCAGACTGACTGGGGCATGATTTGGGCGATTCAGGAAGGCCGCGGCACGATGATGGGTGAAGAAGTGTCCGACGAAGAAGCCATCCTGATTGGCATTACCGAGAGCCGTGTGGACGGCATCGGCGGCGAATCCATCCGCCTGATTGACCAGATGGAAGAACTGACGAACGCGGGCAAGATTGACGAAGACATCCTGACGGCGGCGGCGACGCGCATCGTCAAGGCGAAGTTTGAATTGGGCGTGTTCGAGAATCCCTACTGCGACGTGGAGTACGCCGTGCAGTTCGTCGGCAACGAGGAACATCAGGCGGTGAACCTTGAAGCGGCGCGCAAGGCGATGACGCTGCTCAAAAACGACGGCATCCTGCCCCTCAAACAGAACGAGAAGCAGACGATTCTGGTCTGCGGCCCGCGCGCCGGCGACATGGACTCGCTGGTCGGCGGCTGGTCTTCCGCGCAGGAGGGCTTGACCATTGCGGACGCAGTGGCGGCTTACGCAGGCGAAAACGCAACGGTCATCTATGAATCCGACAACGTTGAGCGCATTGCAGAGCTGGCGAAGGATGCGGACATCATCATCGTGTCCGTCGGCGAACCGAGCTACCAGCACGATCCGCCGTGGGGCTACGACACGCTGGAAATCACCGGCAGTCAGCAGGAAATCCTCGAAGCGGCGAAAGCCAGCGGCAAGCCGATGGTGACGGTCGTCACGGGCGGACGTCCCTACATCCTGACGTGGTGCGACGAGAATACGAACGCGATTCTGGAAGCGTACTATCCGGGTTCGCAGGGCGGCATCGCGATTGCGGAAACGCTCTTCGGGCTGAACAACCCCACGGGCAAGACGCCCTTGCAGTTCCCGCGGGATATGGATTCTGTCCGCAATCAGGAAGGCGATGTGTCCTTCGACCTTGAAAACCCGCTGTATGACTACGGCTGGGGTCTGAGCTACGGCGAATGATGTATCAGCCCGTACAGGCGCAGCGGAATTGCCCAAGCCTGTACGGGCTTTCTTCAAAGCTGATAGCAAAACCTCGAACAGAATGCAACAGAAGGGGATTTGCCCATGGAACAATTTTCTGAATTTTTTGAGAATCTGGCGTTCATGACCTTTTCCCATGACAGGTTCTGGGTTCTCTGCGCCATCATCGTCGCGGTGATTCTCGTGTACCAGCTGCTGCTGCGCTTTGCGCCTAAAACAGTCGGGCCGGTACACCACTTTCTCCAGCGGCATCCGCTGATTTGGATCTGCATCCCGGCGGCGCTGCTGATTTACTTCGTGTATGTCTCGCTGGGCTGGAACCTGTGGGTTTCCGTGTCCGACTGGGAGTCGGGGCAGCTGGAAGCAAGCTACGGCTGGGGCGGCTTCGGCAACTACGCGAAGATGTTCTCCAGCCCCGACTTCTGGCCGTCGCTGCGCAATACGCTGCTGCTGTTCTGCCTGATTCCGCTGTGCCTCCTGCTGGGTCTGGGGCTGGCGCTCATCATGGATCAGGGGCTTCGCGGCACGGCGCTGTTCCGCACGCTGATCCTGCTGCCCTTTGCGCTGTCCTTTGTGGTGACGGGCACGGTGTGGGCGTACATGTACCGGCCCACCGGCGGCGTGCTGAATTCCTTCCTCTCGATTCTGGGCGTGGATGTATCCGCCGCGATGAAAGCTGGGCACCTGATGTGGGCGTCGAGCAACTCCACCATCATGCTGTCCATTATCATTGCGATGGTCTGGCAGTTCTCCGGTTACGTTGCGGTCATCTTCCTCGCCGCCATCAAGAACGTGCCGGTCAACGTCATCAACGCCGCGAAGCTGGACGGCGCATATATGCCGCGCATCTACTTCAAACTCATTATTCCGCAGCTTAAGGGTGCGATGGGTTCCTGCATCACGATTCTGGCGATGTACGCCCTGCGCTCGTTTGACTTCATCGTGTCGCTGGTGGGTTACACCACCTCCGCCGCGTGGACGCTGCCGATTTGGATGTACAATGAAGCGTTCCAGAACAACAACTTCGCGTATTCCGCGGCAATCAGCTGCTTCCTGCTTGCGCTGGTGCTGGTGCTGATTCTGCCGCTGACCTACTGGACGAACAGAAGGAAGTGAGCATGAAATGCAAAATAATTTGAGTATTGAGCGCAGCAAGCAGGAACAATCGGCACAGACGACGAAAATAAAACCCAAGTGGCACATGACCGTGCTGCATGTGGTGTACTACCTCATCATGATTGCGTTTCTGGTCTTCTACATGCTGCCGTTCTGGGGGACGGTGATGACGTCCTTTAAGTCCAACAGTGAAGTGATGACGACCACGCCCATCACACCGCCGTCAGAGTGGACAATGGAGGGTTACGAGAGCGCGATGGAAGAGCTTGCGCAGCCGCTGATGACCAGCCTGCTGGTGACGCTCTTCGGTGCGGCGGGATCGGTGTTCCTCGGTTCCATCTGCGCCTACGCATTGAGCAAGTGGAAGTTCCGGTTCAACAACGTGTTCTTTATCGCGCTGGTCGCGGCAACATACTTGCCCTTCCAAGCGATTCTGATTCCGCTTTTGCAGACCATCAACGCCCTTGACCTCTACGATAACCTCTGGGGTCTTGTGCTGGTTCACGCCGTCTTCGGTATGCCGATGTGTACGGTCATGATGCGCGGGTATTACGCCGACGTGCCGGACGCGCTGATTCGTCAGGCGATGATCGACGGCAACGGCGTATGGCAGATTTACCGCAAAATCTTCCTGCCGAACACAAAAATCGCGACGATTACGGTCTTTGTCTTCCAGTGCACGTCCATTTGGAATGAGATGCTGTTCGCGCTGGTGCTCGGCGGCTATGATTCCAAACCCGCGACCATTGCCCTGAACGAGCTGGCGGGCACGATGGCGGCGGAATTCAACGTGCAGATGGCAGGCTCGCTGATTCTGGCGCTGCCGGTGCTGGTGCTGTACATCTTCATGGGCAAGTACCTCATCAGCGGTCAGATGTCAGGCGCGGTCACAGCGTCGTAATGCGCGGCGCAATCAACAAGGAGGAAAGGTTCATGAAAAAACTGCTCAAAAGCGTCGCGGCGCTCTCCCTTTCCGCGATGATGCTGCTTTCGCCCGGTGTGCTGGCGGAAGAGGACGAGGAAGAAAGCAATGTCGTCGAATTGACGACGGTCGTGCAGGAATATGAAGGAAAGCAGATTGTGCTGAAAACTGCCGGACTGGATATTCTGGAGCAGGACGGCTACAAGTTCAAGGACTTGAACAAAAACGGCGAGCTTGACCCATATGAAGACTGGCGTTTGACGCCTGAAGAGCGCACGGAAGACCTGCTGAGCCGCATGAGCGACAAGAACAAGGCGGCGCAGATGGCGCACATGACGCTGGTCACGCTCAAAGAAAGCTGGTTCAGCGATCTGGACATCGGCTTTGCGCTGACGTACACCTACTTTGCGGAAAGCAAGGAGTCGGCGGGTGAAAAGATGAACTACGTCCAGTCCCTGTGCGAAGAAAGCGAACTGGGTATTCCGGTCGTTTTCTCCATGGACTCGGTCATCGGTGCAAGCTGGATTAACGACACGACGATTCTGCCGGACGCCATCACGCTGGGCGCGACGGGCGACGCGGAACTCGTGCAGGAACTGGCAGACATTCAGCGGCAGGAAATGAAGGCGCTGGGCGTTCGCATGAGCCTCTCCCCGAACGCGGACTTGGCGACTGACCCGCGCTGGGGGCGCAATCAGGAAACTTACGGCGAGGACGCGGATACCGCCAAGGCGATGGTTGTCGCGGCGATTACGGGCTTGCAGAACGGCACGGATGGCATTGGCGTTGATTCCGTCATGTCCTGCGTGAAGCATTTCCCCGGCTCCGGCCCGCAGACGGGCGGCGTGGACGGTTCTCCGCTGGTGTTCGATGACGAAACGTTCGCGCTGCACCTGAGCATCTTTGAGGCGGCGCTGACGGTGCATCCCGCGTCCATCATGCCTTACGGCTATTCGACCGTCCCGTATCTGGGCGGCGACGCGGTGGAAAATTACGCGCATGAATCCTCTGTGGTCATGAACGATGTTCTGCGCAAGCGTCTGGGCTACGACGGCATTATCCAGACCGACTGGGGGCTGAACCACATCGTGGCGATGCAGGCGGGCGCGGATGTCATGGGCGGCATGGGTCAGCGCGACGTCACCCGCATGGTGGATCAGGTTGACCCGTCGCTGCTGACGGATCGCTGCCGCCGTCTGCTGCTGGCGAAGTTCCGGCTGGGCGTGTTCGAGAACCCCTACACCGACGCGGACGAAATCGCGCAGGTTGTCGGCAGCGAAGAACATTATCAGAAGGCAATGGAAGCTGCGGAAAAGGCGGTCACGCTGGTGAAGTACGAGAACCAGCAACCGCTGGAAGGTCAGCAGATTCTGGTCGTGGGCGCGCTGGCAAAGAACGTTGATGCGCTGTCGAGCGGCTGGAAGATTTCCTCCGAGACAGGCTTGAAGACGGAGGGCAAGTCCATCTACGATGCCATCTGCAAGCGGGCGGGTGCGGACAACGTGACCTACATCGGCGATGACGAAACGCTGATTGCCGATTCGTACCCGGCAGGCACAACCGCGATTGTCGTCGTCGGTGAAGCGAGCGGCACGCACGAACCCGCGTGGGGTACGGCGACGCTGGAATTCCCCGCAGAACAGCAGAACTTGTTGAAAAAGCTCGATGCGTCCGGCGTGAACGTTGTATCCGTCGTGCTGATGAATCGCGCGTATGTCATGACGCCGGTGGATGCCGCGTCCGACGCGGTGATGATTGTCTATCGTCCCGGCGTGACGGCGGGCGCGGAAGCGGTGGCGCACGCGCTCTTCGGTGACTGCGCGATTTCCGGCAAACTGCCGTGGCAGATTCCTGCGACGATGGATCAGGTGATGCTCCAGCGCGAAGACCTGCCCAAGGACATCGAAAATCCGCTGTATGATTACGGTTTCGGCATTGAAGTGGCCGCATTCGGTCAATAAGCACTGAGGGAAAGAAAGGAAGTCCGCCATGGCAGCGATTACGATTAAGAACATGGACGTGACCTACAACAAGGGCAAGTCCTATGTCATTAAGGACATGAATCTGGAAATCAAGGACGGCGAATTCTGTGTCTTCCTCGGACCGTCCGGCTGCGGCAAGTCTACTGCAATGTACTGCATTGCGGGTCTGCTCCATCCGGTTCATGGCGAAATCTGTTTCGGGGATGAAGCGATGAACCAGCTCGACGAGCGCGGCAAGGAAAAGAAATTCGTGCCGCCGCAGGAGCGCAACATCGCGATGGTGTTCCAGGAATATGCGCTGTATCCGAACATGACTGTGCGCAAGAACATGTCGTTTGCACTGGAAACGAAAAAAGCGCCGAAGGAAGAAATCGAGAAGCGCGTGAACTCGATGTCCGCGATGCTGGGTCTGGATGAACTGCTTGACCGCAAGCCGGCGCAGCTCTCCGGCGGTCAGCGTCAGCGTGTGGCACTGGGACGTGCGCTGGTGCGCGATCCGCAGGTGTTCCTGCTGGACGAGCCGCTTGGCAACCTCGATGCGAAGCTCCGCGATCAGGTGCGCTATGAGCTGAAGAAGATTCAGACGCAGCTGGGCGTTACCACCATCTACGTCACGCATGACCAGACCGAAGCCATGACGATGGCGGATCACATCGTGCTGATGAAGGATGGTCACATCATGCAGCAGGGGACGCCGAACGACCTCTATGCGCATCCAAACAGCCTGTTCGTTGCGAGTTTTGTCGGCACGCCGCAGATTAACAAGCTGACGTGCAAGGTTGTGGAAAAGGGCGGTTCGCTGGCGTTCCAGTGCGGCGAACTGCTGCTGTCCGTGCCGGATGACCTGACCGCGCTGATGCAGCAGTACAAAGGCAAGGAGGTTATCGTCGGTCTGCGCCCGTCGGAACTGACGCTCGCGCCGGAAGGTCAAGGCGAAATCGAGGGTACGGTGGACAGCGTTGAGCCGCTGGGCGATGGCTTCATCGTATATCTGAAAGCGGCGGGGCAGATGCTGGTGGCAAAGATTGCGGGCGGCAGCACGGTCATCGGCAAGACGATTTCGCTGAACATTGAAAAGGGAAAATTCCACATTTTCGACAGCCAGACGGAAGAACGGCTGAATCCGTAAATCTATTCCATGCTGCCGCGCAGTTCTGATTTGCGCGGCAGTTTTTTTCTACTATTTTCAGATTTGCGGGAAAATCGAAATTCTTTGCAAGCGCAGAGGACGGAGAAGGAATTCGTCTGGTGCTTGTCGAATAATAAACACACATGTATATTCTGGCACTATTAGCTTAAAAATAAGACAAATATACAATTTCGCAAAAAGATAGGAGGACGATGGAGGATGAACGAGAAAATGGAGCGTCTGCTGACGATTTTGCAGGATGTGAACGACGAAATCGACTTTGCGCATGAGCGGCATATGGTCGATGACGGGCTGATTGACTCGCTGGAGCTGATGAAAATCATCGTAGCGCTGGAAGAAGCCTATGACGTGCGAATTGACGCAGGAGAGGTGGAGCCGGAGAACTTCAACAGCGCGGAGGCGATTCTGGCGCTGGTGAATAGCTGCCGGAAGCAGGCATGATGCGCTGTGTGCTGCCATGGCTGGATAGTTGGGCGGCAAAAAAGCCGGATGCAGCGGCGTTCGAGGACGAAAAAACGTGTCTGACGTGGCGGCAGCTGCACGATACGGCGAAACGCATCGGCACTTATCTGGCGCGGCAGCTCCCGCCTCGCGTTCCCGTTGCGCTGTGCATGGACAAAAGCCCGATGACTGTCGCGGCAATGCTTGGCGTGCTGGAAGCTGGGTGCTTCTATACCATCATTGATGTGCAGATGCCGCAGCAGCGTGTCCAGCTGATTCTGGATGCGTTGCATCCGGCGCTTCTGCTGACTGACGAGGGCAAAGCGCCGATATTGGCGGATGCGGCTGGAAAACTGCCATGCGTCTCCGCGGAAACAGCGGTGTCCTGCGATATTGACGAATTGCTGCTTCCGGCGCGTCAGCGGGACATCATCGATACTGATTTGCAGTATGTGCTGTTCACCAGCGGTTCGATCGGGCATCCCAAGGGCGTTGCGATTCGCCATCGCTCGGTGCTGGATTTCGTGGAATGGGCAGTCCCTGCGCTGCGGCTCGATGAAACCGTACGTTTCGGCAATCAGGCGCCGCTGTATTTCGACAACTCGGTGCTGGATATTTTCTGCACGCTCAAAAGCGGCGCATACGTCTACTTCCTGCCCCAGAAGGACTTCCTGTTCCCGGCACGGATGATGGACGAATTGGAGCAGCGGCAGATTAACACGCTGTTCTGGGTTCCGTCGGCGCTGATGCACCCGGCGAATCTCGGCGTGGTGAAGGATGGGCGTCCGCGCGGGGTCAAGCGGGTGTTCTTCTGCGGAGAGGTGATGCCGAACCGTCAGCTAAATATCTGGCGGCGCTCCCTGCCGGATGCGGATTTTGTAAATATGTATGGCCCGACGGAAATCACGGATGTCTGCTCGTGGTATCGTGTTGACCGCGCTTTTGAGGATGGCGAGCCGCTGCCGATTGGCTTTCCGTGCGAAAATACGCGCATTACGCTGGTGGACGGCGAAATCTGCGTCTCCGGGACGTGTTTGTCCGCCGGATACTACAATGCGCCGGAAAAAACGGCGGCAGCGTTTGTCCAGCATCCGGACGCGCGGGGGATTCCAGAGCGGATGTACAAAACGGGCGACCTCGGCACATACAACGAGCGTGGCGAACTGATGTTTCTTGGGCGCAAGGACAGCCAAATCAAGAAGCAGGGCTATCGAATTGAACTGGGTGAAATCGAGTGCGCAATTAAGGCGTGTCAGGCGGTGACGCAGGGCTGCT